>JABEBX010000627.1_pt1 | contig 12822 bp, 12 predicted proteins | sample 7245971 | NCBI WGS metagenome assembly JABEBX01 (sample SAMN14506365, study PRJNA622280) | hot springs metagenome | biome: hot spring [ENVO:00000051]|acidic hot spring [ENVO:00002120]; feature: spring [ENVO:00000027]|sediment [ENVO:00002007]; material: sediment environment [ENVO:01001048]...
TTTGTCAAAAGCAATGGCGCTTGGCGCAATAATATCATACCCACCTTCATCTTTTGAAAGCGGTTTTTCTTGTTTCCACATTACATCTCTTGAGCCTCTCCTGCCCGCATGGGTAAGTTCAATACCAATTTTAGCATCGTATTTTTTTACAGATTTTACAAGCGTTTCAAAGGCTTTTTCTTGGTCAACATTGTAGAGGCCTAAATCATAAGGCGTATTGCGCCCATTAGGTTCTACTGCTGTTGCTTCGACAATAATTGCGCCTACGCCACCTATTGCTCTTGATGTATAATGAGTTAAATGCCAATCGTTTACCAACCCAAAATTAGCGCTATATTGAGACATTGGAGACATAAAAATGCGATTTTTAAAATCTACGCCTCTAATTTTTATGGGTGAAAATAATAAACTTTTCATATAACCTCCTTAAAGCTACTACATTGTTATAAATATAGACTTAACCTCAATAAAACAATCCATGAAATTTTTAGTAATGCCAACTTCATTGCGTTAGCCCCCTTTAACCAATTATAATAGTTGTCGAATTATATTTGCTACACTTACTCCTTTGCCGTTAATATTTGATAAGCACGTAACTTTACCAAATCATAGATTTTTTTAAGTGGCTCCTTCTGTTCTTCTGCAATTTGTCGACAAATCTCGTATTCAGGAGCTATGTTTTTAACAACTCCTTTGTAACTAGCTACTTTTACTGGTACCTGACCAAATTCTGTTTCTAACAAAATAATTTCATAGGGTAACATGTATTTCCTAACAGGATAAGTGCGAACACCAATTGTGGTTGTCTCTGCAAATATTAAATGACAAAACTCTTCTACTTTGTTAGAATCAACTAACAAGTTGAGCTGAATTGCTGGCCTATTTTTTTTCATCTGTATATTGTCCAAATATACATCCATTGCTCCAGCTTTTAGAAATTTGGTAATTAAATAATCATAAATTTCGGGATTCATATCATCTATGTTTGTTTCTATTTTTACTGCTTCTCCGCATTGAAAGCCATTTTTTTCATCAGAATACTTATAAAAACTTTTTTCTTCTTTAATTCCGATACTTAATCGCAAAACATTTGGAATTTCTAAATCACGTTCACCAGCACCATAACCTACTTGAGTTATTTGCATGAGCGGTACATCTCCATATTTCTTACAAAATGATGTAAGAATTGCCACACCTGTTGGTGTTGCGAGCTCTGCTTCAATACCTTTACTATAAATGGGGCAACCCTTTAAAAGCTCCAGCGTTGCTGGGGCTGGAACAGGAATTTTTCCATGAGCACTTTCAGTAAAACCAGACCCAGTGTGAATTGGTGAAGAGTACACCTCTTCTACTCCTAATCGCCACAATCCTATTACCGAGCCAACTATGTCAATTATTGCATCTTTTGCTCCAACTTCATGAAAATGTATTTCGTCTACTGTAGTCTGGTGAACTTTTGCCTCCGCCTCGGCTAAACGAGTAAAAACTTGGATACTTTTTTCTTTTACTATTTCTGGCAATGAGCTCGCACTTATAATTTTTTTTATATCTTGAAGATTACGGTGGGCATGTTCCTTTTCTAATCTCACATTTACTTTTGTTGCACTAATTTCTCGTTTTTTCACTTTTTCTTCATGTAGCTCGTAACCATCCAAAGAAATTTTAGCTAAATCAGCTTTTAGTTGCTCAAAACCCAATCCTGCATCAATCAAAGCCCCTAGAATCATGTCACCACTAATTCCAGAAAAACAATGAAAATAGGCTATTTTCATTAATCAACCTCCCCTAATCGATTTATTAAACTTGCTAAATATCCAGCTCCAAAGCCATTATCAATATTTACCACACCAACTCCACTAGCACAGCTATTAAGCATAGTAAGCAGAGCTGAAAGTCCACCAAAATTTGTTCCATAACCTACACTTGTTGGCACCGCAATTACCGGTTTGTCTACCATACCTGCCACAACGCTGACCAATGCACCTTCCATCCCTGCAACAACTACTAAAACTTTTGCTGCAAAAAGTTTATCTTTTTGGCTAAACAAGCGGTGAATGCCAGCTACACCAACATCATAAAGACGTTCCACTTTATTTCCCATAACTTCTACAGTAATTGCCGCTTCTTCAGCAACCGGAATATCTGAAGTCCCAGCACTTATTACCAATATGTACCCACGTTTTTCTTGTTTTCCGCGCCTAACTACTATTGACCGAGCTAATTCGTAATAAACCGCATCAGGTATTTTTTTAGCCACTGCTTCATAAATTTCTCGCGACGCTTTTGTAGCTAAAACATTATTTTCTGATTTGTTTACCAAGTTTTCTATTATTGCTACCACTTGCTCATTGGTTTTTCCGGCACAATAAACAACTTCAGGAAAGCCTCGGCGTAAGTGCCGGTGATGATCGATCTTTGCAAACTCTAAATCATCAAAAGGTAAACCTTTTAATCTGACTATTCCTTCATCTATACTTATTTCATTATTTTGAATACTTTTAAGTAACTGTCGAATATTTTTCTCATTCATAATGCTTTTTCCTTTTTCAATACTAATTCGTTTAGACTTCCTGTCCGATATCCTTCAAGATCAAAGGTCACGTACGTAAATCCGCAATTTTTTATTTTCTCCACAATTTCATTAGCTTTTTCTATTAAAAAAGGAAACTGCTCTTTTTTTACCTCGATCCGCGCAATCTCGCCATGATATCTTAGTCGATACTGGTAAAATCCTATATCTCTCAAATAGTTTTCTCCTCTTTCCACTTGTTCTAATTTCTCTTTTGTAATTTTAGTACCATAGGGAAAACGAGAACTTAAACAAGCAAACGAAGGCTTATTCCAAGTCGGTAAACCCATTTTCTTCGATAAATATCGTATATCGTTTTTGGTTAAGTTCGCTTCTTTTAACGGGCTTTTTATGCCTAATTCCGTAAGTGCTTTTATGCCGGGACGATAATCATGTATATCATCTGCATTGGTTCCATCTAAAACAACAGAGAATTCTTTTTCTTTTGCTAATTGTAATAACTTTGAAAATCTTTCTTTCTTACATATGTAACAACGTTCAGGGGTATTATTTACAAACTCTTTATTGTCTAACTCCATTGAGTCAATAATAAGATGACTAACGTCAAGCATTTTAGCTAATTGTTTAGCTTCTTCCAACTCTGTAACAGGATTTATTGAAGAATTCGCAGTAACTGCAAGTATTTTATCTCCTAAAACTTCTTTTGCAACTTTTAAAAGAAAAGTGCTGTCTACACCTCCAGAAAAAGCAACTACCGCACTACCCATTTCTTGCAAAAGCCTTTTAAGCTTCTCTACTTTACTAAGCCGATACATTAAAAAACCTCCAGTTGATGGTTAAAAAAGTCCTGTATATGAACCACCAACCAACATTTAACATTGACTTGTGATTTTTATACTCTAGTAGTATACTAAAGTTCATGCATGTAGTAAAATTAAATGGCTTAGATATATCGCTAAGATGAGAGAAAAAAAGCGAGTAATATATCAACTTTTTTTTATACAGCCAGTTAAGCATATTTTTGTAATTTTTCTGTTTTGTTTCTCTCTCTTTTTTTATTCTTTTCATAATAATTTCAAATGTAATTTTAGAGTTTGACACCATCATGTTGGCATTACTAAAGCAGACCAGAATTTTCTAGTCTGCTTCAAATAATCATTTAATTTACTTATTCACCATTATCGTACCTTATTTCAAATTAAATTAAAACAAAAAACTAATGCTTACTCGCTTTAAGGCTCAACTCATATGCTACATCGACAATCATATCTTCTTGCCCGCCAACAGTTTTTAATCGCCCTAATTCGATTAAAATATCGCGAACATCAACTTTAAATTTGTCTGCAGCCCGCATTGCATGCAATAGAAAACTACCATAAACACCAGCATAACCTAAACTAAGAGCTGCTTTGTCTATAATTTGCGGTCTTCTCATTTTAGGCGCTACAAGTTCTTCTGCTACGTCCATAATTTTATATAAATCGACACCCGTTTCATATCCCATCTTGGTTAAAACAGCAACTAAAATTTCCGTTTGTGCATTTCCTGCCCCTGCTCCAAGTCCTCTAGCAGTACCATCAATATACATAGCCCCTGCTTCGATAGCAGCAAGAGTATTACCAATCGCTAGCCCTAAATTATTGTGAGCATGATAGCCAACAGGTATGTTCACGGCAGCTTTCACTGCTTCAATGCGTATTTTAGCATCATATGGGGTCATTGCTCCAGCAGAGTCAGTAACATAAACCGCGTCTGCTCCATAGCTTTCAAACAGTTTTTCTTGTTCCACAAGCTTTTCTGGGGGAATCATATGGCTCATCATCAGAAAACCAATTGCTTCCATTCCCATTTCCTTAGCAATTTTAATATGTTGTTCCCCAATATCTGCTTCCGTACAATGCGTAGCGATTCGAGCAACTTTAACCCCATATTTGGCAGCCATTTCCAAATCACGAGCAATTCCAATGCCTGGTAACAAGAGAACGCCCAATTTTGAATTTTTCAGAACTTGCGATACTGCCTTTAAATAGTCCTCATCTTTTGCAGCTGCAAATCCATAATTATAGCTTGATCCACCTATTCCGTCACCATGACTCACTTCAATTGTGTCAATACCAGCTGCATCAAGTCCAGCGGCAATTTCTGCCACTTCATCAGGAGTAAATTGGTGACTTACAGCATGCATTCCATCTCTCAGCGTGCTATCAATTATCCTAATCCTTTTAACCATTGACCCTACCCTCCTTAGTTTGCATCTCAACTAATAATTTTTTGGCTACTTCATCCGCAAATGCAACTGCTGCTGCCGTGATAATATCAAGATTGCCAGCATATTTAGGTAAGTAAGCGCCTTCGCCTTCAACTTCAATGATTGTAGTAATCTTATCACCATCAATAATGGGAGGAACTTTAAAGTGATAACCAGGAACATATTTTTTAATCTTTTGTGCTATATTTTCAATAGCTTCTAAAATTCCAGGGGCATTTGGATTCGCTACCTTGGTATAAATTGTATTTCTCATCATAATAGGCGGTTCTGCTGGATTGAGGATAATTATTGCTTTTCCTTTATCCGCCCCACCAAGTGACTCAAGAGATTTTGCCGTAGTTTCAGTAAACTCATCAATATTCGCCCGCGTCCCAGGCCCAGCACTTCGACTACTGATAGTTGCGACTATTTCAGCATATTTAACATCTGCAATTTTGTTAATAATGTGCACAATTGGAGTTGTCGCTTGTCCAGCACAAGTTACCATATTAACATTTTTAAAGTTTAATTGTTCCTCCATAGTTATCGCAGGAACACAGTAAGGTCCTGCAGCTGCGGGGGTTAAATCTATAGCAATTTTCCCATCTTTTTCTAATAACGGCGCGTGTTTTAAATGAGCTTTTGCGCTTGTGGCATCAAAAACAATCTTTATGTCTTTGTTTCCTAAAATTGCATCAATTCCTTCAGCACTAGTTTTTTTTCCGTATTTTTTAGCCAGCAAAAGTCCTTCCGATTCGGGAATGATTCCAACAACCATGTCAACATCAATATATTTACTTCTCATTAATTTAAACATTAAATCCATCCCTATGTTACCAGGACCAATAATTGCCGCTTTAATTTTATCGGGCATTTGTTTTCCTCCTTTGCAAAAAATTATTCAGTGAATTTTACTTTAACTGAACCTAATGATCCAAAATTAGCAACAAAAAGATCGTTGCCAGTAACTTCATATGCTTTAGTAAGTGAACCAGATAAAACAATCTCCCCTGGTTCCAAAGCGATCCCAAACTCGGAAAGCTTGTTGACAAGCCAGGCAACAGCTAAGGCAGGATGTCCCAAAACCGCAGCTCCAGCAGCAGTATCAATTATCTCTCCGTTTTTTTCTAAAACTAACCCAACGTATTTAAGATTCACTTGATCTACCGGCACTAATTTACTTCCCGGTACAATCATTGCGCTGGAAGCATTATCAGCAACAGTATCCTGAATTTTAATCTTCCAGTCCTTGATCCGACTATCAATTATTTCAAATACTGGAATTACTCCTGCTGTAGCTTGCAACACTTTAGTCAATGTCACCCCAGGACCGACAAGTTTATTATTTAAAATAAAAGCAATTTCTGCTTCAACTCTTGGTTGTAATAGTTTTGAGCGAGAAATGGCGATCTCTTCTTCGCCAACCATGTCGTCAGTTATTTGGCCATAATCTGGTTCATGAACTCCCAACATTTGTTGCATAGCTCGACTGGTTAATCCAATTTTTTTACCAACAACTTTATGCCCTAGATCTTTTTTCTTATCTATATTCATTAACTGAATCTGATAAGCATCACTAATAGTAATATCAGGATAAATTTCTGTTAATGGTTGTTTTAACGCTATTCTTTCTTGACTAGCTTTCCAAAGCGATTCTGCAGCTAATTGTAAAACAGTTTTATCCATCTTTAACCTCCTACTCCTAAAATTTATTTTTAATGATGTTTAAAACTAGCTGTTTGTAACTTGGTCTGTAATACACTAACAATTTCCTGAGCAATTTCTTCCTTGTCTTTTTTCTCATCAAGAGAGCTTATAAGCGCTTCTAAGGCTAGTTTAACTTCATCATGCGGTCCCGGTAAAGAAACAATTAAACTATTTTCGGCTCTTCCAACGGCAATCCGCACACCGCTTTTTTCGTGTCGACCAGTTCCCTGCTGATACTTAACAATATATGGAGTAGCTGCTTGTGGATCTACAAGCAATACCCCTTCCACAGTCCTATCTTTACTTTCTGCCCCAGTTCCGCCCGTTGTAATGATTAACCCATATCCTGAATTTATTGCTTCATTTAGCTTTGCCGCAATATATTCTGCAGAGTCGTCTAGTATTTCTCCCTTAGTTGTTTTAAATCCGGCATCAGCCATTCGAGTCATAATGTATGGTGTATTAGTGTCAACAATCATGTCCTTTTTAACTTCAAACCCTGTTGGAAATACTATAACCCTTTTAGCAATGTTCATTTTCACATCATCGATAATTTCTTTAGTTCTAGCTAAAACTTCTTCTACATCAGATTCCTCAAGGGAAATAAATCCCATTATACCGTCGGAGTGAATATCGGTTTCAGGTGAAATATTAACTCCTGGTATTGTCGATAGCTTTTTTAATAATTGTTGTTTTTTACCAAAAATCTGTTCGGCTTGAATCGTTTCCTGTAAAATATCCAATGTAATATGGTTTTCCCCTACATCTACTACAAGCACTTTATCTTTTGGGAGCTCAAGAACATCTGATGTTACTTCAGCGATTGTTAATAAATCAACATTTTGTAATTTTATATTTTCAATCCATAATTCCGTTTTTTCTAAAAGATTTAATTCCATCTTTGGCCTCCTTTTATTAGCGCATAACATCCAATTTCATATCAAGAAGAGGTGCATCAACAATTTCTGCACCTATACAGAGTATATCAATTCCTTTGTCAAAATAACTAGGAATAGAAGTAATCTTCACTCTTCCAGCAAAAGCCACGAGTTTCTCTTTTCTTAAATCAAGTTTTTCTAAAACACGGTTAACAACTGCAACATCCGAAACATTACCCGTATCCACCATGAACACATGAGCTCCATTATATGCAGCTTCAAAAGTTTCTTCTTCAATGTTTTTTGTTTCACCTCGAAGTTGCACTACTTTAAATTTATCAGTAAATACAGCTGCATTGAACAAAGCTTCCCTAATGCTTCCAAAAATTTTAATATAATTCTTATCTAAATAAACAAAAGGATCATCTAGAATGCGAGGAGCGCCTCCGCCTATAACAACTGCTTCCTGCACTAATTGCTTCATTTCTGATGGCATTTTTTTCCATGCCCCTGAAACAATTCTTATTTTTCCTTCAGCCAGATTAACTGCTTTTCGTGTTACTGAAGCAATTCCAGAACCCTTCATTAAATAACCTAATACTACTTCTTCTGCTTGAGTTATCTTTTTGGGATTTCCTTTAAAGCGAGCAATAATTGTGCCTGTTTGAACTTCTGTACCATCAGGTAAAAAATACTCAATTTCCAATCCAAGCTCATGTAATTTACCATATGCATATTTCATACCAGCGATAATTCCATCGCCTTCGCTTTTTATCTGAGCTGTAAAATTTTTCTGCATTACATTAGAAAATAATATATCTCGAATATCTCGGGAAACGCTCAAATTTACACTCCTTCACCTTAATTCTTAAAACAATGTGCCCTTTTCATGGAGCCGGCAAACACAACATCCTGTGAACAAAACGGAAAAGGGCACATTTAACAAAAGAGCAATCGCTAATTAAGAGTACCTAAACCGCTTTCCTGACTGTTTGATTAAAAATATCTGGATCAATTTGCCTTTGACGTAACCACTTGGGCAATAATTCCTGGTCTACTCTGATGCTAACTTCCTGAGCTTTTGCTTTTAAATACTCTGCTAGACTTTGACTACAATTCAAGCCACCAGGAGCCCCGTCAAAAATGATGACCTTATCCGTTTTTGTTACTTTATAAGCATAATCCATTGCCGAATCCAGGTCTCTAGCAATTACTGCATACTTCATATAATCTGAATTTTGGGGATCTCGATCCATCACTTCAGCTTGTTCTTTCCCCACTACTACTGTAGGTATTTGTTGGGCAAAAAACGCACTGGGATACCCACCCCAGGCATAATTATGAATAATCATTTTAATGGCAGGATTTACCGGTGGTACATTTTCAATTAGCGGTTTTCCTGACTTACCATAAAAAGCTTCAGTATACCAAGTATATGGTGGAAGAGGGTTATCTAGGTCAAAAAGATCAATGTTTACTCCAGCAAAGTTAGCGAAAATAACACCGGCTGCGAACACGTACGTAACAGGTGCAGGAAAATCTAATCCTACGATACATTCTTCAATTTCTCCAAACAATGTCATCATCTTGCCATAATAACGCAAACCATCAGCAGTAAGTTTTTCATTTAAAGCTAGTAGGTCATTATCAGCGTCAATAGATACAACCCCCGCTGGCGACATATTCATGTAAGTCGCAAACGTAAATTTACTTTGCACATATTCAGACTCAAATATTGCGCGGGCTATGAAATTTGCTGCCCTAGGTCCAAGATTTTGGTGATATGTTGATCTTGTCTCTATACGAGCATATGACATAGCAAATGGCTTTACTGCCCGATCAACGTGTCGGTGAAAGTGAACTTCGCGTACATCGCTATTATGGACATGAACAATCCAGTCAGCATCATAGGCCTCAGCAAGTCCATACAGGGTCCCTATCTCAGTTTGAATTGGTATTCCTTTGTCTATAGGAGCTATTCCTTTTGCTTTTCCATTAAAAGCAACATCTAATCCAAAGGCTTTAATATATTCTTCAGTTTCCCTAAAGCGTAAACCCACTCCTGCACGCAGTCTGATGTTAGTTACTCCCGTTTTTTCAGCAACAATTTCCTTCACTGTCTTTAATACCTCAGCATAGGGTTCACCGCCAAGCAATGTAAATCCATGGTGGGATGCAAGAATATTAACCGAATCGCCTGGTTTTATCATGCTCATATCAACTTTTTCCAAAGCCTTAATAGTGCTTTCACGAATAGCCGCAATACCTTTCTCAGATGGATAAATTACATCCGGAGTATCAGGAAACAACTCTTTTACCTTTACGCTTGTAATTTCCGGATAATCAGAAATCCTTTTGGTAACAAACCTCGGATCAACGCCATATCGCGAGACTCTAGGTTTGGCAGGTGAAATTACTTTAGCAAACATTTGTTTTTCCTCCTTTTTATTTATTTCTTGCCTCTACAACCTTATTTAATACCTCGATATCTTCGTCAAAGTAGAAACCTCTGCTTGAATACTTCTTTTTTACACTCTCTGGAATTTCCCAAGCAGTTGGAGTTCTCCCATACCACTGGTATCCCTTCGGTTTGTCAGGGTTAATGCCTGCAGCTTCCAACAATCGTAAAATTGGTTCAATACACTCAACTTTACACCCTGTGCGGGCTCCGGTTTGTAAAGATATTTCTTCTGGGGATTTTGCACCTTTTATAATAGCCGCCGCAACTTCTTCAGCTCTTGTAGCCGTACAATAACAAACAATTTGTTCTGGATTAAGGCGAGCTTTTGTACACAATTCTTCAATTTTATCTGCATCCACTGTCGATGGGTCAACATAAACCGTAAAAGGTTCTTCTCTTTTTATCATTTTAATGGCGTATTCTGGGCATCTTTGTTCACAAGCTTCGCAACCTCTACACATTTCAGCATCAATAACCGGTCTTTTGTTCTCAATTTTGATCGCCAAAACCGTACAAACTCTCGCGCATATTTGGCAATCATTGCATTTTTCATAATCAATTTGAGCAAGCATATTAACAAATCGCATAAAACACCTCCTTAAAAGTGTCTCGTACAAATTTTGTAAGCTAAGAAAATAGCATTAGTATGATTTCAATCCCATATGAATCCTCCTTTAATAAACGAATGTAGGTTTTGTTCTATAATATCGTATAGTGTTTCCACAAAACCGCACAACAACAACATCTTAAACAAACCTCTTAAAATTTAAAACAATATTAATTCCTTTTTTCTTGATAACCAAAACGTTTTGATATTTTGAAAGCGGCCTCTTTTACGCTACTTATTAATTCTTGTATTTTTCCCTCAGTCATTCGCATTGAAGGACCTGAAACACTAATAGCTGCAATAACTGTATTCTGACTATCCCTTATGGGAGCCGCAACACATCTTAGCCCTATCTCAATTTCCTCTTTATCAAGACTATAACCATTTTCCTTGATTAATCTTAACTCTTCATGTAATTTCCTGGGATCCGTAATAGTATTTGGAGTAAAATATTTAAGGCCCTGCAACCGAATTATTTTCTCTATTTCCTTTTCAGACATATAAGCAAGTATAGCTTTGCCTACACCTGTACAATGCATTGGAGCTCGTCGCCCAATTTGAGAGTACATTCGAATAGTATTTGGTCCCTCTACTTTTTCAATATAGACAATTTCTCCTTGGTCGTGAACAGCCAAATGAACAGTTTCACTATATCTCTCAACAAGCTCTTGCAAGAATGGCAACGCTACAGCTCGTAAGTCTAGTCCTTCTTTTACTTGGTTTCCTAACTCCAATAGTTTAAGTCCAAGACGATACTTCCTGGTACTTTGGTTTTGTTCAATGTATCCCCAATATTCAAGTGTTCTAAGTAATCCAAAAACAGTATTTTTATGCAAATCCAAACGCTTGGAAATTTCCGTAACACCTAATTCTTTTTCTTTAAGGCTAAAAGTGTCTAATATTCTTAAAGCCCGATCTACTGATTGAATAATAGTATCATTATTTATTGTTTTCCCATTTGTTTTGGTATATAATTTCAACACAAATTTTTAATCCTTTTAAATATTAAAAGTTTTTGTCTTTTTAAAGTTTGGCCTTTTTACACTCTAATTAATTTTCTGGGATAATCAGTCAATATTTCATTTTCTTGCTCACCAACATAAATTACATCTGTCACCCTTGGACCTCCGATATCCTTACGATATATAGTTGGCAATATTAAATCTACTATCATTCCAACCTCAATAATATCCTGGCGTTCTTTTCCAATAATTGGATAAAACTCCGATTGTCGCAATCCAACTCCATATCCTATAACATCGAGATAATATTCTTCAAAACCTGCTTTTCTAATCACTCCTCTGGCAGCCTCATCCACTTCCCAAGATCTTGAACCAGGTCTTAAAGTTGCAATAGCTTTTTCCTGTGCTTCTAATAAAAGATTAAAGACCATTTCTTGGGCAGAAGAAATTCTTCCAACAGCAATAGTTCGACACATTTTGGCACAGTAACCATCGCAAGTTGCACCAAAATGAGCTACAACAATCTCATCCTCTTCAATTAATTTTCTACTTGCATGCGGGTGGGTAAGCAGACAACGATTTCCTGAAACAATTTGTGGTCGGTAAGGTAAACCAGTTGACCCCTCTTTTAACATGGCGTACTCAGCTTCTGCCAATACATCGAGTTCACTTATTCCTGGCTTTATTGTTTTTATAGCAGCATCCATTCCTTTGCAAACAGCAATAGCTGCTCTCCTAATCATTTCCACTTCATCCGGTTCTTTAACAGAACGGACACGGTAAAATAAATCAGCTGCATCAACAAAGTTTGATTCACGAAAGTTTTGCCGCAAAACATGATAAAATTCAAAAGGCACAAAATATCTTTCAAATCCAATCCGAGGATCATGAAAACCATAAGCCCTGATTCGTTCTACAACCTTACTACTTAAACTTTCCTCGGGACATAAATAGCCAAAAGTTTTTAAACCTGATTCTTGCTCTACATAATCAACATCGAGCCAAAGAGTTATAACACAAGGATCGCCTTCTAATGGAATTAAAACAGCCATACATTCAATTTGTGTTAAGCCAGTAAAATAAATAAGGTTTTCGCGATTTGATACTACCAAAATATCTAAATTTTTTTTGGCCATTAAGTTTTGTATTTTTTTAACCCGACGAATTAACTTATTCTCCAAATCGCATCTCCTTTTTTCACTAATACTTCCACCACACTTGCATGCAAGGTTGAGTTAGAGTAAAGGGGGGCACTGCAATTTTCAATGTAATGCACATAACTGCCTTCGTCAGCAACTATCAGTGTCCTTTCAAAGTTTCCCACATCTGGGGCATTTAACCTGAAGTAAGCGTATATTGGCTTTTCAAGCTTGACCCCCTTAGGGACATAAACGAAGCTTCCCCCACTCCATACCGCATAAGTCAATGC
>JABEBX010017737.1_pt1 | contig 12806 bp, 13 predicted proteins | sample 7245971 | NCBI WGS metagenome assembly JABEBX01 (sample SAMN14506365, study PRJNA622280) | hot springs metagenome | biome: hot spring [ENVO:00000051]|acidic hot spring [ENVO:00002120]; feature: spring [ENVO:00000027]|sediment [ENVO:00002007]; material: sediment environment [ENVO:01001048]...
TTAAGCGCAGTTATGCTGTACCCATTCGTTTCCAGTATGTCGTTAGTTCCTATAATCACGTCTTGTGCGCAAATAGGGCCATTTAGTGTAATAGTGTTTGTAGTCTCACTTGGAGGTATAATATAATTTTGTTGCTCCGTTACGCCACTGGGGCAGACCAAACCTGTCTGTTGCATAGGCACAGGCATTAAATAAGGGACGTTAGATGAAGTAGCCCCAGCAGATTGAGAATTCACAATATTAATAGACAAACTTAAGAGTAGCATCGCTATAGAAAACAGAGCTAAAAGCTCCAACGGTTCTCTTTTCTGCATCTTACCAGATATATTTCAGCTTCAAATTATTTAAGATTATCCTTTCCAGACCCCTTCGATGATTATTCAGAATAAAGCCAATCAGTTCATATTATAGTTGCAGATTTAATCCGTTTTTAGGCTATCGGAAGCTTGTAACCAGGCTTTATTGAAGAGATTATAAGATCTGAAACCTTCAGTATCTCTTCAGGGCTCATTCTGAACACGCGTTCATCTGCATAGCTTAAGCCGCTCGCGAGCCTGTTTGCTTCCACTGCGCTTATGCCAAGGCCCTTTGATGAATCGATTATGGCGTTCTTAAGCCTTTTCTTCTTGTGCTCCATTATCAGCGTAATCACCGAGATCTCTGCTTCTGTAGGAGACGAAGCCCTTGGCTTCAGGTATACCACTAATGAGTCCACATTCGGCACAGGGTAGAAGTTGTTCCTTGGGACCCTCATTATCTCATAAGCCGCAAAAGACAGCGAGGTGGTTACGCTCAGCCTTGAGTATTCATTGGCCCCGGGCTTGGCCAGCATATGCTGCACGAATTCCTTTTGCAGGCATAGAAGCCCTTCTATATGCATGGATGAAAGCCATGATATAGTCTTGCTTGACAGGTTATATGGTATGTTTGACACCATTATGTCGTATCCGCTGAACATTTTTTTATCGACTTTGAAGAAGTCGTTATGGATAAGCTCCAGGTTTTTGCATTTTAACCTGTATTTGAGCGTATCGAATAGCCTGTGGTCTTTCTCTATAGCAAATACTTTGTTTGCTACCACGCATAGCTTCTCGGTAAGCATGCCCATGCCAGGGCCAAGCTCTACTGCGTTTCTATTTCTTGCATACTCTGCCTCTGCCCCAGCTATGCTTTCGTTGACCATGAAATTCTGGCCTAGGCGCTTCGAAGCCTTGAGCGCTTTTATCTCAGCAATCATATTTTCTTCCATTTCTTTCAATTCCCAACAATAAGTATTTGCATAGTGTTATTTTTATTTACCCTTGAATGTTTTTATATATCTTTATGTTTAATCTCTTTAATGCTTAATTAACCATCCAATATGCGCAGTCGGTTTTATTTGTTCGTGACTGTGGATATTATCAGAATGCCTCAGTAGCTCAGCATGGTAGAGCGTCTGCATGGTAAACTTCCTTGAAGGAGTTTAATAAGTAACCATAAAGCAGAAGGCCGAGGGTTCAAATCCCTCTTGAGGCTCTTCCTTATTTAAAGTTAGTGGCGCGCTGGTTATGCCTAACCCCTTTGCAGGTATGTATAGGCATAGGGCCTCGAATCGCTTCTTATTTCTATATATCTGCTGTGGCACGAAACGCTAATGGCGTCGATTTTTGCTGCTATTGTGATTGCTTCGCAGGCGGAGGCGTTGCTCCCTTTGTAGTTTGCAAGGAAGCTTGATTCCATATAGCTAAACGATTCCAATGCGACTATGTTGTTGTATGCGATAGAGGCATTTTCCATATTGCAGGAATATTCTGCCAGATGCGATGTTCCGGCAACGATCGCGACCATTATCAATGCGATGGACAGTATTGCAAATCCGAAAAATGACATTCAGCCACCGCACATGTTTATGCACAGGTATGAAACGCTGTTGTTGTATGCCACGGCGCTGCAGTACCTGTAATAATCGCACACGCTCCCATGCCCGAAATAATGGGAATTGCCGTTCATTGATATTTCCAGTTCTTTTATGCTGTATGAGCGTATCAGCTCCTTTATTATCAGATTGCATTTTTCTGAGTAAAGGCCTTCCTGCACGCAAGTGCGCAGACTCGCATTTTTCATGAATAGGGCATTTATGTCGAATACCGCCTCGTAATTCGTTTTGAGCGCGTTATAATTCATTCCGTAGAATTCATAGCCTATGGCAGTAAGCGCTACCATTATGATTACGCCGGAGGACAACGCTTCTATAAGAGAAAGCTGGGCCTTCATTCTGCCACTACGAAATTTTTATCGACGAGCCCATATAGCTTAAGGTTTTGGGCGTTCCGTTGTAGCTGTTCAGCGCTGCTGACATATTGTAAAACTGGAATTGCGAGTACGGCTTGCATTTGTATATGGCGCCGTTATTCGATACAGAGCACAGCGAAGAGTTTGCGGGCCCGAGATCGCCTATGAAACTTCCCAATGCATTTTCATACGAATACATGGCCTCGCTTGCGGAGGAGGTATCCCCGGAATCCCCAGTATTGTTATAATATGACATGGTGTTTACCAATTGCTCGTAAGCGTTTGCGTACTCCGAATAATCGGTAGAATTGGCTATAAAGAATGTGCCGTTCGATGACACGATCATGCTGCCTTGCGGATTGGGAGCACTGGCGTATATTTCGTTTCCAGCGCTCGCATTGCCATAGGCTATGCCAGCGCTCTCCAGCTCTGATTCTGGATTGTATTGCGTCAGGTAAGCGCTTGCGTTCAGGCCTGCATAGCTTACGTTGAGCGATACGTTGTAGGAATAACCTGGTTCCTGCGATATGCTCGCGACTTTTGTTCCGCTTGGCTCCTGATAAACGCAATATGTTGCTGTAGTTACCTGCGCCGGCCCGTAATAGCAGTTAGATGAAAAGCTCCAAAAATACCAGGATGCGCCACCGCACTGCGATTGTATTGGCATCTGCTGCCCCCAAAAATTAAGATAGCTGCAGTGCGAGGTCTCGGTTATTCTATAGGCGTTTGAAAATTTTGAGGCGTTGTAGTATACGTATTCGCTTATCGGAATTATCTTTGCAGTTACATTCTGAGGGTTCAGTGTTCCCTGGCGTGAGCTGTTGAAGGTCGAATTCCGCGTTGTGTTCGCGTAGGAAGTGAAGCTGTAGGATAAATGTTTGCTTAATTCCGAGTTTCCGGAAAAGGCGGTTACATTGAACCATAAAGTGCCATTGCCTGCGCTTGGAATATAAACTTCTACTGGGAGGACCAGAAAGCTTGTAAGGTTTTGATTGCTGTAGTTGCATGGGGATATTATACTGTTTGGCGAACCGGCTGAAACTGAGAGCATTGCAGGCTCTGTAGTGCTTATTATTAGCGTTGCTTGGGATTCCGCTTGCGCGGTTGCGTGGTATGGGACAAGCGCGTATGCCGTCATTTCCAAGGGCGTCGAAGCATTTGTCCCGTTCGCAGGCAATAGGATGCTGTTCGATGCGCCTGTGATCTGGTTTATCGCAGAATGCAAATGCATATAATAAGAGAGCCCGAAAACCGAAAAGGCAGTCACTGCCGCCATTATTATTATAAATTCGATAGATGCCTGTTGCCTGCTTTTGTTTCGCATTTTTACACCTTAATGATATAAACTGAGCCGTTGATTACTACGAATCGGCATACCTCTGCGCTTGATGCAATATTGCATATTCCGCCTATGCTCCCGTTTCCGGGCATTTTGGTTATTGAAATCACTGTGCCGTTATCGATTGCCTGATAGGATTGCAATGATGCATTGGAATTCGCAAAAGAGTATGCAAGCTGCTGCGAAATGGAATTTATGTATATGCTGTTATATTCAGCAGATGCGTCTGCATTAGACAAAGCGTAATTCAGGTACACGAAGTGCAGGAAATAGCTGAGCAGCAGTATAAGCACGAATGAGGAAGCGATGCTTTCCAGGCCCAGCATAAAACCCTTCCCGCTTCTGCGCATTTCAATCATCTATTTTATAGTAGCCAATTGGCCGTATGCTTGCGTTTACCAAGCCCCATGCCTTTTGCGCATATGCGCCTATTTCAGACCTGTACTGGGAAAAATGCGTTAATGCATAAGCGCCGACCGCAATGAGCATTATAGCTAGAGAAACCGCTATCAGCATCGAAAACATCATGTCGAACGACACCTGCAGCTTCATTATGAAACACCTATAAGGTATGTTCCGTTAGACTCGTAGCTCTCGCTTATCCTAGCCAGCTTTCCCGCATGGCTGCAGGCATCTCCGCTGAACGAAATCGTAACCGATGTGTTAAAACTGCCGTATGGGCATTTTACTGCTGAGGCATTTAGGCTGCAGGCGCATATGCCGCTCGGAATGTAGGCATAAAAAGACGAGGCGCTGTATCCGGCGTTAGAGTTTATCGCACTTATAAAATCCAGCGTCTGCGCATATGATGTTGAGGCGGCGGACCTAGCATCCATAGAGGAATATGCGTACAGCGCCCCCGAAAGCGAAGCGGTTCCGACCGCAAGGTATATCAGGAACTCGAATGTTATCTGCGCCCTGGCATGCATAGGAACCACTCAGCTTTGCTTGGTTATGTTCTGCAGTTCGCTTTTCAGCGTCGACACCACGCTTCCGTTTGTCCCGTTCATAAATCCGTGCAGCGCCACGCCCTTGAGCTGCGTTATCATGGCAAGGGCTATCACTATCACAATGCTTACCGCAGACAGTATCATCAGATACTCTATAGAGCTCTGCCCCCGCTTTGACCTCGCTACGCACAACATCGCGCGCACAAGGCTTACGTATTGTATCTCCATTTTTTCACCTATATTATCGATAAAGAGGCGATGTATGACGCATTGAGTACCAGCGCGCCGACAGACGCCCACTGCAATGCGCTTAGCATGGACCTTGAATCAGGTTTCCCATCGCCATGAAATGTTATGATGTCCGCAAAAACCACATATGCCAGGAAGAAGACTAGCGCAGGCAATGCTGCGATTCCGGCGCCAGAGGATTGGGAGAACTGTGAAAATCTTATCACGTTTATTATAACGCCGCCAAATACTGGGAAGAAGATATTCAGCCCGGTAAGCGACATGGTTTTAGAATTGCCCAGAATAGGGAGCGCTTGCGACCTCAGGCGCTTGCGCCAGAGCTCCTGGCGGAGCATGTTTTTGGAGAGCTCAGGCAGATTTGAGCCTACGCTGAAATGCAGCGATAACATGATGCCTAGCTTCCTTATTATTGCGTTTTCGCTTTTCGATAGCCCTGAGAACGCAGCGCCGGCGCTTCCCGTGAGCATGTATAAATTTGCCGATCTCCTTATCTCACCAGACTTTGGGAATCTGTCAGGGAGTGACGACATTATGGATTTAATGGAACTTGCAGATGGGCTATTTTTGGACATTGAATTCAGCATGCTGGCAACGCCTGAACGCATGGCGCTGATATTATAATCGAAAGGCTTTACCGCATAAACAAACAGCATCGTTGCGATTGCAAACGCCATTATTGCGATGGCAATATTGTAAAATGAGAAAAGAATTGCGGATGCATACGCAGATATCGTTGCGTATGCCATCAATGCCCTGTGCGCCGCAATAATGCCATGCGCAGCGCGCATTGGATTGAAAGCCTTCCAATTGCATGCAGGATAGAACAAATGCCCTTCATCAGCATGATGCAGGCTTCGCAGATGCATATAAGCGCCTCTCCTTATTCTGTTAATGTATGAAGAAGGAAACTGCGCGACGGACCTGTGGACTATTCCGCCTGAATGATGGTATGAGAAAGATTGCCAGGCCGGATTAAGATCTGAAAGTACCAGCAGGCTTAAATCGCCTTTGCTACCATAGCCAACACCAGAAAATGCAGGGCAATATGCGCAGGAGGCAAAGCCATCTGTGGTATCCGCCTCTGCACCGGCATAACGAGTAGATGCACGCCATGCCATTAGGTTGAGAATTATATTTGTGGCCATTGCATCACATCTGAGGCCGATGCCTTAATCCATAGAAGATATCACAGCACATAGGAAGCCATCACCTTCATCTTTAAGTCCACGATATAGTATATGCAGGGGAAAGCCACTGCCATTGCAAACAGTAGGATTGGTACGCTGTAGTCGGATTGGCTCAGTATCGAATACCCGGCGAGCCCGAAAAGGGCGAACGAAGGCAGTATTGTAGAGCTTAGCATCTGCAGCGTCGCATATTTTCCTAGTTTTGGGATTATAAAATTCGCTTTTGACTCCAAGGCTTCGCGCGCTAATGAATTGTACTCAGAAATTCCAGAAAGGGAATCTTTGCCGGAAACACAGGCGCTGCCGAGCTCTTTCAGCATTTCCATGGACTGGGAAGAGATTTGGCCTTTTGGCTTTGACTGCATGGCGCTGAGTATCGATTGGCCGAAATCCTGATACTTCAGCCTGGCGCCAATTTCATTTATCATTGCATGCATGCGCGTACCTGGTTGTATTGCTCCGGCGGAGGCCGTTAGAGCGTTCGATACCGTCGAATTAAGCTTGCGGAGCCTTATCTCCATTAATCCGGTAAATTCCAGGAAGTCTGAGAGCTCTTTCGCCTGCATCTGCTCATTTTCAAGTAGCTTTTTTATTTCATAGGCCGCAATCAGAATGGCGATAGTAAAAAGGGTCAGAACGAAGCCGATGCCTTTGAACAATAATGCAAATAGCACTGACATGGACCCCAAGTAGGCAATCAGGCTGTGCTTTCTTAAAGCAGCAAAAGTTTTCATTTTATATCCCAGTAATGTGTTATATAATCGCTTAGATCAGGGTTGCTGCTTATTACGAAGGAAGAGATAAATTCAGAGCGCTTCTTAAACTCCGTCAGGGCTTCCGTTGCCGATATGCCGTTCAGCATTGCGTATTTCAGCACAGCTTTAGAGCGCCTTAACGCGTCTTTTCCTGCGCCTGCGATGGCGAATGCGCTGCTTATCTGCATGCTTTTGCCCAGTTCAGGCTTGAGCTCGGCGCGCTGCAGCCAGAAATAGTCGTCTATGCTTTGCACCACCCGCTTCAGATCCTGCGACAGCGCCATGAATATGGTAATATCCAGGTTTGACACGAGCGCCTGTTCCACAGACATGGGCTTTGATTCAAGGCGCGAGATTATTGCTGCGCCGTTGCCGGAGGAATGCATGGTCGCCATGAATGGAACTCCGACATTGGAACCGAAGAATATGTCCTTTGCCTCCTGGCCGCGTATTTCACCCACTATTATCCTGTCCGGCCTCAGCCTCAATGAATTTACGACCTGCTCCGACAATCCGGCGAATTTGCCGGATTTATTGCCGACCAGGTATACCGCATTGGAAAAATTGCTTTTGAACTTTGTTTCGCTTGCTTCCTCCTCAATTATTATTATGCGGTCGTACCTCGGCATTACTTCCCTTAGGGCGGCCAGGAGGGTTGTCTTCCCGGACGCAGGGGCTCCGGATATTATTATGTTCAGCTTGGAGTCTATTGCAAGCCATATATATGCGAGCTGTTCTGCGCTTATCGTGCCGTTGCGCAGCAGCTTTGCCATGCTGAGCTCTTTGTTTTGGCTTATCCTTATGGAAGCCATAAGGCCCGAAGCCGAGAACGGGCCCTTCTGGGCGTGGAGCCTTGCGCCCAAGGTTATGCTCGCATCAATAATGGGATTCCCGTCGTTGAGCTCCTTGTCCGAATCCATAAGCATTTTGTTTATTGCGTACCTGGCTACAGATTCGGAATTGAATTTAAGGTTTGTAGTGCAAAATCCGTATTTTATGTGGTATAAGGATATGTTGTCGGAAGGCCCGTTGAGCACTATCTCCTCGATATTCTTTTTGTCCTCCAGCAACAGGCTTATGGGCCCATAGCCGAAAACATCGTTTGCCGCGCATTTCGCAACGATGTTTTCTTCGCCAAGATTGGAGTATTCCTGGGCGATAAGCTGAGCCTGGCGCATCAGCTTTGCATCGTCTGCCCCTATCTTCCACCCGAGGCTTCCTCCAATAGCCAGGTCGACGAGATGTTTCTTAATGCTGGGCGATATTACAAAATCCTCCTTGCGCTGCGGAGGAACAATGCAATAGAACATGCGCTTGCCGGATCGGCCTATGATTCTGTCAGACATGGGCTTTTCCAATACCTCGGCAGGGTAATCATCCGTTAGCGTGAAGGTAAGCGCATACGCAGAATCCGGCTCTCCGCTTTGGGCTTCAGATGCGTAGGTACGCTTTAAGGGTAAATTCCATCTCATGCAATTACTTTTACTTTTTTACATAGATATTTATTAAAGTAAATATTTATATACTTTTGTATATGAATTGGCTTTTAGCCCTTTTTGAAAAAACTGGAATTCCGAAAGAATAGCAAATATATATAAATCTTTTATCTGAAGTTATAGCATGGCAAAGAGAGAAAAGCAAAAGGATGCAATATGGGCCCTTAGAAAAGCTATAAGCAGACCGAATTATGCAGTGATGGATTTGCTTTTCCAGAAATCCCCCAGGGCAACTAAGGAGATTTATTCAGTCCTTGAGAAGAAGTTCACCAGGAAGACGCTTATAATATCCTTAAGGGAGCTCTCGCTTGACCTCAATGTGATACAGCCCACGCATATAAGGACTACAAGCGGCTACGGCTTAGGCTATAAGCTTAACCCTAAGGTAAAGGACATTATAAAAGGCCTGCAGAAATCTTCTAAAATAATAGAGTCTGCAAGGTCGGTATAAGCGGCCTGCCATGAGCCTATGAGTCTGCCACCCGCACCTTTTTCTGCTGCGCGTAAAGCTCTGTTATTTCCTTTGTTGTAGTGGCTTCTTCCGGGCTTTTGTCTTTTCTTATCGCTTCGTCTCCGACAAGCCTTGGAAACCTTAATGCATACCCAGTTTCTATTCCGTCTTCCTGCATGGACCTTCCGCACGTATGCGTGGGGGATCTTGTTATTTCATCGGCTTTCACAGTCACGACGTACTTTGGATACACCCAGAAATCAGGCACCATGATCGAGTCCACCCTCGCGGGCTTCGAGCCCTGCTTTATCTTTTCTAGGGTTTTGCTCAGCTCGAGCATCTGCGCTTCGGTAAATCCGGTGCCGAGCTTTGATATTGATTCGAACATGTCCCTTTTCTCATTGTATACTGCGCACAGCAGCCCGCCCAGGCCGAATTCGGTTCTGGAGCCCTTGCCCCTGTAATATCCTATTATGACCAGATCGAGCGTGTCTGATAGCTCGCCCTTGTAGCTGCGCTTGAGCTTTATCCATGAGAATCTGCGGGCGCCTGCAACATATGGCGCATTCAGGTCTTTTGCGACTATGCCCTCAAGGCCGTTCTCTACGGACGATTCAAAAAATTTTGAGAAGTCATTCGCTGAATCGGTGACTATGCGGCGCGAGGGCATTATGGTATAGCTTCCATTTACGAGCTTTTCCAGCACCTCGCGCCTTTTATAATACGGTTCATCCAGATAGTCCTTGCCGTTTATGTACATGACATCGAAGGCCACAAGCCTCAGCGGGAGCTCGCTCGCCTTTTCGCTTATCCCGTGCTTGCGCTTCCTCTGTATCGTTTCCTGGAAAGGCATAAACTCTTCCGTAACGTCGTTGTACGCCAACGCTTCGCCCTCGAATATCGCCCTGTCCTCTTTTATCTCCTTCTGCGCCGCCTGGACGAGATCGGGGAACATTGCTGTTGTTTCCTCCAGCCGCCTTGAATATATCTTTATGGTTTTGCCATCCTTGTGTATCTGGCACCTGAAACCGTCATATTTCTGTTCGACGGCGCATGTTCCGCCCATCTTTTTGATTATTTCCTCAGCAGTAGGGAGGCGCTCCGCGAGCGCGGGCCTTATCGGCTTGAACAGCGTAACTTTGAATCCCTTTATCGAACCTATGCCCTTTGATTTCAGCTCCTTTGCTATAAGTCCCAGGTCGCTGCATATGTTATATGCGCGCTCGAGCTCGTCCTTCAGGCTCCTGTCGCTGGATTCCATTACTGAAAGCGCTTCAAGCATCGTCGCGTCGCCGAGCCCGAGGCGGAGCTGGCCCAGCGGGTACCTTGTTATGTATCTCGCTTCAACCGGGCTGGATGCCGCTATGAGATTCGCAAGAAGCTTGATTTTGCGCTCTTTGCTGCCAGGGCCGGAAGCTTCCGATATCTTGAGCATAGATTCATATACGTCTTCAACCGAAGGCTTTGCTTCCGACATGCGCTTGAGCTTTGATGCAGAGACGAGATTGCCCGCAGCTATGCCGAGGTCGCCGCTCTTCCTGAACTCGCGTTCCACATCCTCCTTTTTGAAGCCGGTAGCCATTGCGATGGACTCTTCAACAAGCTTCTCCGCCACTCCGAATTCCAGGCCCTCGAACGGCGGGGCGAGAACCCCCTGCGTCATGTACACTATCTTGTCTATCTCGTCCTTGCTGGCTTCTTTGAATATGGATGCCATTATCTCGATCATTTTGAGGCGGGACTGTACGCCCTCAAGCTTTTCGTAGTATAGGGATAGCGACTCGAACTTCATTCAATCTCACCGCATACTGATTATTGCGCGCATGCGTTTAGCATGAGCCAAGCCACAGGCAGCCATTATTTAAAGAGCACACATTGCCCCCGGAGTTTATGTCCGTGGAGTTGGATCTGGAAGAGCCCGAACAGACCGCGCCCTCTATCTGGCCGGCGAAATTATTATCGCCGAAGGTGTTTTGGGTCGAATTATTGATTGATATGCCTATCGTGCTTGCGCTTCCTGCTATATTATTGTTTATCTGTGTTCCGGTAACATTGCTTATATAGTACGAAACTATATTGGCAGTTACATTGTTTGAATTCAGTTTGCCGTCCTTTGAATTAAATAGCCCTATGCCTGAAGACATGCTTATTACAGTAACGTTCTTTACATCGAAACCAGATGAGCCTGAAAGCACTATGCCGTACGGCTGCAATGGTGAATATGGGTTGTATGCGGAATTTTCGGTGGCATTGACATAGAGTACGTCATTCAACATTTTTACGCTCGAATTGCGTGCTATTATCGGGTTCGTAAAGCCTTTCAGGTAGCAGTCCTCTATCTCCGCATTTTTTACATTTGTGAATGTTGCGAATGTTCCGCCGTTCGTTGCTATTATAGTATGGTAATTGCAGTTTAGCACAGTATCGTTGGCGTATACCCCGTTGCATGTCTGGCCTATTCCGTAAGCCGCATCGGAACTTAAAGAATATGATGATGGATGGAAAAATGCGTCGCATTCTAATGGCGGAGCGCCTTGTGGTATTGCGGCCAGCCAGTTGCAGTCGCTTTCCTTCGAACCATAGTTGACCCCGCCGTCTTCTGCGCTTATCCCAGATGTTTGTTGCGAGCATATATAGTCGTATTTTGAATTAGAAGTAAAAATATTGTCGCTTATGGTATTGTTTTGGGATGAGCCATTGAGCGACAGCCCATATGTACCTGAAACTCCGGTATTGTTCAATATTGCAGTGGTTGTGCTATTCTGAAGCATTATTCCGGTGCCATATTTTATAGTGTTATTTTCAAGCATGTCTAAATGCGAATTGTTCAGTATCATGCCGTATGAAGAATTATATGATGTAGTGCCATTTATTTTTGAGAATGAAACATTAGAAGCGTATAATGATGCAAAGTCATGTTTGAAGGTTCCTCCAGATATGCGCGCAAAGCTATCGTTTGACAGATAGATGCCATATTTTGCTTTATTTACGCCGCAGTTGTTTATTGTTATGTTTTTCTCCCGGTTTGCATAGATTCCATATGAATTGGGAAATGCGCTTACGTCTATAGTATGGTTGTTGCACGAAAATGTCACATTGCTTGCGCTTATAGTTATGCACTCGGGCTCCGTAGCGGCAATATTGCTTTGCAGTGTATAATTGCCGGAATGCTTTATCGAAGTGCATCCGCTTACAGGATAGAACTTCAATGAAGGCTGTATATGGTTTATGCATGTGGCCCAAGCCGCATCGGTAAGGCCGCAAGATGTGGAAGCCATGAAATTATAGCTTGCATTCCTTGAATTGTTTGTTGCATAAACATCCATTACCTCATTGTTTTGGGCGAGGCCCTTGTTGAATACGTTTCCTATTGATCCACTGAGATAAATCCCGTATGAGTCATTCGATAGGTTAAAGGACGTAAGAGAATCAAGGGTTGATGAATATATGTAAAGGCCCCTGCCACCGAAGAGCGAAGATACATTATTGATTTTGTTTGAACTGGAATTGTACAGCGCTATGCCTTCTGAGGCATTGCGAATTGTTATGTTTGATATTAGCGAATCGTTTACATTTTCTAGCATTATTCCATATTTTGAATTTTTTATGTTGCAATAGCTTATTGATATATTGTCAATGCCGTTTGCCGAAATTGCTGGGCCATAATAAGAGTTTGATATATTGTTAGAATTGCAGTCCAGATGCACCTCTGGGCTCTCTATTTTTATGCACCCGGATTCATCGCCTGAAGCGTTGACAGCGCTTACAGAGGAGAGAAAATCCTGCACGTTTATAGAATCCGCGATGTGGTAATTGCCAGGGCTGGATATTACGCCGCATCCGTTTATTACGTGGCCTAGGCTAATCTGCGATATGTTTACTGCGGTATTTATTACATTGCAAGATAGGAACGAGCATCCGTAGTTTACGCTGCATTTGTTGAGCGAAGCCTTGCTTGCCGGCAGCAGGCCGCTGGCCCCGTAGCAGGCAAATGATACAGGGGTAGAACTTATGTTGTTGTCATATATGCTCTGGTTTGTGGCATATATGTTTATGCCTGCCCTAGAGTTAGAAGATATGGAGTTATTTATTATTTTATTGGAATACG
>JABEBX010022492.1_pt2 | contig 12801 bp, 11 predicted proteins | sample 7245971 | NCBI WGS metagenome assembly JABEBX01 (sample SAMN14506365, study PRJNA622280) | hot springs metagenome | biome: hot spring [ENVO:00000051]|acidic hot spring [ENVO:00002120]; feature: spring [ENVO:00000027]|sediment [ENVO:00002007]; material: sediment environment [ENVO:01001048]...
ACAAGCGGCTCTTCAATTGCAGGAAATGCAAACACAGGCACTTTGCCTACATTAAACCAAATAGGGTAGCTAAAAACATAGTTATTTTTAACAATATATGTATTTTTGGCACCAATGGACCACTCTGGAGCGGCTTTGGTATCAAACGATAAGCATTGGTCACAATCACATCCAGTTATTGTAGTATTGCTAGCAAAGTAGTGATTTTTATCATCCATGATTATACGTTTAGCCTTAATATATAAGTGATTTTTTGCAACAAATGCTATAGCATTGTCAGCAAACCCTTTAAATGTATCAATATTTACCACAGCTTTGGGGCCTTTTACCCAATCACCTTCATCATCATAAATTTGGACATTGCCATAGAGTTGCACAATGCCATTTGTTTTATTATAAATAGCCTCATCTGCTTTGAGTGTATGCTTATCTTTTATAATTTCACAGTTTCCTTTAGCAATATACGTAGTTAGCGCTTCATCATATGTAATTTTGTCTGCTTTTATAAAAGTGGGCTCACTATCAGCCAATGCAATATTGACAAAAATAGATATAAAAAATAAAATTAACAAAAACCGCTTCAAAGAGAAAAAACCTTGTAAGAGATTTTTGGAAAAATATTGTCTCTATATTCAACGGTCTCTAAAAATGTTTTATCCACAGCTTTTTTTTCTAAAAATTCCAACAGTGTATCAAAACGTTTGAGGTGCAGTTTTGTGCGCTTTACTGCATAGTCTACCATTGTGCCTGTTTTCATTATAAATGCCCAATCTGAAGCCTGCGCAAGAAGCAGCTCTCGTGCCATCTGGTTAAGTAATCGTTTGATTTTTTTATTGCTCGTATTTTTATAAAGTGTAGCCTTTTCAACCATTTTTATACCAGCTTCAAATAATGGTCTGTATATCCACTCATTTGAACCTTCGCACCATACATCGCCATAACCTTTATAGCCCCAGCTTGATTCGCATACATTGCTCATTTGGTTTGTAGGGTAATTGCGCAAATAATCTTTTGCACTTGTAAATTCAATCCCAAATTCTTTTACCTTGTACGCCTGCCTAAAAATTTCTTCCAAAAAATTTATGCCTTCCCACCACCAATGACCAAAAAGTTCACAATCAAACATTGCATTAATTATAGGCTTTCTATCCATTATGGTATTTAGGTGCTCTAACTGTTTTTGTCTGTTAAATAGAAAATTTGCTACATGGCTTTTTACTTTATTTTGTGCACTTGATGGATTGTATGGTGCTTTGTTGCCTAAATCTTGTGAGGCTGATGTTATGCGGTAATATTTTAATCCTACAAAACGCCTTTGCCCATCTAAGTGCAAATAAGGCTTTATGTAATCGTAGTCTTCATCAAAACCTATGTCTCTATAAAACTCCCTGTAGTCAAAATCTCCCGGATAGCCTTCTTTTGCACTCCACACTTGCTTGGAGGAGCTAGGGTCTCTTGCAAAACAAGCAACCAAACTTGGCGCGTACATAGGCGCATAAACACCATACTTTGGTGCTTCATCAGCATACATTATGCAGTGTGTTTCACCAAAAAAATACTCAATATTGTTTTTAGCTAAAATTTCTTCAACGCCTCTGTAGTAGCCACACTCTGCAAGCCATATGCCACTTGGTGCAAACCCAAATGTGTGCTTAAAGCTATCTACGCCTACTTTAACTTGCGCTTCAACCAATTGTGGCAATGCTTGCATAAAAGGTAAAAAGGCGTGTGTTGCATTGCATGTGATAATCTCTATATTTCCGCTATTATAAAATCTTTTAAAACCTTCTGTTAAATCATAGTTGTACTGTTTTAATACGTTCAAATTATTTTTTATCCACTTTTCATACATTAAGATAGATTCGTAAAATGGCGTACCCTTTTTGCGTTTTTTTTCTTTATCAACAAGCTCCATCAATTTGTATATTCTTCTTTCTAATTTACCTACAAGATAGCTGTCTTTCATCATGCTTGCAAGTGTTGGTGTTATACTCATAGTTAATTTAAATGGCACATTGTCATTGTGTAATCTTTCAAACATAGATAGAAGTGGCATATATGTTTCAAGGCATGCTTCATAAAACCAATCTTCTTCTAAAAAATCTTCAAATTCTGGGTGTCTTACAAATGGCAAATGTGCGTGTAAAACGATATTTAAATAACCATTCATTTTATTACTCCAATAGATGTTTTAGTAGGTTCTTCAAGATAGCCAAAGTTAAAATGCTCTATGTGTTCAACGCTAACAGAAGCTATTTTAAATCTATCAAAAACTTTTGTTGCCATTTTAATATTAGTATTGATAGAGATTGCATTATTTGGCATCCTAACAAAATTTGATTGCAAAAGCCTAACAAACTTATCTTGAGAAAAAAAACCTAGTTGCAAAACAAAATTTGCCGATGGCAAAAGGTGATTTATTCTATATCTACCGCAATAGCTATACACAGAAATATCTTTATACCAGTTATATTTATTTTCAAAAAAGTTATCTATGTTTGTAACATCAAATAGCCTAATAAAAAGTCTTCCATGGTATTTTTCATCAGCCTCCCAAAATGTAAAAATATCTGTAGGATTAACGGCAAAAGCTACAAAACGCGCAGTTTTAAAACACTCTTTAATTGATGTATCTTCAACCTGCTGCCAGTACGTTCCACTATAGTATTTAATGCTTTCTACATATTCTTGCTCATTTAACTGAATATTTAAACCGTTCATTGCTTACCCCCTATTTTACTTATACACCAAACATACTAAAATTTTGTAAAAGTGTCAATTAAATACTTTTTCTATTGCTAGTTTTTGTAATTTTTTATATTCAAAATTAAATCATATTCATAAAAGTTGCTTCACAAAAAGCTTGACTTTATAAAAAATTTTTTTAATCTTGAATTTTGGAGGCGACATATGAGACCCCAAAAGAGAAAGAAAAAAGGTATATTGAGAATTTTAATAGGACTTTTAGTTATTTTAATAGTTGCACAATTGCTTAGGCCAATCGGAAAGCCAAAAATTGCATTAGCTATCAATAAGTCTCAAACAATAAATGGTAAATTAAATATCCATTGGCCTCAAAACACACAAGATGCAATTGCACTATATCATCATGGCTTCATTGATAAAACGCAAAACCAATCACCTTATCCAACTGCTAGCGTTGCAAAAATTATGACAGCATACATCGTACTTAAAGATCATCCACTAAAACCTGGGCAAGATGGACCAACGCTAACTATTACAAAACAGGATGTGCAAGAATATATTAATGATAAAAACAATGGTCAATCCGTCGTAAAGGTTGCAGTAGGGGAAAAATTAAATGAACGCCAAATGTTGGAAGCCTTGTTACTACCATCTGCAAATAATATAGCAACACTGCTTGCAAGATTCGATGATCAAAGCGTAAAAAATTTTGTAGATAAGATGAATAAAACAGCAAAAGGTCTGGGCATGATACACACGCATTACTCTGACCCAGCTGGTATTAGTCTTAATACAACATCAAGCGCATGCGATCAAGTATTACTTGCACAAAAGGCTTTTGAAATACCAACATTTAGACACATAGTGGATATGGCTCAAGCAACCCTACCCGTTTGTGGTACAATTTATAATGTAAACTATGTGCTTGGAAAAGATGGTATTTCTGGCATTAAAACTGGTTCAATGCCAGAAATTGGTGCTAATTATGTATTTGCAGCAAAATTGAATGTCAGCTATAAAGAAGTAACGCTTATTGGTGCAATTTTTGGTGCAAACGGAAAAGAACCACTAATGACAGCACTAAATGGTGCAATTACAGCTATAGATGATATAAAATCGAGCTTTAGTCTAATGCCAGTCATAAAGAAAAATCAATTAATTGGCAAACTCGTCTACCCAAATGGTTTAACTGTTAATATTATTGCAAAAAATTCTATCGATAGTGTTGTTTGGCCATCTAAACACATACACATTAATGTTCATATTGACAAAAATATAGAATTACCAATAAAGAGAAACGAAACTGTGGGCAATTTAGATATTGATGGCAAAGAAGTACCACTTGTTGCTCAAACTAATTTAAACAAACCAACATTACTGCAGAGACTAACGAGATTGTAAACTATTCGATTAATATCAAACCATACAAAACACTTTCTGTAAAATCAATGTTGGCAATTGAGTTGATTTCTATACCCACAGCATCAAGTGAGTAGCGTACCAAAGATGGTTTGCTACACACTTTTGTCTTTTCGTAAGAACATTCTTCACATAAATTACAATTGCCAGGAAATAGTGCATAAGCATAAAATTTGTTTTGCGAGAAAAAATTTTTTTCTTTGTCAAGCAACATTTTTAGCATTTCTCTCTTTAGAGTTTCAAAAGAATTACTATCTATAAAGCACTTCATAAGCAATGCCTTTTTATAACTTAAAATCCATTCTTTTGCTAAAAAATACGCAGGTGCTTTTGGGGGACATGATGGGTTTTGGTCGTATTGAGGACACATCGTGCATTTGATTATGCTCCTTGGTGAAATCTTAATGGCTCTTGTCTTAATATACTTTTCAAAAATAACATGCATCTTATGATTTTTTTAAAATCTTCGAGTAACTATCTTTTAAATCAACTGTTTTGTTAAAAACCATATGGCTTGGTGTTGAATCTGGGTCTTTACAAAAGTACCCAAGTCTTACAAATTGGAAATTCTCAAAGTCGTTTGCGCTAAGTAAAAACTTTTCTGCTTTCGCCTGTTTAATAATCAGTGAATGTGGATTTAAATTAGCAACAAACTCATCCATACTATCAACTTTATCGGGGTTTTCAACCAAAAATAATTTATCATATATTCTAAGCTCTATATCGATGTGATCTTGCGCATTGACCCAATGAATCGTCCCCTTTACTTTGCGACCATCATTAGTCCAACCACCCCTGGAATGTTCATCAAATGTACATCTAACTACCGCTATGTTTCCATTTTCATCTAACTCATAACCTGTACATACAACATAATATGCATGCAACAGTCTAACTTCTTGTCCCAAAAAAAGTCTATAAAACCCTTTTGGAGGATTTATTGCAAAATCGTTTCTTTCAATATACAGTTCTTTGCTAAATGAAATAGATCTTGTTCCATAAGATGGATCTTCTGGGTTTATTAGAACTTCAAAATATTCGGTTTTACCCTCTGGGTAATTATCTATTACGAGTTTAATAGGATCTTGAACCACACAAGCGCGCTTTGCTGTTCTATTTAGCTCTTGCCTAGCACAATGTTCAAGCAATGCCCAATCTACAACAGAATTGCTTTTTGTAATCCCAATTTTTTGAATAAAATCCTTTATAATTTCTTTTGTATAACCTCTTCTTCTTAAACCCTTAATAGTGGGCATTCGTGGATCATCCCACCCATGTACATATTTCTTTTCAACCAGATATAGAAGCTTTCGTTTGCTTAAAACAGTGTATGTCATATTAAGTCTAGCAAATTCAATTTGTCTTGGATGAAACACACCTAATTGGTCTAAAAACCAATCGTATAACACTCTGTGATCTTCAAATTCTAGCGTGCACAATGAATGAGTAACTTTCTCAATCGAATCTTCTAAACCATGAGCCCAATCGTATGTAGGATATATGCACCATTTATCTTTGGTTCTATGATGGTGTGTTTTAATAATACGATACATTACAGGGTCTCTCATATTCAAGTTAGGGTGAGACATATCAATCTTTGCTCTCAAAACACACTCGCCTTCATCGAATTCACCATTTTTCATTTTTTCAAATAGCATTAAATTTTCTTCAATACTTATGTTTCTATAAGGGCTTTCTGTACCTTTTTGCGTCAGAGTACCTCTAGATTGTCTAATTTCTTCTGGGCTTTGATGGCAAACGTAGGCTTTGCCTTGTTTAATCAACTCTACTGCATACTCATACATCTTTTCAAAATAATCTGACGCATAATATACTTTGTCGCCAAAATCATACCCAAGCCATTTGACATCTTCTATAATGGAATTGACATAATCTATGTTTTCCTTAGTAGGGTTTGTATCGTCAAAGCGCAAATTGCATTTACCACCAAATTTTTTGGCTATCTCAAAATTAATTACTATGGCTTTTGCATGGCCTATGTGCAAATAGCCATTAGGCTCTGGAGGAAAACGCGTTTGTACATGGTCAAAACGCCCGCTTTTTAGATCTTTAACAATAATTTCTTCTATAAAATTTGAAGTTTCGTTAATTTCAAACATACTTGTAACATTCTACAAAATTTAGATACATAAATCAATAATTATCTGTTTAAAACCATTGCTTTAAATATCTTCGAATATAAAAAACCAGTAAGCATAGCAGTTAAAACAAGCATACTTGCATTTTTTTGATCTAAAACACCGAAATTTTGACCAAATTGTGATACTGCTACAAGCAATGTTAAGGGGAAAGAAAGACCTAAGGGTACAAATAATATTTCTTTAAATTTAAAATCAGAAAATAGCAATACAAAGCTTGATAGGTATCTAACCAAAACAATAACAATTGTAATCAAACACGCATCCTTTATCAGATTTAAATCCATTATTGCCTTTAAATCAAAAGACAAACCCACATGTATAAAAAAAATTGGTACCAAAAAGCCATTACCTATAATACTAAAACTTTTCTTTATGTTTTCATTTTCTTGTAGTGACAACGATAAAATTAGACCACTGATAAAAGCTCCAAGAATAGGCTCTATACCTAAAAAACTTGATAAAAAGACAAATACTATAAGATTTAAAAAGTTTGTCCTTATGCCAGTTTCTGTAGTATTGCCAGTTTTTAAAAAAATTTCACTTAAATGTGGAAACCACCATAAAAATAATTTTAGTAGTTTCAAAAATAAAACGGAAAGCACAATAAATATTCCAAGTTGAATTAACTTTATAAATGCATTCAAGCTAAAGCCAAATTTAAAGTACAAGTTAAAAACAATTATACCAAAAAGGCTTATAATTTCCCCAATACTTCCAAATACCAATAATTTTAGACCAAACGGTTTGTTTATTATATTTAGCTCTTGTAGGAGTGGATAAAGTAGACCAATTGATGTTACACTAAATGCCAATACAAATATTGTAGGTTTACCCATTTGCTTTGTCATGAAAAAACTAAACACAATAACTGCAAAAAAATATAAAACAAAAATAACAGTATCTTTTTTTGTAATATTTCTTACTGCTTTTATATCAAGTTCAAGCCCAGCCATATACATAAGTACTATAAAACCAAACAAAGATAAAAAATTTACAACAATAGAATTTTGCCAACTTATATCAAACGTGTTTTTAATAACTATGCCATATAGAATTTCGCCAACAGCAAAAGGAATATTGATTTTTTTTGATATCAAAGGCATTATAAACATTCCAAGAATTATTAATAAAAGCCTTACAACATCAGAATCACTCATAGAGGTATTGCCAACGCACTATTTCGTATTTTTTTAACAATTAAGTATGCAATATGCGGTTTAAAAAAAGAAATTTTTGCATCTTTGCTATAATTTAATACAACTAGATGATTTTTATATTTATTGGCATATTCAATAGTGCCAATAATTGGGTTTTTTACCTGTGTTTTGAAATGTATTTTTGTTTTATACACACTTTCGAAATCTCTAACCAATGTAGCTGCTTTTCTGATTTGAATTTTTTCACTCAATGAAGATAAATTATCTGGCATAACATTTAATAACAATCTGTACTCTATGTTGAATATTTTTGATAGCTCAATAGCAGTCTCAATCACATACAGCATATCAAAAGAATTTAACACTGCAATGATGCCCTCATAAGGAAAAGTATTTTTTGCAATCAAAAATGGCTTTGTGCTATTTTTAAAAACCGATTTTAGTTTTAAGTTTAAAAAATCTTTAAATTCAGGTAAGACATACAATCCAATATCTTCTTTAAGTGAAAAAAATTCTGCTGTGCTATTTACAATAACATTTGAAAGGTATATCTTAGAATTATTTACATTCAATGCTGGAAATTTGTATGAAACAAGCGTCCACTTTACTTTTAAGTTTTCTGCTAAATACAACGCTTCATTTAATATGCTTTTTTGCTGATCTTCTAAAATTATACACTCCTGACCGTATTGAAGCGGAAATTGAGGAATGCCTTTTAAAAATATGTTTGCGATGTTTTCAAGCGTCTTTGGGTTACCAACAAGTATAATTTTGTCGTTTATTCTGATTATAGACTCACCATTTGGTACAATGAGCTGACCATTTCTGTAAATTGCAGCCACATGCCAACTCTTTGCTTTTATTTGACTTAGTTTTTTATCTGTCAAATGAGATCTTGATAATACATTGACTTCAATAATCTCATAATCGCCAAGACCTATATTAACAGCTTTTGAGTAATTTCGCTTTAGTCTACTAATTATTGTTTCAATTGCCATATCTATAGGTTTTATAATTTTGGCATTGTACTGATTAAATTCTTCTTGGTGATTGTCATCGTAAGATAAAACAATAATAGGCTTATCTAAGTGAAAATTTAACCTAATAATGCGGCAAATCTCTAAATTTACATCACTGTCTCTAAAAGTAGTAATAACTGCAACAAGATTTTGCAAATCAATTTTTTTCCATGTGAGCAAACTGCTTGCGTCTGCATGAATAAATGTGCATTGTTTAAAACGCTCTTGAAGTGAGTTAATTTTTATAGGATCTATGTCAATGGCTACAACAGGATAGCTTTTTGAAACTTCTTCAAGTAGTTTTACCTCAAAGTAACCAAGACCGCACAAAATTACAAACGGCTCATTCATAAATTTTAAGTGGTTTAGGTTTCTTAATTAAAACTGAGCAGATAATGGCAAAAATAGGCAATATTTCAATAATATAAAAAACAGCACTTAAACCGAATGAATCGCTTACTACACCAAATAAACTCACACCTATGCCGCCTGTGCCTATTGCAAAACCCGCCGCGATACCTGATGCAAGCGCTTTTTTATGAGGCAAAAATTCTTGTGCCAAAACAACTGTAACAGAAAATGTTGATATAAGAACAAAACCAACCAAAAAAGCAAATACAAACAACGCTACATCGTTTTTCACATTGTTAAAAATTAAATTAAAAATAAATGTTGTTATCATAGTAAAAAGCAATGCATTTTTTGTACCAATTCTATCTGCAAGCATACCACCAAAAATTGTCCCTAGTGCTCCACCTGCTAAAAGACAAAACAATAGCGTTGAAATAAATGATGGCTGAGTTTTTAAATACATTGCATATTTAAAAGGCAAATAAGACATTAAACCAAAATATATCCATGTCCTAAACAAAATGTACAATACAAGAAACAATAAGCTTGTTTTGTCCACAACAAACTCAATCGGCAAACGTATCTTTTTATTTTCTGTTTTTTCAATTTTTTTACGAATGAGTAAAGTGTATATCAAAAATGCTACTGGCAGACTTAAAATCAATACGCCAAGCGTGCCTTTCATATCAAACTTATATATTAAAAAGTACATCAATGGTGGACCAATTGCAAAACCAATATTGCCCCCCAATGAGAATATACTCATTCCTGTTGCTTTTTTATCACCTGTATAGTAACTTGCTTCATTAAAAGCCATGGGGTGAAACGCACTAACACCAAGTCCGCTTAGGGCAACAAGGAACAATAAAAGATAAAAATTATGCACCAAGCCAGAAAACGCAACACCAAAAGAAGCTAACAAAATACCTAAAATTATTAAATACCTCATATTTTTTTTATCACCAATATGTCCAAAATACACTTGAACAATGGAAGAAAAAACATTCGTTACAAGCAATATAACGCCCGTTTGCGCATAATTCAAACTGAATTCTTTCTTAAAAAAAGGCAACATCGCAGGCACAGCACTTTGATTTATATCAGTTATAATATGACCAATGGATAACATAATTAATGCAAACCAATTCACACATTTATTGTACCAAAAACATACAAAAAAAGCTAATTAATTATTGCAACGCACCAAAATTTAGGTATAATTTAGTTAGTGAAACGCTTAATGGCAATACTTAATTATTATTTCAAATATAGATTGTTGTTGTGGTGTGTGATTATAATGAGTGCAATAGGTGCAGTGGGTTGCTCACTTTTTCATTACAAGTAAACAATATTTAAAAGTCCAAATTGCCTTTATAGAAAATTAAGTGGTTGCATACGAAAAAGCCATCATTAACGATAGCCTTCTATCAATACAAAACACCATTTATAAAAACATCCATAAATCTCCTATTGAAATCATTGAAAAAATTAAAAGTATACATTTTAATAAAAATTATCATTTTTTTATTAAATATAACAATCAAATTTATAATTTAAACAGCAAAACAAGCGATGTTGCCTTTACGCAAAGTATTTTCATAAAATCACTTAATATGGAAATAATTGGCAGTGTAAATAAAAAGTATATAAAAAACATAATTTTACAATATACAAATAGATGAAAGCATATCTTTTATGAATTTATATTAAAAAGTGTATTGATTGGTTTAATTGTGTTTTTAATATCATTATTTGTTTTTTATTTAGTATTAGCACAATTTGACAAAAAGATAAAACAATTAAAAACTATTTCAGAAGAATTTAAAAATATCACAAGCTTAGATATAAAAAGACCATGTTTCAGTGATGAGGTGGAATGTATTATAAACAACTTTCTTGATTATTCAAACCATACTATAAAGCTAGAGCGCTTAAAAAATGCCATAACAACGCATGAGAATATAGATGATGTTTATGAAACATTAAGAAGACTTTTAAAAAAAGAATACAGCTTATTTGATGTGAATATCTTTATTACCGAAAACAATCAAATAAAAAAATCCTTTGCTTCTGATATTTATTGCGAAAATTGTAAGTTAGCAAAACACAATATAAAAGATTGCAAGTGTTATAGAGCCTTATTAGAACTTTCAAACAATATTATTTACAGCGATTGTTCTAAAGATTATTATATTATATGTCTGCCACTATTCGAAAGATTCTATAAGAATCAATCTACCACAATTGTACAGCTTATAAACAAAACACCAATTGAAAACCTCACAGCAATTAGAAAATCGCTTAGCGAGATTAAAGAAATTATTGGTTACAAATTGCTGTTATCTATCTTTAAGGATCAATCCTATAAAGACCCACTTACGGGCATCTACAATAGGCTATTTTTAAATGAGTACCTATATTTACTATCAAATCAGATAAAAACACAAAACATACAGTTTGCTACATTGTTTATTGATATAGACGATTTTAAATCTCTAAATGACACTTATAGCCACAAGATGGGAGATAAATTTTTATCAGAGATTGCCCATATAATTAGCTCAAATTTGCGCGCCAACGACATAGTGGCTCGCTATGGAGACGAAGAGTTTGTAGTTATACTCAAAAATATACCAAAACAAATCGCTCATAACTTGGCTAATCGTATAAGAAAAAACATTGAAGAATTTTATATAGATGGCATAAAGCGCAAAGCGTAAGTATCGGCTGTGGCATTCTGGCCAGATCATTGCCAAAACTTGCAAGATTGCATTAAAAATGCGAGGCTAGCTATGTGTATAGAACAAAACAATCTGGCAAAAATACAGTTTTTGAGTTTGAATCTTAAGCACAAATCTGATATAAATGATAATTAAGGAGGTATTTATGGAACATTTTTTAATAGCTGGCCCCTGTGTAATAGAATCAGAAAAAATTGTTTTAGATATAGCAGAAAGATTAAAACGCATAAGCGAGAAGTTTAATATTGAAATCATATTCAAGGCGTCATTTGATAAAGCAAACCGCTCAAGTATACATTCATATAGAGGTGTTAACATAGATGCGGGAATGGATATTTTGTCTAAAATTAAAAAAACATTCAATATGAAGGTAACAACAGATATACATCTGCCAAATCAAGCAGATATTGTAAAAGATGTTGTTGATATTATACAAATACCAGCTTTTTTGTGCAGACAAACCGATTTACTTGTTTGCGCAGCAAAAACACAACGAATAGTGAATATTAAAAAGGGCCAGTTTATGGCACCGTGGGATATGAAATATGCTATTGAAAAAGTTAGACAATCAGGCAACGATAAAGTATGGTTAACAGAAAGAGGCTCAAGTTTTGGGTATAATAACTTAGTTGTTGATTTTAGAGGAATGTTGATTATGAAAGAACTAGGTGTGCCAGTTATATATGACGCAACTCATTCCATGCAACTACCAGGTGGGGCACAAAGCAGCTTAGGCACACCACAGTATGCACCATATTTGGCAAAAGCAGCCGCTAGCATCAATATTGATGGCTTATTTTTTGAAACTCATCCAAACCCAAAAGAAGCATTATCAGATGCTTCAAATATGATAAGTCTTGATGAATTTGAAAAAATTATACCAGAAATTTTAGAACACTGGTTTATAGCAAAAAAATATGAAGCTAATTTATAGATATATTGCAAAAAGATTTATAAAGATTTTTCTAATTGTCTTTATTTTAGCTTTAAGTTTGTTTTATGTAATTGATTTTTTTAATAACCTTTCAACGCTTATATCAAATAACGTGAAGTTGACATTTATTCTGTATTACTACCTTGCATATACACCAAAGATAGTATACATGTTATTACCATTCATATTTAGCATAAGCACGCTCATTAGTTTGGGATATTTGGCACACACAAATGAAATACTAGCAATGAAAAATAGTGGTATTAGCACACTTAAAATTGCGATACCTATTTATACAATTGCTTTTGTTTT
>JABEBX010022493.1_pt1 | contig 12801 bp, 10 predicted proteins | sample 7245971 | NCBI WGS metagenome assembly JABEBX01 (sample SAMN14506365, study PRJNA622280) | hot springs metagenome | biome: hot spring [ENVO:00000051]|acidic hot spring [ENVO:00002120]; feature: spring [ENVO:00000027]|sediment [ENVO:00002007]; material: sediment environment [ENVO:01001048]...
TTCTATATCTATATCATCTCTTATAACAATCAAATTTTCTATCTCAATTTTATAAAAGTTCACAAGCAAACCTACTGCTTTGCCACTTAGGTTCATAAAAGTAATAGGTTTTGCAAGCACAACCTTTTTCTCACCAATATGAACAACAGCGCACAAAGCATGGTTTGAAGTACTTTTGCTAAAACTTGCACTAAAAAAATTTGCTAGCAGATCTAGAGCCCAAAACCCAGCATTATGAAATGTATTTTTATAATTCTCGCCAGGATTTCCAAGCCCCACAATCGCATACATATTACACTGTTATTTTTATTTAGTAGCAGTAGCTTCAGATTGCTCTTGGCTAACAGCAGTTTGTTCTTCTTTGGATTTGCCTACAATAGCTACAATAGCAAAGTTCTTGCTGCTGGCGACTTTTACACCTTCGGGTAACTCTAAGTCAAAAGCGTGTATAGAATCGCCTATTTCTAAGTTCGATACATCCAATACAATTTCGTGTGGAATTTTGTCTGGCAAACTGTTTAGTGCAATCTTTTTTCTTGGCTGATATAAATCACCACCAGATTTTACTCCCTTTGGTTCTCCCTTTAATACGATAGGCACTTCAATATTAATATGCTTATTTGGGTCAAATTTGTAAAAATCCACATGGTACACATCAGATGTAACTGGGTGTTTTTGTACTTCTTTTATAACACACCTAAACACATCGCTGCCTACATTAACTTCAAATATATCCGTTCGTCTGGCTTTTCTTAAAATAGCAATCGTTTCTTTTTTGTCTAGACTCAAATTTAGCGCTTCAATATTGCTGCCATAGATTACAGCAGGTACACGATTTTGCCTTCTTAATGTTTTTGCTTTTGCATTTCTTATTTCTGCATTCAGCTGCATTTCTCCTCCCTTTAATCGAACAGTGAACTTACTGACTCTTTATTATAAATTCTTCTAATTGCTTCTCCAATAATATTGGCAACAGACAGTGTTTTGATTTTTTTGCATTCTTTTTGGCTATCCCAAACAAGTGTATCTGTAACAATAAGTTCTTTAATGGGCGATTGTTCTATACGCTCAAACGCGGGCCCAGACAATACTGGGTGCGTGCAACATGCATACACTTCATTTGCACCTTTTTCTACAAGAGCATAGGCTGCGTTTACAATTGTTCCTGCTGTGTCAATCAAATCATCTACAAGTATTGCAGTTTTTCCTTCAACTTCGCCTATAATATGGAGTACTTCACTCACATTTGGTTTTGGGCGTCTTTTATCCACAATAGCCAAACTACAGCCCAACTTTTTACCCAAATCCCTTGCTCTCTCAACACCGCCAGCATCGGGTGAAACTATAACTATATCATCTTTATGCAAATCTCTAATATAATTTGCAATAACAGGGGATGCATACAAGTGATCAACGGGTATATCAAAAAAACCTTGTATTTGACCAGCGTGCAAGTCCATTGCAACGATACGGCCTGCCCCTGACACAGTTAATAAATCTGCCATTAGTTTTGCACTGATTGGTACACGTGATTTTACCTTTCTATCCTGTCTTGCATATGCATAGTATGGTAATACAATAGTAAGTGAATTTGCACTTGAGCGCTTAATCGCATCCATTGTAACAAGCATTTCCATAATATTTTCGTTAACAGGCCTTGATAGCGAACAAATCAAAAAAACATCTGAACCTCTAATATTTTCTTTTATTTGAACAGAAACTTCACCATCGCTAAAACGCGCAATTTCTGTATCGACTATTGGCTCATTTAGATAATCGCTTATTTTTTGTGATAATTCTTTGTTTGCAGAGCCAGCAATTAACTTTAAACCCCTCAATTTAGCTCCTTTCATTTTTTCTTAAATTAAACCAATAAAATGCTAACAATTTACACGCTTTCAACTTGCTATTTGCCTATCTCGTAATAAATAGCAACCGTACAAAACTTACCGATTCAATTTATCAAATACCGCCAATTTTGTCAACTATATTGAGGATAATCTCACATTGCTTTATTTATTATTTTGATTTATAGTTTTTGTAAATTTTTTCTTGACAAAAGCTATTAAATAATAATAATTTTAAGATCGAAAAGTATTCTAAATTTTAAATAAAGAAGATAATCTATATAAGCGGGATGTTTTCAATGACTAAAACTTTTGACGAGTCCATAAAGATAGCTCAAGATATATTTTGGGTGGGGCATATCATTGAAACTGGACCGTTTTAGTTTGTGCAAGGCGCAAGCATGTTTATAAAAAAAAGTATATACGAGCTAGCCAAAAACGGACAAGAAGATGTATGAAGCAAAACAAAAATGCAAGGATAGGGTAGAGTTGTAAGCAATAAGTATTAACGTTATTTAGACTAATATCGTATCAAATACTGTAAATTTACAAAGTGTGCATATATTTACGAGCCATTTATCTTTTCAAAATCATTTTTCTCAAATGAATAATTATACACTTCGCCCGTTTTTATAATGTAATACCATCCGTATATATTTATTGCCTTTTTTTCTAATTTAGATTTTATAAATGGATAAGCTAGGAGATTTTTAAGTTGAAGCTTTATATTTTCTTTTTCAGTTAATGTGGCTAATTCTTTGTCTGGATAGTCTTTATTCTGGGATAACATATTTAATGCAGCTTTTTTTGCTTCTTGAGCTAACTGTAACCATTTTTTTGTATGAGGGATGCTTTGTAATTCTTCATCCATGTATAAAGCTTTGCATCCCCCACAATTTGAATGTCCGCATACAACAATATTTTCAACGTTTAAAATATTGACAGCATATTCTATTGCCGATGTTGTACAAACGTATTCTGGTGCATCTGTATAAGGTGGCACAACATTTGCAATATTTCTAATAACAAATAGTTCGCCAGGTAGCGTTTTTGTTATAAGATTAGGAACAACTCTTGAATCAGAGCATCCAATAAATAGTGTGTGTGGTAGTTGTTTTTCAGCTAATGTTTCAAAAAGCTTTTTGTTGTTTTTATACTCAGTATTGTAAAACTCTATAACCCCACTAAATAGTTTATCCACGTTTAACATCCTCCTATTTTTTAGTGTATTTTACATAATATTAGTTATAATTTCAATAAAATTAATTTTTGGTTTGTGTACATTAATTGTTAAGTTTTTTTGGTTTTGAAAGCTAGACAGAAAAATTTATTAAAAAAACTTGACATGAAAAATGCATTGTGGTACTAGGCTAATAAGTATGCTTGATTTAAAGCATGCAAGATATTTATAAATTATAAAAAGCCATCAATTACTTGTATGATTAAAAAACATTTTTTTAAAACGAGCAATTTATATCTTTTGTTAACTTTCTTTGTATTTATGCTTATCGTTTTATTTTCATTTAGACCACTTGGGGATGATAATGAAGGATTGTACGCTCAAATTGCAATGTCTATGTTAAAAGACACAAATTTTTTAATACCTAAGCTAAATGGTTTAGTCTACGTTGAAAAACCTCCATTGTTGTACTGGCTTACCGCAACAAGCTTCTTGATATTTGGCTTTAATGACTTTGTTGCAAGGTTGCCTGTGTTGCTTAGCGGTTTTTTCCTGCTTGTTGAATTGTATATTGTAAGCAGAAAATTTTTTTCAAAAACATTTTCTGCACTAATTGTGCTAATTATTGCCAGTCAAATTTGTTTTGCGGTTCAATCAAGCATGTTAATGTTCGATATGCCTTTCACTGTTTTTTTTAGCGCTTCTATGTTTGGTTTTTACTTGGGATATGCAAATAATAGCAAGTATTATAGATTTTTTTGGTTTTTTCTAGTTTTAGCTTTGCTAACTAAAGGCCCAATAGCTATAGCTCTTACTTGCTTAATTACTTTTCCGTTTATCTATGTTAAAAAGATAAGATTTAGAGATTTAAATGTTGTATTTGGCACATTTATGCTAGCACTTGGTTCTGTTTGGTTTATTATAACAAGTATTACTATACCATCTTTTTTTCACTACTACTTTATAGATAATCATATAATGAGGTTTTTGGGTACAATGCCTGTAAATGATGAGATTAAAGGCCCCATATATTTCTATGTTGAAAGGCTTGTTGTATGCACCTTTCCTTGGTCTGTTTTATTTTTTTTGGGTATTTACTATAGTATAAAGAAAAAGATATACAAAAACGATTTTGTGTTATTTATGCTCTTGTGGTTTGCAAGTATTTTTGTATTTTTTTCAATATCTGCTGGTAAAGCAAACTATTATCTTTTACCTACACTGTATCCTTTTGCATTTTTATGTGCATACGGCAGTTTAAAAATACCAAAATGGGTGTATGTGGTTTTGTTAATAAGTGGTTTTTTGCTTGTTGTTGGCGCTTTGGCAATAAAATTTAACATTTTCGAATTAAGGCATAATGATAGGCTTGTTTATAAATTACCACTGGTGTATTTGACCAGTTTAATTTTTTTATTTTACGCAGTTGCATTTTTTAAAAAACGCTATGCAATCTATAGCATCGTTTTTTCTGACATAGTAATTTTTATTGGGTTGTTTTTGTATGTAATTTTAAATCAAAATTATTTTACATCTAAGAATGCTGCTTTATGGATAAAAGCAAAATTAAAACAACCATACACACTTGTTCAATATGGACCATATTGGCTTACTTCAACAAGCGTTTATTATCTAAATAAGAATAGTTTGCTTTTAAATGATTTTAGGGATGGAGATTTGTTTTATGGCATGAGTTTGCTTAAAAAACCACAAGATAAATTTATAACATTTGATTTTTTAAAAAAGCTTTCAAAATCTAGCGAGGTTGTTATAATAACGACAAAAGCAAATATTATTGAAAAATTAAACAATTATCATATTAAACCTAAGATAGTAAAAACATTTGGTGATAAAATAGTTGTCGTTTTATAAGCATCATTTATGGAAAATATGTGTTAAATATCATACTGACTTTATTTTGAAGTTTTTTGATTTTATTTTCCAAGTTGTTTGTACCTAATAGAAATTCCATAACAATAAATTTATCTTTAATATCGTTTGGTATTATGCGTGTTAGGTTGAGGATATTTGTAAAAAACGCATATGCACCTTTTAGAAATTTAGCTTCTTTTGCAGAAATCTCATCAATCATTTTATCAATACTTTTGCCAAATTTAAAACAACCTTCTTTTATGCAAAGGTACTGCAAGATAAATTCAATATCAACAATGCCGCCTTTTGCACTTTTAATATCAAAACCTTTGTGAATTTCGATTAAATTCTTCATTTCTTTAATAGTGTTTTGATTTAGTGAGTATACAAATTTATCAATTGTTTCATTTAGGTTGTGTTCAACATCGCTATATACAATGCGAGCCTTTTGTATTGCAAGCTTTTCCCAATCTTTTGCGTATTTTTCAAGATAATTTTTAAAATACTCAATATCGCATACTAAAAGTCCTTTGTCGCCATATGGCCTAAGCCGCAGGTCAACTGCGTATAGTTTATTAAGTTCCTTTACAAGATTTGATATCTCAGATAATTTTTTTTCATCTGTTTTTTTTGTAAGAAATACTAAATCTAAGTCGCTATTTAAAAATAATTCATGCATACCTAACTTTCCATAAGCAAGTACAACGATGTCTTTTATTGAAAGTGTTTTTATCAAATTTTTCAAGTAAGCAACAGCAAAATCAGAAAGGATTTTTTTGTTTGATTTATCCAATTTCGAACTTAAAAACTTCAGTGCAATATTAAATTCCAATCTTTCTTTTTCTTCTTTCGTTAGATATATTATTTTTAATGTTTGTTCTATGGAAAAAAATTCATCTATTAAGAATGGGTATTGTATAATTTTATTACCAAACCCTATGGAAAATATTTTTGTCGCAATATCAAAAATATTCTTATTGCCAAAGAATACATCAAAATAGCTTGGCAAAATAGAGTTGAAGCCTGATATGGAATTCACAAATAATTTATCGTTTATGTTTTGTGGTAGGGATTTAAATGCGTTGTATATTGATTCTATTGCGCTGCTTAAAACTTGAGGATTTAAGTTAACAAATTTAGATTTTCTTGCAATATCGCTAATTATAAATGCTATTTGTTTGTAATCTTTAAAATTTTCTTCAAAAAATTCCTCTAGTGTTTCTGTTGGGGAAAAAATAGGTACAAAAGGAGCATAAAAAATCGACTTATAAATGCCGTGAATTGTATCTGTGATTTTATTGTATATCTTTACAAATTGTTTTAATTCAAAATTGAATATTTTTGAAAAAATCGCTAATTCTTCTTGATTAGAAGGCAAATGAGTAATTTGTTTTTCATCTTTAAGTTGTAATTTATGCTCAACTAGTCTTAAAAATAAGTAACATGCTTTAAGAATATGTGCTTGTTTTAAGTAATGTTTGTTGCGCAAAATATTTAGAATTTCTACAGTAGAGTTTATTTGTAAATCAGGGTCTTTGCCGCCATATAGTAGTTGAAAGTATTGTGTTATAAATTCTGCTTCACGAATGCCTCCTATACCCAATTTCACATCCAATTTTAGTGGATTAATGATGCTTTCTTTATTGTTTGTAAGTTTCGTTGATTTAATTTTATAGCGGATGGATCTTATATCTTCAACATATTTAATGTCAATATTTTTTGTATATACAAATGGATGGATTATTGAAAAAAACTTTTGTGCTAAGCAAAAGCTACCCGCAGAAAATCTTGCCCTTGTTAGAGCAAATTTTTCCCAAATTTGGCCAAAACTAAAATAATAATTTTCATATTCGTCTAAACTTAATGATAGACTGGAATTATTTCCAAATGGGCGCAATCTTGTATCTACTCTAAAAACAAAATTACCAAATTGTAAATCAGATATTATAGACACAATATCTTGGGCTATTTTACATGCTTTGTTTAGAGAAGTGCTATTGTCATGAATAAACATAATATCTATATCGCTTGAAAAATTTAGCTCTTTTGCACCTAGCTTGCCCATGCTTACTATGCACAAATTTTTTTCTTTAAAATTTTCTTTTTCGCAAGCTATATCAAGCGCAATCTCTAAACAAGCATCGGCCAACTCTGATAATTCTGCATAGATAGTATGCGGTTTACAAATTCTTGAGATTTCTTTTGATGCAATACGCAGGTACTCTTTTTTTCTATACTCTCTAAGTAAGTATTTTTTTTCATCAATTGTTTTTTTTGATTTTATATGGCTTTTTATTTCTTCATAAAAATCAGTTTTTGTTTTGGATGAATTTATATCTTCAATAAGCAAGTAAAAATATTCATTATGGTTAATAAGCAATAATGAAAGTGTGTTACTTTGAGAAAAAATATTAAAAAGCAAATCTCGATAAAATTTAGATGCTTTTAGAATTTCAAAAAGCGTTGATTTGGCAGTAGTATTTTCTAAAAATCGCTCAAAATAGTCAAAAGCTTGGTCAGGGTTTGCGCACGCATTTAGCGATTCTTTAATTTCTTTTGCAGAGTTTATGAAATTTTCCAGTAAGCCTAACTTGGAAGTTATGCAAAGAAGCGATTTGTAAGCTTTAGTTTTATTCTTAAAGGCGCATAAAAAATTAGCTAAATCAATCACTCAATTTTATAAGAGCGTTTAAATATCTCTTCTGATGCAACTTCTTGTTTTTTAGCTTCAGGCAGAAGTGGTCCTTTAAATAAAAACAACACGGGTGGTGCAATAAATATAGAAGAGTAGGTACCTGTAATAAATCCAACTAGCAAAGCAAAAGACATACCTTTTAAAACGCTTCCACCAAACAAAAACAAAATTAATGTTACAATAATAACTGTGCCTGATGTTATAATAGTCCTACTTAGTGTTTCACTGATTCCCATATTAATAGCATCAATTTTGCTTAGTTTTGGTTGATTCTTAAGTTTTTCTCTAATTCTATCAAAAATTATAACTGTATCATTTACAGAATAACCTACAATTGTTAATATTGCAGCAATAACATCCAATGTTAACTCATAGTTAAATAAAGACAGAAAGCCTAATGTTATAAGTATATCGTGAATGAGTGATACAATTGACGCAACAGCAAAATTGTACCTAAACCTTATTGCTATATAAATTAATATGCCAACAAGAGAAAATAAAACTGCAATTATAGCTTTTTTTGTAAAATCACTACCAATCTTTGGGCCTATAACATTTACTTTTAATATTTGATATGAATTTGGACCGTATTTAGCAAATGCTTTTGCTATTTCAGCATTTAAAATATCATTATTTACATTACTTATGGGTATTTCTATTAAGTATTGACCGTTTACATTACCGTAATTTTCTATTGACATATGTTTAAAGTAATTAGATTTTTCTAACAACGTTCTGCATTCACCAGTGCTTAAATTATTTTTTGTTTGCAAAATAATAGCCGTTCCGCCCTTAAATTCTATGCCTACCCTAAATCCATTTTTAACAATCAAAGATCCTATACCAATTGCAATCAATAATATAGAAAGATAAATTCCCCATTTAAACTTTGATACGAAATCTACCTTTAAATCTGGTTTAAATATATGCAACATCACGTGCTCCTAAATACTCAATTTTTTAAGTGATTTATTAGAAAATAGTGCATCATAGATAACTTTTGTAAAGGTAATAGCTGTAAACATATTTGCAATTAAGCCTATTGCAAGTGTAATAGCAAAACCTTTTATTGTTTCAGTACCAAACTGGTACAAAATAAAAGCTGTGATTAATGTAGTTATATGTGTATCAATGATTGTAATAAGAGATCTATTATAGCCAAGTTCGACTGCATCTTTGGGTGTACGTCCATGGAATAATTCTTCCCTGATTCTTTCAAATATTAGAACGTTTGTATCGACGCTCATACCAACAGTTAAAGCCATACCAGCAATACCAGGCAGAGTTAATGTAGCACCAAGCATTGCAAGTGTTCCCAATATGATTAGTAGGTTAAACATTAAAGCAAAATCAGCTAACAACCCAAAGAATCTGTAATACACAAACATAAACAAAAATACTGCAATAGAGCCAATAATTATAGCAAGCGTTGCGCTTCTTATCGAATCTTTTCCTAATGTTGGACCTATAACGGTTTTTTCGAGCACTTTAACTGGTGCAGGTAGCGATCCACTTTTTAGAACAATTGCCAAATCATGCGCTTGTCTTACAGTAAAATCACCACTTATTTCTCCGCTACCATTTAAAATTGGTTCTCTTATAACGGGAGCAGAGTATACTGTATTGTCTAAAACTATTGCTAATCTTTTGCCAATATGAGAAGCAGTGAATTGAGCAAAAGCTTGTGAGCCTTGAGAATTTAATTCAAATGATACGACAGGCTGATTTGTTTGAGTACTAAAAGATACATTGGCTTTTTTTATCATACTGCCTGTTACGACTGGAGCTTTTTTTACTACAATAGGCACTTTTGTAATTTCACCCGTTGTGGGATTTTTAATAATTTGGTATAATACCTCATCATCTGGCGGCAATTGACCATTAAGTGCATTTTCGACATTTACGGAATCATCAACTAAGTGCAACTCAAGCACTGCTGTTTGGCCAATGAGTTTAATAGCGCGCTCTGGGTCAGAAATACCAGGCAACTCAACCACAATATCCCTTGTGCCGCTTGTTACAACTGTAGGTTCTGCCACACCAAATTGGTCTATACGGTTTCTTATAACACCCACTGCTTGACTTACTGCTTCTTTTTGCATATTTAAAGCAATTTTTGGCTTAAGTGTCATAATTATAGATGATGGTGTGTTTTTTGTCTCAAAATTGCCAAAGTTGCTTTGAATTAAATCCAAAGCTCTATTTGTATCATTTGGATCCATCAAAGTAACATTTATAGATGCGCTTTTAGCACTAACTTCGACTGTATTGTAAGCGATTTTTGCATTATCAAATTGCTTTTTTAGATTGTCTGCAGCTTGTTGCAAGATGCTTGCTAGTGCTTTGTCTGTTTCAACTTCTAATGTTAAGTGTGTACCACCTTTCAAATCAAGTCCGAGATTTATAACTTTTTTTGGCATAAAACTGGGCAAATTATCCAGTGTTTGCTGTGGTAAAAATGCATCTATTGCATATGCGCCAAATATGACAAAAACAACAATTACTAAAAAAAGTTTAAACCAATCTGATTGCTTCATAAATTTACGCTTTTGATATAATGTTGTCTTTTAAGATTTTAATGTTAACATTTTCTGCTATTTCAATAGTAAAATCTTTTTCACTTATATTTTTTATTTTACCGTATATGCCACTTGATGTTACAACTGTATCCCCTTTTTGTAAACTCTCAATGAATTCTTTGTGTTTTTTTCTTTGTTTTTGCTGAGGCAGTATAAGAAATAAATAAAAAACCACAATAATAATAGCAAAAGGTATTAAGGTAGCCCAAACTGAACCTTGCGGCTGTGCTTGTTGAGCTGCATATGCTAGTGAAATAAAATGCATAATATCCTCCTAACGTTTGTTCAAAAAATACATAATTACAGTAAGTATTATACTTAAAAGTATGCTAGTTGCAAGTGGAAAATAAAAAGTGAAATGATCTTTTTTGATAATTATATCGCCGGGCAATCTACCAAAAGGCAATTTTGAAGAAATACTTAAAAAAAGGCCCAATAAAATTAAGATTGCGCCAATAAAAATCAAAAATTTGCCAATAGGCATATTAACCCTCCAATAAAACTACTACATATGCAGCTATTGCCAAACCTAAGCCAATATCGCCAATTTTTTCGTTTGTTTTGGCTTTGATATTTACAAAGCGCTCATTAATGCCTAACAACTTTGCTATATTCATTTTGATTTGCGTTTTATACATAGATAATTTTGGTTTTTCAAGAAGTATTGTCGCATCAACATTTACAATATTAAAGCCATTTTTTTTGATTAAATCTAGCGCCTTTCTAACAAAAAACTCACTATTTAAATTTTTGTAGCGGTCATCTGTATCAGGAAAGTATTCTCCAATATCGCCAAGCCCAGCAGCTCCAAGCATTGCATCTACAAGTGCATGCAACAAACAATCACCATCTGAGAAAGAGTATGCGCCAATATCGCTATCAATTTCAATGCCGCCAATGATTAGTTTATAGTTTTTTCCCAATCTGTGCAAATCGTACCCAATGCCCACTCTATACATGTTAATATTGTAGCATATTAGAAATTGATAGTAAAACCTTTTGGATGAGTAGTATCTTTTTTTGTTTTGATAATGGCTTTTGGAAAATAAAAACCACCATTAGATACCATTAAGTTTGGTATATCCAGTTGATAGATTTCAGGTATTTGCCAAAAAGCCTCGCTAAGTCTTATAAAAAAATCGCTTAACTGTTTTTTGATTGAAATGTTTAGTATATTTTTATTGTCAATTAAATTGATTAAATCTTCGCAATCTGAGAGCGTTAAAGGTAGTATTCTAACAACAGGAGACTTGTAGGCAATGTTGATTTCGCTTATGTAATAAGAAATTCCTATTATGGCACTAAATAGCTTGTCATAGGCTATACCTATGCTTATAGTGTATAAGCCATCTTCAATAGCAGCTGGGTTTATACCTAAAAGCTTAAAAAATAACCTTACTTCCATTTGTGTCAATTGGTATGTTTTTGTGCTTTTTGATAGATTGCTAATGTAGTTGCGTGCTTCTTTTATATTAAAGTTTTGTAAATCTTCGCTCCAAAAGTCGGGTATTTTTTTATAATTTGCATACCAGATAAGTTTCCCCAAAGCCCTCAGCGATCGTTCAACAAAAGCGAATACGGGAATTTTTTTCTTTAGATGTTCTTTTTCTAATATTCTGTTTTTGTATTGCAGATAAGACAAGATATTGACTATGACTGTTTTATTATGCTCAATAGAATTAACTGTATTTAAAATTTCATTTAGAAAATTGTCTAAAAAATCACTACTTATATCTAAAGGGGGCGCAAAAATCACAACAATGTAATGAGAAGTCGATTGTGTTAAAAGCTCAATTAATGCATTTTTGTATGTTTCAATTTCAAAATTCTCAGTATAAGCAATCCTATCTAGTTGTAAATTATTTGCTTCAAATGTATCTATTGCCATAAGATTTGCGCCAATAGAGTTTGATATCAATGATACATAGTTTAATTCGGACAAAAAATCACATGCATATGCAAGTAGTACATCGTCTAAAAGCTCTTCCAATGTTTCTGCTCTAATAATACCTGTCTGTTTAAATAAGCCATCTACTGTGAAATCAGTATTAGAAAACACTACACTCTCATGTCTATTAATTGTTAGACTAATTGGAGTTTTTCCTGATTTAACAGCAAAAATAGGTTTTTGCTTAGAAATTTTTCTTGCAAGCAAAGAAAATCTAGCAGGGTTACCAAATGAATCAAGGTATAATACTATTATGTCAATATTTTTATCATCTTGCCACAAATAGAGCAAATCATTGCTAGATACATCCACTTTATCTCCTAAGCTTGCAAAACAGCCGATGCCTAAGCCAATGTGCTCAAAAAAACCAACTAAGCTTATTCCAAGCAAATTGGAATGTGTGGCAATAGCTATATTCCCAACTTTTGGCAATTTTATTGGGCTTATATTTACTTTTGTATCTATTGTGTTATAAAAAAAGCCAGTTGAGTTTGGTCCAATTAAACGAACCCCCTGTTTTCTTATTAGATTAATTACTTCTGATTTCATAGGTTCATTTAGTTTGACTACTATTATTAAGACCTTCAGTGTATCTAACATCAAAAAATTTAGTACATTTTTACAATCAAACACATTTACAACTAGTATATCTGGTTTTTCATCGTTGACTTTTTTTATTA
>JABEBX010016934.1_pt1 | contig 12797 bp, 9 predicted proteins | sample 7245971 | NCBI WGS metagenome assembly JABEBX01 (sample SAMN14506365, study PRJNA622280) | hot springs metagenome | biome: hot spring [ENVO:00000051]|acidic hot spring [ENVO:00002120]; feature: spring [ENVO:00000027]|sediment [ENVO:00002007]; material: sediment environment [ENVO:01001048]...
GAGATCCCGGACGCGGCGGGCGAGCGCGGTGCGCGCCTGGCGCACGATCCGCGCGGCGCTGGAGAGTGCGAGGTTGAGTTCGAGAACGACGGCGCCGCCCGCGTTTTGGTATAGGTGATCGACTGCGGGGGAGTCGGCGCCGGCAAGGCTCTCGTCGATCAGGAGCAGGGCGAAGTCCTTGCGGCGCAGGAGGGCAAGGGCTGCCTGGCGACTGGCGGTGGTTTCGACCTCGTAGCGAAGGCCCTGCCGGAGAGCCTCGGCGATCGGCGGGGCGATCGACTCAGGCGCGATGAGAAGAAGGACTGGTTGCATGGATGTTCCTGGTTGTATCGCCGCTCCTGGTTGTAGAGCCGTGTCTGGTTGTATCGCCGTTTCCGGCTGTGGGGATGCTGCCGGCCGCATAGCCGTTTCGGCTGTGCGGGGTGTCAGGCGAGTTCATCGCCAAGACCATACTCCTTGAGTTTGCGGTACAGGGTGGTCTTGCCGATGCCGAGCAACCGGGCGGCGGTGAGCTTGTCGCCGTTGAGCCGGGAGATGGTGCTCAGGATCGCTTGCTTCTCAAGTTCGGCGATGGACTGGATGGAGGTGCCGCCGGGGACGGTTGAGACGCCGTTGGTATCGCCGTTGGGAGCCTGGTTGTACTCTTGCAGGGCCTGCTGGGCGTGGAAGCGATAGTCCTGCATCTGGGTGGGGAAGTCGCCCAGGTGGAGGATGGGACCGCTGGAGAGCGAGCAGGAGCGCTCGATGGCCTGTTCGAGCTCCCGAACGTTGCCGGGCCAATCGTACTCCATGAAAAAGTGGAGTACGTCGTCGGCGAAGGTGTGGGCGATGCCCTGCCTGGACTTTATCTGGTCCAGGAGGTGCGCGGCCAGCAGAGGGATGTCGCTGCGGCGCTCTCGCAGGGCGGGTACGCGCAGGTTCACGACGTTGAGGCGGAAGTAGAGATCCTTGCGGAATCGCCCGGTCGCCACCATCTGGGTGAGGTCGCGGGTGCTGGATGCGATGATGCGGGCGGTCAGGGGCGAGGATTGATCGGAGCCGATGGGGCGGACCTCCTTATCCTGAAGGGCGCGCAGCAGGCGGCCCTGGAGGTCGAGCGGAAGCTCCCCGATCTCATCCAGGAACAGGGTGCCTCCGTCGATGCCGGCCAGCAGGCCGATCCTGGCGTGGGGATCTCCGGGGATGACGCCTTTGGCGTGGCCAAAGAGCTCGCCTTCGATCAGGGCCGGAACCAGAGATCCGCAGTCGACGGGAAGAAAGGGCTTCATGGCATTGGGGCCGTTGCTGTGGATGGAGCGTGCAACCAGCTCCTTGCCGGTGCCGGATTCGCCGAGGATAAGGACGGGGTGGTTGGTTCCAGCGACCTTGGAGAGGATGCGGTAGAGCTTCTCCATGGCGGGGGAGTTGCCCACCAGGCTGCCCATGGCGGCGCCGGCGCGCAGGCGATCGCGAAGCTGACGGGATTCCACGTCAAAGGAGCGGCGCTGCGCGGCTCGATCGAGGGTGGTGGAGAGCTCTTCCAGAGTGAAGGGCTTGGTGAGGTAGTCGCCAGCGCCGATGCGCATGGATTCGACGGCGGAGTTGACGGTCGCGTAGGCGGTCATGATGATGACGATGGTCTGAGGGTGCTGGGCGCGGATGTCTTCCAGCAGGGAGAGGCCGCCACCGCCGGGAAGCTTGAGGTCCAGCAGAAGAATGTCAATCGAGTTGTGCGCCAGAGCGAGCCGGGCGGTGGCTACGGAGTCGGCTGACTGGGTGGCGAAGCCGAGGCTGCCGGCGATCTCCGAGCATGCGTTGCGAAGCGGTGGATCGTCGTCGACGACCAGCACGCGAAGGGGGGGAAGCTGGTCACCGTCGAGCGTGCGCGAGAGGCGGACTGCCGAGTTGTTGGCGGACTCTACACCGGCCCCAGGCCTGGTGGCCACCGGAGAGGCAGGAAGCTGAGCGACGCGAGCGGGGTTGGAAGATGGTTTGGGCGTGAGCAAGGGTGCGTCCTTCTTACTTATGCGGGTGTTCGAAGCTGGTTGGAAGTTGCGGTCGAAGGGCCGGGCTTGGCTGAAACCGACGGGCGGGGCTTGGCTGAAGCCGAAGATCTGGGCTTCGTAGGCAAGTGTCCAGGGATGGGCCATTGGATACAGAAGATGGTTCCGCGCCCGGAATGGACAGGGAGGGAGAGTTGACCGGCGCTGGCGGTGACCAACTGGCGAACGATGCGATGACCAAGGCCGTGTATGGCGCCCTCGATCAGTAGCGTGGGGTCCAGTAGCGTGGGGTCCAGATACGCAGCGGCGATGGCTGGGGGTAGGCCCGGACCGTTGTCTTCGACGCTGAGCTGTACCTGCCCGGCGGCGGCGGCGAGGGTCACATGAATCTCGCCTTCAGGAGGGTCCGTAGAGAGTTGGGTGCCGGAGCGGTCGAGGCGGATCGCCTCGACGGCGTTGCGGACGAGGTTGACTGCGATGCGTTCGATGATCTCGGAAGAGAAAGGGAGGGGCGGCAACGAGGCGGGAGCGGTGACGGTGACAGCCGCCGTACCCGAGGCAATGCGCTGGAGGACGGGCGCGAGGCTACACAGCATGGCCACTTGGTCTTGCGCGGCCGGCGTGGAGGTCGAGATGGGCAAGGCGAGCAGACGCTGGATAAGCCTGGAGCTGCTCTCGGAGATCGTGCGGAGCTCACTGGCGTAGTGCTGATGCTCGGGGCGAAGGACGCCGGGAACACTGAGCAGATCGCAGTAGAGGCCGAGGGCTCCGAGCAAATTGCGGGCGTCATGGGCGAGGCCGGTGGTATCGGCGAGCGATGACGCCGGGATCCGCGGCGGGCGCTCTTCGACCACCGCAGTGGATGCCGAAGAGGAGGTGTCGTTGGGCGTGGGCAGCGAGGATGAGGGGAGGATTGAAGGAATCCGTGCGGCTGAAGTGCTCTGGGGTCGAGCCAGCATGGTTGATCTCCGAATTTTCAAGCCGCGGTAGGGCTGGGTTTAGAAGAAGCCAATCGCGGACCAAACTGGAACCATTGGTGGGCGATAAATTACGTTGCTTTAACCTCTATCGACGATTTGGAGCGTTGGATCAGAGATTTCCGAGATAAATTCCCAAGATGGAACTTTGGGCCTCCTCGAAGCACGGTAACACAGGATGGGCCGCATCTGCAGTGTCAAGGAGACGTTCCAGTGGTCCCGAAGTGGCCGCATCCCGCAAGATCCGCAAGATTCGCAAGTTACGACGCTCCGTGGGTGTTTCATCAAGCAAGGCCAAGGCGTTCAACCTCCTCTTGCAATCGCGCACCTCGCATCGCGCAATCGCGCACCTCGCGCGAGGGAGGGGATCTTCCTATAATGAGCGGTATGAGCAAGATGGAAGAAGCGGAGCTTTATCGTAACGGCGGACGCGCGGCGCAGCAGGCGCGCGAGTTGAAGCTGACGCCGGGATTTGTGGCAACGGCGGAGGGGTCGGTGCTGATCGAGGTGGGGTATACGCGGGTTTTATGCAATGCCACGGTGGAGAACGGGGTTCCGGGGTGGATGCGGAACTCGGGACGGGGATGGGTCACGGCGGAGTACGGGATGCTGCCCCGGGCGACGCTGACGCGTTCGCCGCGGGAGGCGGAGAAGGGCAAGATCGGCGGGCGGACCCATGAGATTCAGCGGCTGATTGGACGCAGCCTGCGCAGCGTGGTGGACATGCGCCTGCTGGGGGAGCGGACGGTGATTCTGGACTGCGATGTGCTCCAGGCCGATGGAGGGACGCGGACGGCGGCCATTACCGGAGCGTGCACGGCGCTGGCGCTGGCGCTGGGGAAGCTGGTACAGGCCGGCACGCTGAAGGCCACTCCCCTGCGGGAGATGGTGGCGGCCACCAGCGTGGGGATCGTGGATGGGAGAGTGTTGCTGGACCTGGCCTACGAGGAGGACTCGCGCGCCGAGGTGGACATGAATGTGGTGATGACCTCGAGCGGCGGGTTGGTGGAGACCCAGGCGACGGCGGAGAAGGGAACCTACTCGCGCGGACAGTTGAACGAGATGCTGGATATCGCCGAGGCGGGGATCCGCGATCTGCTGGCGGCGCAGCAACTGTGCCTGGCGGCGAAGTAGGTCCTGCGCGGACGTGTCTTGCGCGGACGGGTCCTGCGCGGACGGCGGGAGGCTTCGCGTGGCGCGCAGAGATTTTGGGGCGATCTTTGGTCGGCCGCGCCACGGTGACCCTCTGCTGTGGGTGGAGGAGCACTCGCGGCGGCTTTAGGCTAAGAGGCTGTTATAAGGTCTTGCGGAGTGCGTCTCTTGCCGTGAAAGGGCACGGCTTTAGCCGCGCCGCAGGAGCAGACAAGGCAGTTGCGGCTTCAGCCGCTGAGGGAATGCCTGGAGCTGAACAGACGTTCCATGAGCGGATAAAGGATAAAGAGGTTGCGGAAAAAGGCCTTGCTGGGGGTCGAAATCCCCCAAATGCATTCCCTCAGGGGCTAAAGCCCGCTGATTCTGTTGCCTTTATGTACGGGCTAAAGCCCGTACCCTTCAAGTTCAGGCCGCGCCCTTGCAAATTCAAGGCGTCGAGTTTTTCCGCAGCCTGTAAAGCCCGTACCCTTCAAGCTAAAGCGCCCTTTCAAAGCAAAGACCCTCTAAGCGAAATCTTAAACAGGCTCTAAGCAAAGCCCTGCTGCTATTCTGAGGCATCGACTGAGTCGAACGAGGAGGGCTGCAAGATGTCGGAAGGGGTTGTGCGCATAACGGTGCGGCCGAATGGACCGCTGCGGGTGGAAGGGCACATTGTGCTGCAGGATGCCGATGGGCGGACGTGGGACCTTACCGGGAAACCGGCGATCAGCCTGTGCCGCTGCGGGATGAGCGAGAAACGGCCATTCTGCGATGGAGCACACTCGCGCAATGACTGGACGTGTGAGATGGCGCCGCCAGGGAATATGACGTAGGGCACTCGTGCGGGATGCGCCCGGTTGCGCAGGGGATGAACGGAAGGAGACAAGCGAATGCGGTTGACCAAGCTGGCGGTGTGTCTGGGTGTGATGAGCCTGGGGGTGGCGGGAGTGCTGGGTGGGGTTTCAAGTGATGCGGCGCAGACGGCCCCCGCGCCTGCTTCCGCTCCGGCCAAGCCGCTCCAGGCGGCAGCGGCGCGCCGGGCGTGGATGGCCGAGCAACTGAAGCAGTATCGCGGACCGGAGTATACGCGGTGGGAGGCGATGATTCCGATGCGCGACGGAGTGCTGCTGCATACGGTCCTCCTGCGCCCGGTGGGCAGCGCCACCAGTGGGCCGCCCCTGCCGTTTCTGATGACGCGCACGCCGTATGGCGTGGAGGGCTACTCGGAGGTTGCGCTGAAGGTGGAGATACCGGAGCTGGCGGCCAGCGGCTACATCTTTGTGGAGCAGGATATTCGCGGGCGCTATGAGTCGGGCGGGAAGTTTGTGATGAACCGGCCCATCGTGGCGCATAAGAACAAAGACGATGTGGACGAGACGACCGACACCAACGACACCATCGACTGGCTGCTGAAGAACGTGCCGAACAACGATGGACGAGTGGGCGTGTTGGGGATCAGCTATCCGGGGTTTCTGGCGATGATGGCGGGCCTTGACGCCAACCCGGCGGTGAAGGCGATCAGTCCGCAGGCACCGATGACCGATATCTGGATAGGCGATGACTTCTTCCATAATGGAGCGTTCCGCGAGTCCTATGGCTTTGATTACGTGCAGGAGATGGAGGCGCAGAAGACCGATGCGGTGGTCAGCTCGAAGCAGGATCAGTACAACTTCTTCCTGGACCACGTGAACTTTGCGGGAGCGGCGGAGGCGGCCGGGATGAGCAATCTGCCGACGGCGGAAAAGTTCCTGACCCAGCCGACGTATACCCCGTTCTGGCAGGACATGGCAGTGGAGCCGCACCTGAAGAGGCCCGAGGTCCCCACCCTGGAGGTGGGCGGGTACTGGGACCAGGAGGATATGTGGGGAACCCAGGACGAGTATGCGGCGCTGCGCGCCCACGAGAAGCCCAACCAGCCGCTGCGCGATTCGCTGCATAGGGTGTTCATGGTGCTGGGCCCGTGGAATCACGGAGGATGGGCGTTTGGGCCTGGAGATAAGCTGGGAGGTCCGTTTGGAACGATTACCTTTGGCGGACAGAGTACGGGGGCGTATTACAGGGCCCACCTCGAGGCTCCTTTTTTCGAGTTCTATCTCAAGGACAAGCCGGGCTTTACGTTGCAGGATACGGCGAGCTTCCGGACCGGCGAGAACCAGTGGCATACGTATGCGATCTGGCCGCCCAGTCTGGGATATCACGAGGCGAGCGCGTACCTGGAGCCGAACCACCTGCTGGAGTTTCGAGCGCCATCGGGGTTGGGTGTGAAGGCGGCCACGTATGTGGCCGATCCGGCGAACCCGATTCCGTATCGCCATCGGCCCATTCAATCGACCTACGGCAAGGGATCGACATGGAGAACGTGGCTGGTGGAGGATCAGCGGTTTGTGAGCGGGAGGAAGGATCTCGCGAACTTTGAGACGCCGGTGTTGACCGGCAACGTGACGGTGACCGGCGACGTGACAGCGGATCTATTTGGAGCGACTACGGGCACGGATTCGGATTGGATTGTGAAGCTGATCGATGTGTATCCGCCGAATGCGTCGGATGCGACGTCGCCGGAGACGGGCGAGGCTGCCGGCAAGGCGGGAGCGGCCTTGCCGGGTGCGGGAGCCGAGGGCGGGTATGAGTTGATGGTGGCCGAGGAGATTCTGCGCGGGCGCTATCGGACCAGCTTCACGCACCCGGAGCCGGTGAAGCCGGGCGAGGTGGTGGAGTACAAGTGGAGCCTGCATGGGGTGGACCATACGTTTCTGAAGGGGCACCGGATGATGGTGGAGGTGCAGTCGAGTTGGTTCCCGTTGTATGACCGCAATCCGCAGACGTATGTGCGGAACATCATGACGGCGCCGGCGTCGGCCTACCAGGCGGAGACCGTGTCGATCTACGGCTCGGCAAGGTACCCGTCCCACCTGGATCTGCCGGTCGAGGATGGGTCTTCACTCCCCTGAGGAGACTTCCTTGAGATCGTTCAAGCTCTTGTTCAAGCAGCGGGAGGCAAAGGACTTGTGCGGGTGAATGCAACCCGGCTGAAACGGTCGCGAAGAAACTTTTGCGTCTTTCGTTCGTATTCTCAACAGGTGCTTTGGTTCCAGCAGGTTGGTTTCCAGCAGGGCAGGTTCACCGCGCGGAGGTGAACTTGCCCTGCGAGCGGTGGAATCAAGGACGATGTCTGGTTGGGAGTCGGAGACCTCTATGCATGGTTGCAGCATAAGAGATCGGGATCGACGCAAACGAAAGAGAGAAAAGCATGAACCTGGCGAGAGTATGGATGACGGCTGCGCTGGCCGTAACCCTGAGTAGCGTTGTTGCTGTGGCGCAGAGCCCCGCGGTCGAGCGCCAAGCGGGTACGGTGAAGTCTGTGAACGCGACGGGATTCTCTTTAACCACGTTTGCTGGCAAGGATGTCACGGTGACGGTTCCGGCTGCGGCGAAGGTGATGGTGGTGGCGCCGGGAAGCAGGGACCTGAACAGTGCGACGCAGGGGACGCTGAGCGATATCGTTCCGGGTGACCGCGCACTGGTGGCCGGCTATGCGAGCGATGGAGGGGCGGGGCTCACGGCTGCGAGCGTGATTTTGATGAAGGCGCAGGCGATCGCGGCCGATTCGGTACAGTTTGCCGACGCGAAGCGGAGCACGCTTGCCGATGTTCATAAGGGGGACCAACTGCGCGTGCGCGGTACGTGGTCGCCGGATCATACCGCCATTACAGCCGATGAGCTGGTGACAGGGACGTTCGATCACTTCTCAGGCCTGATCTCCGCAGTAAACCCGGCGGCTGGGACGGTGACCCTAAGAGACTTGGCGACGAAGAAGATCGTTACGGTTGCGATCAACTCCGGCAGCGATCTGCGGCGGATTCCAGCGCCACTGGCGGAGCAGGTGGCGGCAACTGTGCGTCGTGGCCCGCTTGCGGCGGGTGGCCATCATGGGCCGCCAGCAGCGGGGCCGCCGGCGGCAGGAGGACAGGCGAACAGTGACGCCGCGCGTGAAGGCCGCGCAGGCATGCACTTGTCACGCATGCTCTCTCACCTGCCGACGGAGACGTTGGCTGGGTTGAAGGTAGGGGATGCGGTCATGATCGTTGCCATGTCGCCTGCCTCGGGAACGCCCACGGCGGTGACGCTGCTGGCGGGTGTGGACTCCATTCTGCGGGCCGCGCCCAATGCGCCGGCGATGACCCTGTCGCCGTGGGGCCTTGGCGGAGGCGATGCAGGCGGCGGAGATAGCGGAGCTGGGGGAGCTGGGGGGGCTGGGGGAGCTGGGGGAGCTGGTGGAGCTGGTGGCCCGCAGCAGAAGTAAGTGGCAGAGGGTACCTTGCCAAATGGTTGAATCAGCGGAGACCAAGAATCGAGCCGGAGCCCGGCCGAGCATTGTCGGGCCTGGCGTCTTCCTCGCGCAGGCGGTCGGACTGTCCTGACTTCGGTTCGGATTTCGGAGCTTGAGGCGCCGCGTTTCGAGGCTCGAACTTGCGCAGTTGATCGGCGATGTGAAGAAACTCGCTTGGCTTCCCGGACCTGGGCTCAGCGTTGGGTTCAGTCTTGGGTTCAGGCTTGGGTTCAGCGTTGGGTTCAGCCTTGAGCTGCTCGGGCTGGGCTGGCTGGGCTGGCTGGGCGGCTACGACGACCGTCTTTGCGTTGAGAAACTCACGCATGCCTACCACGGAGAGTTCGCGGCCGTAGCCGGAGTGCTTGATGCCACCGAAGGGGAGGCGTGGGTCGCTGGCCACCGGTGCGTTGAAGAAGACGCAGCCGCATTGGAGTTCGACGGCCAGGCGCTGCTGCTCGTCGTCCTCGTTGGTCCAGGCGCTGGCGGCGAGGCCGAAGGGAGTGTCGTTGGCCAGCAGAATGGCCTCGTCGAGCGAGCCGACGCGAAACAGCAGAGCGACAGGCCCAAAGATCTCTTCCTGGGAGATGGGAGCGTCGCGCATGACGCCGGCGATGACGGTGGGCTGGAAGTAGTTGCCGAACCTGCCGCCTTCGATGCTGGCGATGCGTGCGCCGCCGGTGAGGACGCGGCCTCCGGACTCGCGGGCGCGGGTGACCTGACCGAGCAGGTCATCGACGATCTGTGGGGTGGCAAGCGGTCCGATGTCGGTGGTCGCAAGCATGGGGTCACCGACGCGCAGAGCGGCCATGCCTGCGACGAAGCGCTTTTCGAACTCGGCATAGACGCGCTCATGAACGATGAAGCGTTTAGCGGCGATGCAGCTTTGGCCGTTGTTGATGCAGCGAGCCTTGATGGCGTTGGCTATCGCGGCGTCAAGGTTCGCGGAGGGAAGGACGATGAAGGCATCCGAGCCGCCAAGCTCAAGGACGGTCTTCTTGATGAGCCAGCCAGCCTGGGCGGCGATGGCGCGGCCAGCGGCCTCCGAGCCGGTGACAGTGACGGCTGCGACGCGAGGATCGGAGAGCAGGCCTTCGACCTGCCGAGCCTCGATGAGCAGGGTCTGGAAGGCGCCGCGCGGGAAGCCTGCGCGGCGAACGAGGGCTTCGATGGCGAGAGCGCATTGGGGGACGTTGGAGGCGTGCTTGAGCAAGCCAACGTTGCCGGCCATCAGCGCGGGAGCGAGGAAGCGGAAGACCTGCCAGAGGGGAAAGTTCCAGGGCATGACGGCCAGAACGATCCCGAGCGGGTCATAACGGATGTAGCTTTCGGCGTGCTCGGTGGCGATGTGCTCGGGAGCGAGCACGCGGCCCGCGTTGTCGGCGTAGTACCGGCAAACGGTAGCACACTTGGCGGCCTCGGCACGGGCGGAGACGAGCGTCTTGCCCATCTCGGCGGTCATGGTCGCGGCAAGCTCCTCAAGGTCGGCTTCCACCAGCGCGGCCAGACGGCGCATCCAGAAGATGCGCTGATCGAGGTTTTCGTTGGGGTAGGTCTTCGCGGCCATCGCAGCGATCGTAAGCTTGGCGTTGAGAGCTTCAGGTGTGAGGGGATCAAAGCTGCGCAGCAGCTTGCCATTGGCCGGATTAATCGATTGAATCATAAGCCCAGACTGTAGAGATCAGAGTGTAGAGATCAGAGTTTAGAAAAGGCAAGTGCAAGATGTGCAGTACGAGTCAGTTTGCAGGTGTTGCTCCCGCCCGTTCGTAATTTCGACTAGTGTAGCCCCGATGCGGCATCAGAGCTAGCCGCCGAGCGGATGCCGGTATCGAGAGAGGCTGTTATTCGGACGAGGGAGACCGTGCGCAGAGGGTGCACACCCGATGCCCTGCTCTTACAGAGGCTCAGCGGGAGGTTGTGGCCGCGCGGAGACGCTCCCATTCGCAAAGTGCGCGTGTGGACGGGATACCCGGCGAATGCGCGATGTGGAGAGCATCGATGATGAGCACATCCGTGGCCCAGGGCGATGCCCTGGGTTGGTATATATCGGGCCTTCAGCCCTCTCTATCGGTGCTGGACGCGGACCCAGGCCGTTCCACCCCAACGAGCAAAGGAGCTCGTTGGGGTGGAACTGCCTGGGCTGGTATATGTCGCGCCGTTGGCGCTTGGCGGCGATGGTGGTTGAGTTAACCGCAAAAAATGAACGCACTCATGAAAAATGTACGCACTCATGGGCCCCGCGGGGTGGAGCGCCCTTTCAAGACGGAGACTTCATCCTTGTTCCTCAGCCGTCTGCAGATGTGTTTTTCTCTACCCTCTACCCTCTACCCTCTACCCTCTACCCTCTACCCCCTGCCCTCTACCCTCTACCCCCTGCCTTTATGCAGGTGTAGCAGGAGGTTGAGAAGGGTGGCGAGGGCGGCTTCGACGTCCTCCAGGCGCACGTCTTCGACGGGTTGGTGCGAGATGCCGCCAGGGGAGCGCAGGAAGAGCATGGCAGTGGGCACGGCGGCGGCCAGAGTCATGGCGTTATTGCCGGTAGAGCAGAAGATAGGTTCGGCGTCGAAGCCGGAGCGTGCAGCGGCCTGGTGGAGGTGATGGGTGAGGGATGGGTCCATGGGGACAGCGCGCCGCTCTGACTGGATAGCCGCATGGACGTGTACGCCGCGGCGGGCGCCTTCGGACTCCGCCTTGGTGAGCAGATGGGCGACGGCGGCGTGGCGGGACTCGTCCTTGGGGTGGCGGACCTCGAGCGAGGCATGAACGGAGCCGGGCGCGCTGTCGTCGGCGGTGGGCAGGGGGGTGAGGTTGCCGACTCTAGCGGTGAGCTGGGTGTAGTTGGCGGCGTAGCGTTCGACCTCGACGATCCATTGGGCGGCGGCGGCGTGAGCCGCGGGGAGATATGGAATGAGCGTGTCGCCGCGCAGGGGTATGGGGGTGGCGCCGGCATGATTGGCTTCGCCCGTGAAGGTGAGTTCGATGCGCGAGTGGCCGGCGATGGCCTCGACGACGGCGAGCGAGGCGTCCCCCTTTTCCAGAGCCGGACCCTGCTCGATGTGGACCTCGACGGCGGCGAAGGTATTGGGAGCCAGAGGGCAGGTGGTGGGGATGCGAGCGGGGTCGAGGCCAGCTTCCGCAGCCGAGTGGAAGTTGCGGATGGCGTCGGTTACTGAGATGCCATGGGCATCGGTGCGAGCCAGGTGCTCCGCCGTAAGCTGGCCGGTGACGGCGAGCGAGGAGAGAGCAGGCAGGCCGAAGCGGACGCCCTCTTCTTCGGAGAAGGCGATGAGTTCGATATGAAAGGGTAGTGCTGTGGAACCAAGTTGCTCGATGGCGGCGAGCCCGAGGAGAAAACCGAGCGGGCCGTCGAAGGCGCCGGCGTTGATGACGGTGTCGGTGTGGGAGAAGAGGACGAGGGTGGGCGCATCGTCGTGAGGGGAGCGGCGCGTGGCGCGCAGGTTGCCGATGTCGTCGATGCGGGCCTCGTCGATGCGGCATACTGGGCCGGCCTGGCGAATCCACCAGGAGAGCAGGGTGTGGGCGTCGCGGGTAGCCGGTGAAAGAAAGAGGCGCGTGGTCTCTCCAGGGACGTCGGAGATCCGGGCAAGTTCGCGGCAGCGAGCGACGACGGTGGCGGCGCGTGTGGCGAGGGATTCGGTCGCGTTGGGCGTGTGACTCATGCAGAAATCATTCTACGGCGCAGAGGCCGGTCTTTTGCCGTGTATCTGGGGTTTTCCGGTAGCCCCGGGGTGTTCGCGTTGGGTCTGCCTGCCGCCATAGACTCACCGGGAAGTGGACTTTATCCGTGCCATGGCGCGACCCGGCGCCCGCGCTCTCCGGGACATCCGGCAACGGACTCATTGCTCCGGAGCGTGTACCATGTTGCTGATTGGAGCAAAAACAGAGAGTAGACGATAGAGAGTGGAGGCAACTCTTCGGCTCGGAATACGAATGTTTTGCTGGAGGCGCGATGCAGGGTAATCCGGAGTTTATGCGGCAGGCGATTGCCTTGGCGCTGGAAAATGTGACCAGCGGACGAGGCGGACCGTTTGGCGCCGTAGTCGTGAAGGACGGCAAGGTGATTGCGACGGGGGTGAACCGGGTAACAGCGACGAATGATCCGACGGCGCATGCGGAGGTAACAGCGATACGCAAAGCGTGTGCGTTGCTGGAGACGTTTCAGTTGGAGGGCTGCGATGTCTACACCAGTTGCGAGCCCTGCCCGATGTGCCTGGCGGCGATCTACTGGGCCCGTTGCCGTACCATCTATTATGGGAATACCGCGGCCGATGCCGCGAAGATTGGATTTGACGATCTGTTCCTGTATGAAGAGATGAAGAGACCTCCGGCGGAGCGCAGCTTGCCGCTGGTGCGGATGCTGCC
>JABEBX010015919.1_pt1 | contig 12786 bp, 9 predicted proteins | sample 7245971 | NCBI WGS metagenome assembly JABEBX01 (sample SAMN14506365, study PRJNA622280) | hot springs metagenome | biome: hot spring [ENVO:00000051]|acidic hot spring [ENVO:00002120]; feature: spring [ENVO:00000027]|sediment [ENVO:00002007]; material: sediment environment [ENVO:01001048]...
ATATAACATTCAGTGCAATTGCGCTGCATTCAGACAAGGCATCATCAAACACTACAGGATGGACAAACTATTCATTGCATGACAAAACTGTAAATATATTCGACATAAATGCAAGCGATGCGGATTTCCTTTCCAATTTATCCGTGCACGACGGTTCATATAATATGATAAAGATATATGTCAAAAGCGTAACGGTCCAGAGCTCATTATTGGGATTCTCAGGCAGCCTCAATCTGTCAAATGCATATGTCTCAATAGTGCAAACTGTAAATGTATCAGCACACTCAACAACATCTGTAGTAATTGATTTCAATCTTTATGATGACGTTGATATAAGTGCAGGTACATTCAAGATGAGCGCAACTCTTATTGTAAATTAATTTTTATTTTTTTAAACTAATTTACAAAAACTTTATTTTACATATACATATTATTTTCAATGAATCCATTTGATAGAGGATATATAGGCGATGTTGAATTAAAAAACAGATTTGTCATGGCACCGATGATTTCAAATCTTTGTAATCTTGACGGTTCCACAAATGAAAATCATATTCAGTACCTGGAAGAACGGGCAAGAGGAGGTTTTGGCTTAATAATTACTGAATACGCATATGTGGATGAAATTAATGGAAAAGGGTCCCCAAATGAAATGGGTATTTTTTCAATGGAGCAATTACCCAAACTTTCAAGACTTACAGAGAGAATTCATAATCGCGGTTCAAAAATATTTGCGCAGATTGTCCATGCCGGCGGCAAGGCAAATATAAATTATAATAAGGACAAAATCATGGCACCTTCTTCTCTGGATTATCTTGGCAATATGCCTGAAGAAATGTCACTTGAAGATATTAAAAGAGTTGAAGAAAAATTTGTCACAGCTGCAAATCTGGCCTATCGAGCCGGTTTTGACGGCATTGAACTCCACGGTGCCCACGGTTATTTATTCCAGGAGTTTATTTCCGGTGCATTAAATAAAAGGAATGACAGATATGGCGGTTCAATTGAAAACCGCGTAAGAATAGTCAATGAAGTAGTATCAAAGATAAGGGAAGAAGTTGACTTTCCCGTCGGTATTCGCCTGAGTTTATATGAGGATGACCCTGACGGATATTCTCCGGACTATGGAATTGAAGTAATGAATAATATTAAAAACATTGATTATTTCCATCTTTCTGCAGGAAGGAACAGCCCTCCGGGTTCTTCTGCATCTTTTTACTGGGAACACAATCATATACTTTCAAAACTTAAGGAAAAACAGAATAAAAACGTCATGGTTGTCGGTTCAATAATAAATAAAAATGATATTAATGAAGCATTAAAAGTTGCAGATTTTATAGCTATGGGAAGGCAGTCGCTTGCAGATCCATATACACCATACAATATTTTAAATGATTTTCCGGTAAGGCCATGCATAAGATGCAATCAGGCATGCAGAAATTTATCCTCAGCGGAAGTCAGATGCACTGTAAATCCTGAGACCGGAATAGAAGCAACTTTAAAAAAAGGAATAAAATTAAACGGTGATATAATTATAGACGGAGCAGGTATAAAGGGTCTTGAGGCCGCTTCCTATGCAATATCAATGGGCTTAAAACCTGTAATTTATGAGGAAAAAACTACAGGCGGCCAGTTTAATGAGATATATGATCCATATAAAAAGAGAGAATTTCAACCACTTATTGATTATTACATTGAATTAATGAACAAAAATGGAATTGAAATTATTGATGGAAATGATAAAAGCGGAATAATATGCACACCCGATATAAAATATCCGGATATATATAAAAACGGTGATATTGCAATTAATACCAATATATACAGATATTTTGACGATGCATTGAAAATAGCAGAAAAAAATAATGTTATTATAAGCAATAAATCACTCAGATCCCTGGAAAGGTCGAGGCAATTATATTATAAAAAAATAGCAGAGAAGGCAGGTATAAAGTTTATTGATGCTGATAAATACGATATTGACATTTTTGATCATCATCAATATGATATAGGCTCAGCAATGAACAGTGGAAGAAATGCTGTAAAAAATTATGTGATGAACAAATTCAATATACCATTATAATTTTCTTAGATTCATATAAGACCTCAAAAATATTTGTATGCTTTATTTAATAAATTCTTACCTATAAATAATACGGTGAAAGTTTTTCAACATATAACAAAATTTATGTTGGGCATTCTAAAAGTATAATGTTAACATGGTGAAAGAAATAACAGTACATTGTATTAAACGTAAATTTTATCTTATAACGGTTCTTACCTCAGGATGCCAATACCTAAATATCAGATATCAATATAATTACAGGGGAGCTAAAAAGCTGAGAGGATAGGGATCGACCCCATGAACCTGATCCGGGCAATGCCGGCGGAGGGATAATGAATGGACTATGCAAAAGAAAATTATGATGATATAAGAAAATTTCTTGATAACCACAGGTGGGATAAAAAGGACTGGCTTTTATTTACAACAATATCTGTATCATTTTTTATGTGGGGAATTGCTTTAAGTATAGCACCGCTTACCACTACATGGCCCTTTGTACCGGCTTCTTCTGATGTCTACATAATAGCAGCATCGCCTTCCGGCCTCCTTTCAGGAAATCTTATTATGGGCTATGTCTCGGATAAACTTGGAAGAAAAAATATCTTTATAACAACAATGGCTGTAACAGTTGCAGGACTGCTTGCCATTGCAATCACTTATAATTATATTATTTTGATAATATCTATTTTTATAGCGGAATTTGGACTGGGCGGCGATGAAACTTTATCACTTTCAATACTGGCCGAATATCTTCCCGTAAAACAGCGTGGCTTTGCACTAATAGAATCATCGAACATGGCAAATACAGGCATTGCGGTTATGTCAGGTATATTTATAGTGTTCTCATCATCACTGTTTAACCAGAAAATATCGCTTATAATTATATCAATAATTGCAATAATATTTTTAATCATTGCAAGGCTGAAAATGGGAGAAGGCATAAGATGGAAAAAAACAGAGGCTCAAAAAAGCAAAATAAATTTCAATGCGAAAAATACACTTAAATTTCTATCATTATCATTGATTGGGATAGCAATTATTGTTGGATTTGCATTTTCAGACCTTGTTCTGGGGCCCTATCATTTCCAGAACTATACAGATGAAATTATTTTCTTTCCGGTACTTGTTGCATCCATTACAGGCATTCTTGGAGGCTATTTTATGGGAAAGGCAAGAAGAAAGAGACTTGCAATTGCCGGATTTACAGGAATGTTTATTGCATGGATTCCAGTTGTACTCTTTCTGCATGAAATAGTTTATAGCATTTTTCTTCTAATACTGTTCCTGTGTTTAAGTGCTGTATTCAGCGAAATGAGCTGGGCTTCGAGGGAGATGCTTGAACCGGAAAATTTTATAACTGAACACAGGGGCACAGGCATCGGTTCAGTAAGAACAGTTGGCTATGTTATTTACATTATAACAGTTTTTGCACTGGCCGGGGCCGCAGTTTCAACATATGCGGTAGCAATAGCAATTATTTTCTTTTCCGGCTTTGCAGGAGCTGTAATTTATCTTTTTAACGGAAGAGAAACATACAATGATAGCATATTTTAGATTATTTTACTATGTTAAATTTCTAATATTTTTATATTTTATTTAATGGCAAATTGCATTGAAATAATATCTTAAATCTCTTCTTCAAATTCGGCATTATGGATTATTGTAAGTTTATTAATTGAAAGCACTCCTGCCAAAAATATCATGTACAGACTTATTGCTCTGTATAATGCAGAACAGGGGAATATGCTTCCCTCCTCTTTATTTTGTCTGGGAGATTGTAAAAACTCCGGCCTTCCAAATAAATTTAAGATGAATAAGAGATTCCATTAATATGTGTAAAAATTGATGGAAAGACCACATATAACTAAACAAATATTTAAAATTGGAATTATGAATTACACTTCATATAAAAATCAGGCATGTACCGGATGCTTTTTCTGATCTATAATAACATTTTTGCCATAACTGATTGTTATATCTTCATCTGCCAGGGCTTCATATGTATTGTAATCAATGGCAACCTGGAAATCACCGTTCATGTAATATAAAAGATCTTTTGCTTCACAGCGGGTTTTAACCTTGGTGCTTATGCTTTTGACGTTTTCGCAGAGCCCGGAATCACAGTTTACAGTCTCATCCTCACTTCTTATAATCAAAAATCTATCCCTTACTTTGTGAAGCAGAACATCCCCAAGCATTAATTTGCCGCCATTGATATTAAATTCTATCACGTCTATCGCCATTTAAATTCTTGAATACCTGCATTACACTATTATTTAAATATATTATCCTGTGGAATTATAAATATATTGAATAAAAAATGGAAAAAACAGAAAACAAATCACTGGAAAAATTTTTATATATTGCATTATTTCAAGTTATATGTTGATGATATTATTTCTATAATACCATTCAATATGGAAAATTTAAATGATAACTATTTACAGTCCTTTGAGAATCAGCTTTGCAGGCGGTGGAACAGACATTAGCCCATTTCTTGAAAATTATGGTGGGGCTGTATTAAATACAACAATAGACCGGGGAATATTGCTTCGTTACATAAACGATGGCTGTTCACTGGAAATTTCTTCAAGGGATTTTCTTAAAACTTCATTAATTTCATCGAATAACACATCAATGGAAAATGCCATTATAAAGCTGTTTACACAGAATAATATCAATACAGGAAGGGTAATATTAAATGGGGATGTGCCTCCAGGCTCGGGTCTCGGTTCAAGCTCAGCCTTTTTAAATGGCATTCTCAAATTAATACATACAATAAAAAATGAAAATATAAATTCCTTTGAACTTGCAGAGGAATCATATTCAATTGAAAGAAATCAGTTTGATATAATACTTGGAAGGCAGGATTCCTATGCTATCTCACTCGGTGGATTCAAATACACAGAATTTCAAAGGGACAGCCAGATTGTGACACGTTTTTCCGAAGATACAGAGTTCTTTAATAAACTTCAGAGGTCACTTCTTTTAGTATATACCGGCCATACAAGAGAGAGTTCCACAGCACTTAAGGAGCAGGTGTTAAAATCAACAGAAGGCGATAAAGAAATTACAAATTCATTAATGGCTATAAAAAATTTAGCTTTAAGAGCCAGAGATGCTGTTAGAATGCAAAACATTACCGAATTTTATAATGTAATTAACGAAGGCTGGTATTTAAAGAAAAAACTTGGAAATAATATAACAAATGATAGAATAGATAATATCATTGAAAAAGCAAAGGAAGACGGTGCAAGAGCTGCAAGGCTGCTTGGAGGAGGCTCCGAGGGTTTTATTCTTCTTGTTACTGTTCCTGAAGATATGGATAAACTTGAACATTCCATGATGGCATATTCTGATTTTGTTATAAGAATCAAATTTGACAAAAATGGAACAAGAATTGTTAATAATTTTATTTCAAGTGATAAAAACTAAAAATTATAGCCTCGATTCCTTAATCTGGGCCAGTGCATCCTTTTTTGGTTTAAAGTCATGGAAATCCATAAATTTGCCACTTTCCAGTTCCTTGTAATGAAGGAAATAATGTTTAATCTTCTCCTTTAAATACTCAGGTACATCATCTATGTCCTGCATGGATTTTGATGCAGGATCCACCTTGTCAACGGGTACTGCCATAACTTTATTATCTGAACCTTCCTCATCACTCATTTCAGCTATTCCTATGGCACGGCATTTAACTATCGCGCCTGAAGGTATGGGTGAGGATGAGATAACAAGAATATCAAGAGGATCGCCGTCTTTTGCTTTGGTATCCAGGACAAATCCGTAGTTTGTGGGATAAACCATGGATGTGAAAAGAATTCTGTCAAGAACTATATTATCAAGCTCCGGTTTGTATTCAAGCTTGTTTGAAGTTCCCTGTGGTATCTCTATATAGGCATAAAATGTCTCCGGAAAATCATCAGTCTGCTCATTAAATTTCATATCAAGTAATTTATCAATAATATATAAATTCTCGTCACTTCCAGAATTTGTCAAACTCACCAGGAATTTATACTTTAATATAATTACAGCTGGTGAATAATCGCTATGCAATACTTACTATTACCACCATAAGTACTTTCATGGCAGCAATAGATTCTACCATTGTATATCTTGCAATGCCGGCTATAGGCAGAAATTTTCATTCCGGCGTTTCAGATCTAAGTCTAATAGTTATAGTATATTTAATTTCAACTGTAATAATGCTTGTTCCTTCCATTGAAATTACAAAGAGGATAGGGAATAAAACATTTTACATTACCGGCTTTTTCATATTTACATTTTCATCACTTTTAATTGCAATGTCACTAAATATAAGCATGCTTGTGTCATTGCGTTTCCTCGAGGGAATTGGAGCCGGCATAATGACCTCATCAGACATTCCAATAATATTAAAAGCATTTAAAAGCCATGAAAGAGGAAAGGCCATTGGATTAAATTCTATAGCCTGGTCCACGGGCACACTTTTAGGGCCCTTGATTGGAGGACTCCTCGTTTCTTTTAACTGGAGGTATGTATTTTTAATTAATGTTCCAGTAGGAATAATTGCTATTGTTCTTGCTTCAAAAATAATACCAAATAGTAAACCTGAAAAATCAAAAATAAAAATTCTTTCTCCACTATCTGTTGCAGTGTTTATGATACCACTAACAGCCGGTATAGCTCTTTTAAAAACAAATTTATTAATCATTTCTGCTATTATTTTCCCATTATTCATTTTTATTCAGTACCGGGATCCGCTTATAGAAAAAAAATTATTGAAAAATATAAGGTTTTCACTTATAACACTCGCATCATTTTTTGAATCCTTTACATTTTTTTCAGTTATATTTGCACTCAGCCTATATTTCCAGGTAGACCTTGGTCTCAGCAGTATTTATTCCGGTCTACTTCTATTTACATATCCACTGGCATCAATGGTTTCAAGTCCCATCGGCGGAATGCTTTATGACCGGTCGGTAAGCCCTGAATTATTGCTTATTGCCGGTGTCCTTCTTGAATGCCTGCCTGTTCTGGCAATTGCAATATATTTTAAAGATATTCCTGAATTATTATTGATATCCGGCTTTGGCGGATCATTATTCTGGTCCCCCTCAACAACCATGATTACTGACGTCCTTGGAGAACGATACCGCGTCCAGGCCAATAATTCACTGTTTATTCTAAGAGATATTGCAATAATTATGGGTATCTCGATTTTACCGATATTCATTCAAAGTTTCTCAAAAATTAATGTTGGCATTAGCAGCATTTTTGTTTCATCATCAATGAATATAAAGGCAGGCATACAATTTTATCTTATATTCACATCGTTAATTTCATTATTGTCTATAATATTTATATTAATCTTCTGGAAATTAAATAAAAATATAAATAATAACTCAAAGCAATCAAATTCTTAAATAACTATATATTGATATAGTGCTGGATCCATGGGGTAGTCAGGATATCCTGCTGGCCCTCGAAGCCGATGACCCGGGTTCAAATCCCGGTGGGTCCGCTTTGCAATTTTTGCCAATTGCCGGAATAATTAAAATATGAATAATTATTAAACTAATTATGTATCCATTTTTAGATCGTGATAAGATGTTTCAGGTAATTTCATTCAATAATACGGAAAAGGCAACAGTAATATCACGGCCAAATAGATTTATGGTTAAAGCCAATCTTCATGGAAAAATAATAGATGTGCATATACATGACCCCGGAAGGCTGGAAGAGCTAATATTCCCCGGAAATGAAATAATCATAAGAGAAACTCCTGATTCCAGGACAAAATATTCCGTAACATTCTGCAAAAATAATGATTTATACACGTTTAACGATTCAAGATATCATTCACTAATTGCCTCCAAATTTATAAAGGAGGGATATAAAAAAGAGGTTAAAACCGGGAAAAGCAGACTTGATTTTCAGTATATGAATTCATTCATTGAAGTAAAATCTGCAACACTTGTTGAGAATGGAATAGCAATGTTTCCCGATGCAGTAACAGAACGTGGAACAAGGCATCTAAAAGAGTTAATGAATCTTGCTGCTCTGGGCTATGATTCCTACGTTTTATTTCTAATATTCAATGGCCATGCAGAATCATTCATTCCAAATTCTAATCGTGATAAAATATTTTCCGGGACTTTTTACAATGCACTGGATAACAATGTACATTTCAAATTTTTGAAATTTGTCAATGATGAAAAATCCGTTTTTTTCAGTAAGGAAATATTTTTAAGAAAAAATTAAACTGAAACCTCCATAAAAAGGAAACATTACAGTGCAATTCCGGGACTTTTTACAATACAACCAGATGAGAATATCAAATTTTAGTTAAAATTCCTACAATTGTTCTTATCACACCTGAATCACCAAGGGGAAATCTAAAAATATATTCATTGCAGAAAACTATTATTTTAAGATCAGTACATTCAATAAAATTCAGGAGAAACTATTGATAAAAGCAGGCAATACTTCCAAATTTAGATCCGGGAAATTGGAGTCAGGCATCAATTCATGGAAGTTGGCATGAGAGGAAAATCATTTCTCAGGCAGCAAAAATGGTGCAATCTCAAAACAAAAAGTTTTTAATTGCATAAGTATGACCAAGTATGACATTGAAAGACTGTAATGAAGAGGATTTTGTAAAAAATGTAGCATCAAGGATACTTGCAATTAAAGCCATTTCACCGGAATCAGGTGGAAAGGGCGAGATGGAAAAGGCAAAGGAAATAAAGAAAATACTCAATGAAATCGGTTATGAAAATATAATAGAATACGATATAAATGATAATAATGGGATTTTAAGACCAAATATGGTTTTAAAAATAGGTAATTTCAATAAAACATTATGGATTATATCGCACATGGATACAGTTCCTGCAGGCAATATTGAATTATGGAATCGCGAGCCTTTTAAAGCAACGGTTGAGGATGATAAAATTTATGGAAGAGGTTCAGAGGACAACGGTCAATCAATATTTACATCACTTTTGTTATTAAGGCGCATCGATGCTTCACGCCTTAAAATTAATCTTGGTATTGCATTTGTTTCGGATGAGGAAACAGGAAATAAATATGGAATAAAATATCTTATAGATAAAGGATTATTCAACAAAAATGACCTTATTATAGTTCCGGATGCGGGTACCAGGGATGGAATGCTTATTGAAACCGCTGAAAAAACAGTTCTGCAATTGAAATTTACTATCCGGGGAAAACAGGGACATGCAAGCATGCCGGAATCAGCAGTAAATGCCTTCAGGGAATCTGCAAGATTTTTAGATTTACTCGATATGGAACTGCATTCCAAGTATAATAAAGAGAACCGGCTTTTTTATCCGCCATATTCAACTTTTGAACCAACAAAACATGATAAAAATATAGACAATGTAAATACAATTCCGGGGCTGGATGTATTTTATATTGATTGCCGTTTACTTCCGGAGCATAAAGCTGATGAAGTTTTAAAAACCATTGATTCGTTAATGAAAAAATTTATGTCCGCCTCACAGGCTGTAATAGAATACAATACAGTGGAGAGAGTTGATGCACCTGAGCCAACACCTGATGGAGCAGAAATAATAAAAGTATTAAAATCTGCCATACTAGCAGTCAAGCACGGTGATGCAGGAACCATAGGAATTGGCGGTGAAACATTTGCATCATTTTTCAGGGAAAAGGGCATTGATGCGGCTGTGTGGTCTACAACAGTAATAGAAAGCGCCCATATGCCGGATGAATATTCATTGATAAGTGATGCTGTTGGTGATTCCTATGTTTACGAATATATAGTTTATAATTACGTAACTCGATAAAAATTTTTTATTTATTATAAAAAATATGTCCTGATTGTAATATATAATGTCAGAAAACCTTTATTTATTAATTATCAATTAACAAATAATGGAACAAAAAGAACTTAATAAAAGATCTATAAACATTTCTATAGCCCTTATGGCATTTTCAGGACTCCTGATTATTTACGTTGAAACAATGATAGTTCCGGCAATTCCGGTTTTTATAACTTACTTTCACTCTACTTATGATAATGTATCCTGGATTTTGACAGCATATATTATCAGCGGCACTGTATCCGCTGCAGTATTCGGCAAGATATCGGATGTTTATGGCAAAAAAAAGATTTTTATGATTCTTGGAATAATTTATACTGTGGCAATATCATTTGGCGGGTTTACACATACACTCGATGAACTTATCGCTGTCAGGGCTGTTCAGGGTCTTGGCTTCGGTATGATTCCAATAGCTTTTGCAATTATAAATGATATTGTCCCAAGAGAAAAACTGGCACTTGCACAGGGAATCATGAGCGCTACATTTGCAATTGGCTCCGGAATAGGCCTTGTACTTGGTTCTTATATTACTGAAACACTTGGATGGCAGTGGGATTTCCATACTGCTATACCTGTAGCAATTATCCTGTTAATTTTAATATACATATTAATAAAGGACCAGACAGTAGCTAGAAAACAGAAAATTGACTTTGCCGGGGTTGGCATGCTTGGCTCTGCACTTATATTGCTTATATTCGGTCTTTCTGAAGGAGAGCGTTATGGCTGGTATTCCCACCTTATAATTGGAATATTCATAGCTTCAATTGCACTTTTCGTGGTTTTTGGAGTCTTTGAAAACCTTTATAAATATGCATTTATAAATATGAAACTGCTTAAAAAGCGGAATGTATTCCTTGCAAATATCATCGGTTTGTTTGCAATGGCAGCCATGTATTTTCTATTTTTTACAGTTCCAACTTTACTTCAGGATCCATCGCCAACAGGCTTTGGAAAATCAATTTTTGATTCGGGGCTTATTTTATTCCCGGCAACGGTAATGAACATGATATTTGCGCCTGTTGCTGCAAGAATTATAAGAAAACACAGCGCAAAGCTTTCAATACTTCTGGGCCTGATGGTAGATTTTATCGGGTTTTTCCTGTTATTCATGTTCAGGGCAACAATAGATGAAATACTTCTTGATACTATATTCGTAGGAGCCGGCATATCATTGATGCTTGTGGGTATTATCAATGTATTACTCACATCAACGCCAAGAGAAAATGCAGGAGAAGCTACAGGTATAAATACTGTTTTTAGAGATATAGGAATGTCCATTGCACCTGCTGTCGGCGGTGCACTTGAAACAATGTACACATCACCTGTAGTAATTGGAGTAAAAATAGTAAATGGTGTTCCATACAAAATAATGGAAAACTTTCCTGACGCCACGGCATATAATTTCATATACTTAATTGGAGTGATATTTGTTGTATTCAGTTTCATATTCACACTCTTTATTAAGAGGCAGAGAAAACCGGCAAAGGCAAACAGCGCTCCTAAAACAGAAAAGACAGAAACTGTAGAAAATTAGTGTTGTATTAATTTATATTTTATATATAATAAACAGGGAAACCTATATACAATTTAATTCAATATTTTATTTTAACGATTTATTTCACAATTCAGGATTGTCAGGACTCTACAAATGAGTTGAAACTTCCTGTTAAAATATAGAAATAAAGTCCATACTGTTCTGATTATTTATTATAATGGAAAGAAGTACTGTAAGATGCGGGTAAATTATATAATTTAAAGGCCCTAATTTTAAGTTTATAAATATCGAATTTATAGTATTATATTAAATATTTATCCAAAATGTTAATATTTAGCTTTAAAAAAGTCAATATTTATATTGGAATATGATAAAGATTTAAATATATATAAATGTTAATCCTGCATGCAAGAAAACCCAACTCTCAAGAGAAATTCACTGGGCACATTCAGACTGATATGGCAGGCTATGGGAACACTTTCGGTTGCAGCAGATGCCGCATATCTACTTACAGGAGTAGTTGAATTTGCACTTGGTGCAACCCCTCTTGCAATACTCCTTGGACTTATTGCATATTTATTTATTATGAATACCGGTTACCAGTTTTCAAAGCATGTTAATTCAGCCGGATCTTATTATACATTTGCAGGGAAAGGGCTTGGAGGTGTTGCAGGCACATTCCAGGCATGGAATATGGCTTTTTATGGATTGATAGGTTATGGAAGTTTCGGCTTTTTGGGGCTTGCATCATTTATTACACTTCTTGAACCGGCATATTCCGGCATTTTATTCTGGCTTCCCGTAGCTTTTTTTGCTGCATTAATATCATTTATTTTTACACACAGAGGTATGAAAATATCAACTGATTACCAGATAGCCGGCGGTTTAATTGAGGTTGCAATTTTAATAGTGGGTTCAGCACTTATAATTGTAAATGCAGGAAAATTAAACACCCTTTCTGTATTTACAACAAAATATCTAACGAACATTTCACAGCTGTTATTTGCCATGATCTATTCAATGATACTTTATTTCGGTACCACTGTTTCTATAACAGCAATGGGCGAGGAGGCAATGACGCCTGAAAAGACAATAAAGAAGGCACTTATAGGTACTGTAATATTGTCCGGAATAACATTATTAATAGTTTCCTATGCATTCACAGTAGGATGGGGACCGACCGCCATGCTGTCATTTTATCATAGCTCTGACCCCGGCGTAATACTTTTTAAAAGGTTAAATCCTGTTATTTACATTTTATTTATTTTAGTAACTGTCAACAGTTTCATGGGATATAATATTTCTGTGAGCAATGCGGACTCAAGAATATTCTACAGTTTTGCCAGGGATGGGATTTTATTTTTGCCTAAAAGTATAGC
>JABEBX010020569.1_pt1 | contig 12764 bp, 9 predicted proteins | sample 7245971 | NCBI WGS metagenome assembly JABEBX01 (sample SAMN14506365, study PRJNA622280) | hot springs metagenome | biome: hot spring [ENVO:00000051]|acidic hot spring [ENVO:00002120]; feature: spring [ENVO:00000027]|sediment [ENVO:00002007]; material: sediment environment [ENVO:01001048]...
AAGGTCATCGCAACAGCCTCACAAACTTTCCGTGAAACCCTAAATTTTTCCTAATGAGCGTCGATACATCCGGCAGGAGTTACTCTGGATGCACGCTCAACCGACCTTTCTCCTCGCATCGGCGGATACGAAGATGCTGCTTGCCATTGAGCCTACGCTGCTCACTGCGGGCGCGCGTATTGATGTTGTCCTCTCCGCGGAGGCCGCGCTGGCTTCAATCTCCGCCCCTCATCCACCCCACCTGATTCTTCTCGACGCCGAACTGCCCGGCATGCCCCCCGGTATGACCATGGTACAGTTGCTGGCCGCCCTGCGCGCCAAGACCGAGGGATCCGGCCCTCCTATCGTACTCATCGCCGATCGTGTGACGCAGGATTGGATCGATTGGCTTGCCGAGGGCGCAATCGACGAGCTCATACCGCGTTCAGCCGAGTCCACTTATTGGCAGCTGCGCCTGGACATGGTGCTGCGCAACCAGCGCATGGCGCACGAGCTGGACTCCCTGCGTGATGCGGTTCTGCGCAGCGCCCAGCTCGATCGCCTGACCGGTGTCTACAATCGCGAGACCCTGCTGGCCATGCTCTTTCGCGAGACCGATCGGGTGCAGCGCAATGGCAGCCCGATGTGCCTGGTGCTTTTTGATATCGACGATTTCGGCCACTGGAATTCACGCCTCGGCGTCGATGCCTGCGACGAGTTGCTTTGCCAGGCGGCCAGCCGCACCGCGGCCCTGCTGCGCAGCTACGATGTGCTGGGCAGGCCGGGCATGGACGAGTTTCTGGTCGCATTGCCTTCCTGCACCGCGGCCAATGCCATGGCTCTCACCGAGCGGCTCCGCGCCGAGGTGTTTTCCAAGCCCTTCCACGTAGCCGGTGAAAGCATCCGGCTCTCCGCCTGTTTCGGCATCGCCGCCAGCCACGGCCGCTCGCCTGTGGTGGTGCTGCGGGAGGCGGAAAATGCCCTGGAGTTAGCCAAGGTCTCCGGTCCCGAATCGATCCAGTGCTTCGGAAGCTCGTCGCAAACCGACGCGTTGCCCGTCACCTTTCTTTCCGAAAGTTCAGGAGACGAGTTGCTTGCCTGGTGACCCCAGAGGCCAGGCGAGCCGGCCCCGGATTCTCTCACCGGAATCCGGGGCGGATGTTGTGCAAGCGGGCTGCTTGAAAAACGCGCAAGCGCTACCGGGCGTGTCTTGTTTCCGCAATCGCCGGAAGTAGAAATTCCTGAAAAACCTCGTTCGAGATCAGCCGCCCGCGCGCGTTAAGCCGCACTCTTTCGCCGTCGAAGATGAGCAGTTCGTCTTCGGCAAGCCGTCTTGCCGTTTTGATGGATGCTTCAACAAGGCTCGAACCGAATTCTGCCCGCAGTTCGGAGATATCCACGCCGGCATTCATGCGCAATCCCAGAAACCACGCCTCTTCGTGCTGCCGCTCGGGTGCGAGCCACTCCATCTCGACCGCTCCCGCGCCGTCCAGATACACTTTCAGGTCTTCGGTCGTCGTCGCGCGTAAGACCGAACCAACCGTGCCCGCTCCATTCCGCGCTTCCCGCGAAAAGGATGAGAGCTCTCCACCTCTCGGCTTTGCCCCCGATTGCCGCCCGATGAACATGCCGGCGGAAACAGTCGAATCGCGCAGCATCGACGACGCATCAAGCCCCACGCCGAGATACGGCCGCCGCAGCCAATAGCGCAGGTTGTGGCGCGACTCCAGCCCCGGACGGGCAAAATTCGAAATCTCGTACTGCCGCAGTCCCGCGGCCTCAAGCCTCTCGATAGCGCGCTCGTACATCTTCACGATCGCGTCTTCGCCCGGCACCAGCCCGGCGTGGTACCGCGCCCCGCCTTTGAGCATCTCGCGCCCCAGCCGCGAATCCTCGTCCACCTCCAGCATGTAGATGCTGGCGTGCGCAACCTCAAAGGCCAGCAGTGCATCGAGCGATTCCTTCCATGAGTCGAGGGTCTGTCCCGCCAGTCCGGCAATCAGATCCACGTTCAGATTCGTAATTCCAACCGCGCGCAGCCGCCGCAGATCCTCCGCGACGATCGCCCTGCCATGCAATCGTCCGCTCGCGTGCGCCTCGCTATCCACGAACGACTGCACGCCCAGGCTCACGCGATTCACGCCCGCGGCTACCATGGCTTCGAGGGTCGCGTCGGCCAACTGCCCGGGCGCGCATTCCACGGTGATTTCGGCGTTCGTGTCCAGATCGAATTCTGTGTTTACGGCTGCGAAGAGCCGCTTCATGAGATCCGGCGCGAGCAGCGATGGCGTTCCTCCGCCCAGATACATCGTGTCCACGCGCTGCGGCAGCTCGGCTCCAACGCTCTGCGCCCAGGCGCGCGCCCCCTTGATGTCGGCGATCACCCGCTCCACATAACGCGCGTGTTCCGTGGCTGGATACACGCCCGACGCGAAGTTGCAATAGGTGCACTTTGACCGGCAAAAGGGAATGGAGATGTAGATCCCCAGAGCATTGTCGGCAGAGCGACCCATGAAAAGATTGTTGCACGCGGCGTACCGGGCAAGAGTCCACTCCTGAACATGCAAAGATGATGAAGAGAAGATCCGCTTGAAGGTCTTGCCGGCTCTGGCAATCGGCGTCATTCAGAGCACTCTTATCTTTGCTCACCGGTTCATTCTTACGACCTGCATTGCCTTCGAGTAACAGTGATCTGTGATCAGAGTCGAAGGCGCACCGCAAGGAGTCCTTTCTTCCTCGTGACACGTAACGTTTCTCGCCTCCGACAATTGTGACGCCTCACGCTTCGATCCGTGGCGTTATGAAGTGGTGTGCGCAGCGGCACAGAAGACATTTCTACGCGAGCTATGATGGATACGAAATTGCGAAGAGTGTCTTCGCGGAGAGAAAGCAATGAGTTCTGCATCTTCTGTTTCGAGCCGTTCTGGAGCTCCCGTTATTCGTACCCGCCTGTCCGGACGCGATCTGCTTATGAATCCGCGCCTGAACAAGGGAACTGCATTCACCGCCAGCGAGCGCGATGTCTTCGATCTGCACGGTTTGCTGCCGCCACGCATCGGTACGCTGAAAGACCAGCGCGAGCGTCGCAAGCGCGTTCTGGACAGCCAGCCCACCGCCTTCGGCAAATACAGTAATATGCGCGATCTGCAGGACAACAATGAGACGCTGTTCTATTCCCTCATGGCGCACAACATCGAAGATCTGCTGCCGATCGTCTACACGCCGGCCGTCGGCGAAGGGTGCCAGCGGTTCAGTGAGATCTGGCGCAAAACGCGCGGTCTTTTCCTCAGCTATCCCAACAAGGATCGCATCGAGAAGATTCTTGCCAATCCGCGCTACGACGACGTGCGCTGCATCGTGGTGAGCGATGGGGAACGCATTCTCGGCCTTGGCGATCAGGGCGCGGGCGGCATGGGCATCCCCATCGGCAAGATGGCGCTCTACACCGCGCTGGGCGGCATTCCGCCGGAGCAATGCCTGCCCATCCTGCTCGACGTGGGCACCGACAATGAGGCGCTGCTTAGCGATCCGATCTACGTCGGCTGGCAGCATAAACGCGTCCGCGGCGAGGAGTACGACGACTTTGTCGAAACCTTTGTGAAGGCCGTCGAGAAGCGCTGGCCCCACATTCTTCTGCAGTGGGAGGACTTCGCCGGAACGAACGCGGCTCGTCTTCTCGATCGCTATCGTAACCGCCTCTGCACCTTCAACGATGACATTCAAGGGACCGCGGCTGTGACCACTGCGACCGTGTTTGCAGCCGTTAACGCCACGGGCATTCCGCTGCGGGAGCAGACGATCGCCATGTTCGGCTCAGGGTCGGCAGGAATTGGCATTGCCGCTCTGCTGATCGCCGCCATGAAGGAAGAGGGACTGAGCGAGCAGCAGGCGCGAAGCCGCATTTATGGCTTTAATCGTTATGGCCTGCTTGTGGAGGGCGGCAAGGGAATTCGTCCTGAGCAGCAGCCGTTCGCGCGCAAGCATGAGGATGTGGCAGGGTGGAAGCTGACTCCGGGGAGCCTGAAAAGCGGCGCGATTTCGCTGTTTGACGTGGTGCGCAACGCCGGCATTACGGTACTGGTCGGCGTCAGCGCCCAGGCTGGAGCATTTACCGAAGAGATTGTGCGCGAGATGGCTCGCCACACTCCGCATCCCGTCATCTTTCCGATGTCGAATCCGACCTCGAAATCCGAGGCCGCGCCTGCCGATCTGCTTCGCTGGACCGACGGCCGCGCGCTGGTGGGTACGGGCAGCCCGTTCCCGCCGGTTGAAGTCAACGGCAAAGCAGTCCGCATCTCCCAGGTCAACAACTCCTTCATCTTTCCCGGAGTCGCCCTGGGCATTCTCGCTTCACGCGCCAGCCGCGTTACCGACAACATGATGATGGCCGCCGCCAAGGCGCTGGCCGCGCTGTCGCCGGCGCGGGTGGACCACTCCGAGCCGTTGCTGCCGCCCATCAACGATGCACGGAAGGTGAGCCTGGTGGTAGCCGCGTCCGTAGGTCGGCAAGCCATGGCGGATGGAGTTGCAAACCCCGTGGAGGAAACGGCATTTGCCGAGATTTTGCGCAACTATGTGTGGGAGCCGGAGTACGTACTGTACGAGCGGATTCCTTGATCCGCTGTTGCGGAAGTTCGCTTTGAGAAAGGGCGCGACCTCGGTCGCGCCCTTTCGTTTGAATGTCGCATTGATTGCTGACGCACGCTACGCTTCGCCGGGCACCTGATCCAGCAGCCGCTTCCATGTCTTCTGGTTTCGCCTGAATCCCCGCTTCAGATCCTCGAGAATGCGCTCGAAGTCCGCGTTGGTGCGCAGATTGTTCCATGCGGGGTTCTTCTGGAACCATGGGTAGTTTTCGTTGCCGAGATAAATGGCGCGGCGCAGCCAGTGCAAAGCCTCGCTGGAGTCGCCCTCCACGGCGAAGTAGGTGGCCAGCCGGTAAGCCATTTCGTTGTCGGCCTCGGCCGCGGCCAGGGTGTCGTCTTTCAGCAGCGCGGCGGCGCGGTTGCGCGCGCCCGCCTGCACGTAGCAGATGGCGAGGGTTGGCACGGCGATGCGCATCGAAGGGTCGTCGGCGATCACGCTTTCCAATGTCTCGATGGCCGCGTCCAGACTTCCCATCCGCATCTGCTGATAGCCTGCCGAGGTGCGCAACAGCGGATGCCTCGGCTCCAGCGCCAGGCCTTTTTCGAGTTCGTTACCGGCCAGTTCGATCTGATTCCGGTAGTGATAGACACGGGCGCGGTGGTTATAGAGAATCGCGGCATTGGCCGGATTCAGCTTCAGCGCGCGGCTGAACTCGTCGAGCGCCTCGCTATACATGCCGTCGCCGCGCAGCGCGAGTCCGGCCACCATGCGCACATTCCAGTCATTGCCCGCGGTTGTGAGCAGGTTGGCAATCCCGTGACGCGCCGACTCTTTTTCGCCGCGCGAGAGCAGCATGTAAATGCGGTAGAGATTCGCTTCGGTCGATGCCGGATCGAGCTTGAGCGCCTCGTCAAAGGCGCGCCGCGCGCGCATTACGTGAATCTGCCCGCCAAAGCCGTGGCGCGTATACTGCAGCTCGGCAATGCCCAAGCCGGTCCATCCCGCGGAAAACGCGGGATCGGCCTCGGTGACGCTCTCGAACAGCGCATGAGCGCGGTCAAGATCGGCGCGCGCGCCCGTGCGCACCATGAAGGAACTCAGCAACGCGCGCGCCTGCAAGTATTTTTCGCTGATCGGTCCGGGCAGAGATCCGTCGCGCGCCGCGGCGCGCGCCATGGTGGCGCCTGCGCGCATCCGCGCCGCTTCAATGCCCTCCGCGGGACCCATTCCCAGCAATGTGGCGAAGACCTCGTTGGAGATCTCACTCTGCACGGCGATCAGATCAAACGATGCGACATGAATTGCCCCTCCCGTGCGCACGCTCTGCGAGGTGACGTCGAGCAGTTGCCAGTTCAGATCGAAGCCGCTCTCAGAGCGGACGAAGCCTCCGACAAGCACGAATCTTGCCAGCAGCTTTTGCCCCACAGCCAGCGGGTCGAGCCGCGCGATGGGCAATCGCATGAACGCGCTCGAAGGCCGCACCACGAGTTTCGGAATCCGCGCCAGCCGGGCCGCGATCGCGTCGGCCAGCGCATGACCATAGAGCGGCCCCGCTTCCGCCGTTCCCATGTTGGTGAAGGGCAGCACCACCAGGGAGTTCTCCGCCACATGCTCGCCAGCCGACTCGCGGAACCGCTCCGCCAGCATGGAAAGCAATCCCGTGGCGCGCTTTTCCGCCTCCGGGCCGGCGACGGGCAGGTTCGCCGCCACGTCGCTGGGAATGATGCCGGTTTCAAGGCTGAGCGCCTTCATGATGGTCCTCAGCCCCTCGCGCACCTCGGCCGCAGACGCTGTACGCGCGCCGGGATTCTTTTCGAGGCAGGCGAGAATCACGCTCTTCAGCTCCACCGAGATTTCCGGCACAATCTCGCTCAAATCCGGCGGATCGAGAAACTGGATGGCGCGAATGACCTGGAAATCCTCGGCATCGGGCCGCGCGAATGGATGTCTGCCGCTGGCCAGTTCGTAGAGAATGACGCCGAGCGCCCACACATCCGACTGCACGCTGGAGTGCCCGGTGACAAACTGCTCCGGCGCCATGTAGCGGATCGTCCCGCCGCGCGCGGTGCATGTGGTTGAAACATGCGCATCCGTGGCAGGCGCCGGGCGCGCCGGATCGAAGCGCGCATCGTCCGGCGTGAGCCGCCGCGCCAGGCCGAAGTCGAGAATCTTCACCAGGCCGCCATCGGTCAGCATCACGTTCTGCGGCTTCAGATCGCGATGAAAGATGCCGAGCGCGTGTGCCGCCTGGAGCCCGTCCGCAATCTGTATGCCGACCGAAAGCAGCAGTTGCAAACTCGCCGGCCCGCGCTCGATCAGCTTGTCGAGCGGCTGGCCGGGAACAAACTGCATGGCGATGTAGGCTTCATCACCGCTCTCGCCGACTTCATAGATGGCGCACACATTGGGATGCTCGATGGCAGACACCAGACGCGCCTCGCGTAGCACTGTGGTCCGCATCTGTTCGGCCGTAAGCGCGCCGGCGTGCAGCATCTTCAACACCACCGGTCGCTGCAACAGCGTGTCGTTGGCCGCGTAGACCACGCCATTGCCGCCCGCGCCCAGCCGTCGCTGAATCTCGTAATGTGCAATCGTCCTGCGCCTCATGGCTTGCCTCAAGTGTATCGGTCATCGCCTAAAGTCTGTCTGAAGGAACGCGCATGTCATGCTTCCGCGACCGATGGTCGAATCTGTTAACGTCGAAGTGGCGATGATTTCCTTTCGCGGACACACCAGAACAGGCAGGCAGCGCGCGGCGGTTCAATCAGAAGGCAAACTGCCGCCTTCCGCCGCAGCCCATGCCTTCGCGCTTGCCCTGTTCGCGGCTTCGCTCGCCCCGGCGCAGCAGAGCGCGGCCCAGCGGAACACATGGCAGCCATCGCCCGCCCCCTCGGCGCAACCCGCATCTCCTCAACCGCAGCAGCCCGGCCTGGGAACGCAGGTGCAAACCGGAACCTCCAGCGGTCTCACCGTCGATGAGCGCATCCAAAATCTCCTCGCCGACCACCAATACGCGCGCGTGGCCGCGCAACTCGACAAGCTCCCGCCGGAGGAGGCACAGCTTTATCGCGGCGTGCTGGCGAACCGCTCGAATGATCTCGAGCAGTCGGTTGCGCTTCTCGAGCCGCTCGTCGATCGCGTCTCTGCCAGCGGTGACACCGCGCACGAAAAGCTGCTGCGCGAAGCGCTGGCAGAGGACTATCTGCGGCTGGGCGACTGGGCGAAGGCCGCAAAGGCGTACAAAACTCTCGATGCGCGCCTGCACACAAAACTCACGCCTGATGAGCAGGATCTCATCGAGATGCCGCTCAAGCTGCTGCCGCTCGCCGAAAACGATCCTCCCGAAACCGTCGATCCCTGCGATCCGTTCGAGCTTCAGGTCACCATTGATCCTCTCGGCCTCATCGACGTTCCCGTCTTCGTGGATGCCGAGCCGCACAGTTGGATGCTCGATCCTACGCTGCCTTTCAACCTCATCGCGCGCTCCACGGCCAGATCGGTTGGCCTCAGGCTCTCGGATGAAACGGCGACGATTCGCACGCTGACCGGCCGGCCCATCAAAGTTCATGTCACCGTGGTTCCACGCTTCACCATCGGCGGCCGGCTCACCATCCGCAATATGACCACCGTCGTCTTCGACGATGCCGACTATTCCTTTCCGCGCTCCGGCTACCTGGTGGAAGGCGTGCTGGGCTACCCGGCGCTTGCGGCCATCGGCAGCCTCACCGTCAATGCCGACCAGACCATCGATGTACGCCCGGCGAGGCAGATCGCGCCTCCTTCGAAGTACGATCGGCTCACCGGCGGCGTTCCGTTCTACCTGAACGGCGACCAGGTAATTGTTGCGCTCAAGCGGGTGCGACAGGATAGCGGGCAAGCTGCGGATTCTGCCGCCCCGCCCGATCCCACCGCGCCGGCAGGCGACTCCGCTCGATCCGCGCTCAGCGACGAACGCATGTACGCCATCGACGCAGGCGGGCAGCAGACCTATCTCACCTCGCGCTACTTCGACGAGCATGCCGCTGAGTTCAACAACTTGAAGGTGAATCTCTACGCGCCGCCGGGCGACTCGTCCGCTCCCCAGCCCACCTACGTCGCCGAGACGGTTCCCCTCCAGATTGGCAACGCCACCATCGACCTCCACTTCATCCGCGTGCTGACGGAGCCGCTCGGTTCGAGCGCGCTCGACGATGTATACGGCGTGCTCGGCGCCGACGCCCTCGGCCAGCTCAGAAGCTATACGTTCGACTATCGGACGATGCGGTTCCATGCGGTAGGGGAGTGAGGCAGGGCGCAGGAACCCGAAGAAACCACTTTCTGCGTAGATACGTGACTGTCGCCGTTTAAGACGGCTCGCTGTCGCCGGCTTGCTCCAACTTCATCTGCGCGCGCCGGCCCAGGGCAAGCATCACGATTCCAAAGACAAGCATCGCCAGCCCGCACCAGAGATTGGCGTCGATGCCCTGACTCTTCACATACAAATCGGCGCGGTCGCGCGTGGAGTAGCCGAAGGCCGAGAGAATTGTCCCTGTGAGCGTGAAGAACATGCCGACAGTGATGCGCGCATCCACCTGGAGAATCGAATGAATAGCGGGCTTTGCCGCCATCTGAACGGCCGACGCTCTTTTCGCCTTTTTAGCCATGCTTCGCTCCTCTCACAGGAAGATCAGATTGACCGCTATTGCAGTCAGAAGAATCAGCGCGGCCGCAATCGTCTCCGGCTGCCTCCACCAACTCCCCTTCGACGGCTCCGTCGCGCGCGCCAGTCCGACCAGATCCTCCATCGGCCTCGGTCTAGTGTAGATGCTCACGATCGTTGTCGCGATCAGGCTCACCGCGAAGGCCAAGCCCGCCGTGCCTACCGCAAGCGCCAACTCGTTCGCAGGGCGCTCGGCCACTGCGATCCACCCGCCGTGGATGCCGCGCTGATCGCCCAGGGGCAGGGACGTTCCGTGATTGAGCAGCGCAGCCGCCACGCCGGCGATCAGTCCCGCAAATGCTCCCTGCCCCGTGGCGCGCTTCCAAAAGACACCCAAGAGCAGCACGGCAAAGAGCGGCGCATTCACCATCGCGAAGACCAGCGCCGCCGTGTCGAGCAGGCTGCCCGCATGGATTGCCGCGCACGCCGCGGCCACAGCCAGCACGATCCCGCCGAGCGCCGCCCATCGGCCCGCTTTCAGAATCTGTCTGTCGTCCGCATCTTTGTTGAGAAACGCCTGATAGATGTCGCAGGCAAAGACCGTATTGGCGGCCGCGAGGCTCGCCGCTACGCCGCCCATCAGGCAGGCCAGCAGCGCGGCCAGGCCGATTCCCATCAGGCCTGGAGGCAGAGACGCCAGCACCACATTCGGCATTGCCATCGCGTAGTCGAGCACAACCTTGCCGTTTGCGTTCTTGATAGGCTTGCCGTTCGCGTCGGCCCTGGCCGGAACCAGCCCCTGTCCCGCCTCCACGGCTGGAGGAACCACCGTGATTTCGTGGTAGATTGCGCCGTTGTCGTGGTGGATCGTGATGGTGGTGCGCGGCGTCGGCAGGCTCAAAGCGAACAACCCCGGCAGAATAAGCAACAAGGGCGCGAAAATGCGCAGGGCCGCTGCGATCAGCGGCGCGCGACGCGCGGCTCTGGCGTCTTTCGCGGCCATGACCGTTTGCAGCAGGCGGAAATCCGCGCACCACGCGCTGCCGCCGAGCACAAGTCCCGCGCCTATCACAAGCTCCACCATGCCAATGCCCATCGACGGGCCGCCGGCGCGCGCCGGACCGCTCCATGCGTGCAGAAAGCCCGCCGGAACCGCGGCCTTCAAGCCGGCCCAGCCACCGGCGCGCCTGAATCCGAGCAGGACCACGGGCAGCATTCCGGCCACGAGAATGCAAAATTGGAGCAACTGGTTGTACATGGTTGCCGCCAGCCCGCCGAGTAGCACATAGACAAGCACCAGGACCGCCGGCAATGCGATCGCAAACAGCAGATCTCCCTTGGGCGGCAGGTGCAGATTGCTGGTGACGCTGTCGAAGATATGCAGCGCCACGAAGACGCGCGCCATGGCATAGAGGGCAATGCCCGCGCTGAACAGCGCCATAACAATGAACAGAACGGCGTTGAGCGCGCGCGTCTTCTGGTCGAAGCGAAGCCCAAGGTACTCGGGAATCGATCGCACAGGCATGCCCGGAGCCGATTCCGCTCCATAAAAAACCGGCATCAGAACCAGCGCCGCAAAGAGCATGGCGGGAATCGAGCCCAGCACGAAGAGACCTACGCCCGCCATGCCGAAGCGAGCTCCCGCGGCGCCCATGCCAAGCACTTCAAGCGATCCCATGCTGGCGCTCACGAGCGCCAGAGCTCCCAGCCAGCCCGGCAACTTTCGCCCGGCCAGCAGGTATGCGCGGCTGCTCGTCATGGCGGGCGCAAGCGAGAGGCCTGCCGACAGCACAAAAAATCCGTAGATCAACAGAAGCAGCCAGTCGACGGAGGACAGTACGGGCACGAGATCTCCTTCTCTCCCGATGTTACCAACCGGATTGGCGTAGAGCGAAGGTCTCTTGCACCGTTTTCGCAATGCACACGCAATGAACCATAGCGCGGACGGAACCGAGCGCCGCCGGACAAACACAAAAAAGAGAAGCGGCGGAGGGTGATCTCTCCCTGCCGCCGTTCATCTTTCCACTGCTCCACAAGCAGCAGTTCAACTTCGCTGCATCGATTTCACTGCATCGCTGACGCCCGCGGCACGCTTACTGCTACTGGGGCGTTCCAGACTCCGGAGCTGGCGCAGGAGCCGGTTGCGGCGCGTTGGCCGGCGGCTGGCCGCCCGGCGCCGGCTGGGGGAATGGCCCGCCGGGACCCTTGAACTGATTGCCCGGTCCCCATCCGCCGGGGTCTTCGGCGTGCCTGTGCTCAAGCTGCATCCGTTGCGCCCGCAGCGTCCGCAACTGTTTCCACTGCTCCGCAGTCAACTGCATCCGAATGTCGAGTAAAAAGAGCGCGTTGGCCTTCTCCAGATCCGCGCGCGCCGTCGCGATCTTATCGATCTGTGCTTCAATCGCCTTGCGGTCGGGCGTATCGGCCTTGATCATCGGATCGAGCTCGACCTCGGCTCTTTGCAGATTGGCGCGAAGGTCGATCAGCTTCATCCGGTGATCCTGCAGAATGCCGTCCATCGCCTTGCGCTGAGCGTCGGTCAGATTCAACCGTTTCACCATGTTCGGATTGTTCCAGAACTGTCCGTGCGAAAATCCGAACGACTGTTCAAGCGGCGGCCGATGCTGGATGACCCCAGGCGACATCCCCTGTCCGTCTGGTATTTGCGCGTGGACCAGGCTTCCCGCCATCAGAACTCCTGCTACTGCCAAAACCAATCGCGCAGTCTTCATCATCTCCTTCATCGTCATTCTCCCTTCCTTTGTCTGGCAGGAGACTCCCTTTGCCGCCCTAACGTTCAAAGGCTCTGCCATCTTACTGAGCTTCGTTGTCGTCCATCAGTTGCGCCAGAGGTTCCATGGCTTCAGGGACCGTGCGCGAGAGGGCTCTGTCTACAGATGCCAGCAGATCCTTGTCCTGCTCGTCGGCCTCGTCTTTCGCTGCCTTGATTGCGGGAACAGGCGCGGTCTCTGCAGCTTGCGCGCTGGCCGGCTGCCCGGTCTCCTGACCGGATGCTACCGGCTCAACAGCGGCTTGCTGCGCCGTCTTTTGCGCCGAGAGCCTGGCCATCTGCTGCTCGTGGTAGATCGCGTGGACCCCCACGGCCAGGCTACAGACCGCCAACAAGCAACCCATCGCCCAGCTTGCCACTCTCCACCATCTATGCCGTGCGGATGTCTTTGCCAGCATCCGGGGCCGGCTCATTGCCGCATCGCTCCAGGCATCCATGCTGGTCTTGTAGTGTTTCAGAGCCTGCTTGAGCTCCCGGTCTTCTTCCGCCAAATCGTGTTCCCAGTTCATGGTGTCCCTTTCAACTCGGTGCGTACTCGGCCCAGCGCGCGCGATAGATGCGTCTTTACCGTGCCCTCGCTGAGTCCGGTCGCCTTTGCAATTTCGTTCAACTCCCGCTCTTCCACGTAGCGCAGCAGAAAAACCGTCCTCTGCCGCTCGCTCAGTTTCTTCACCGCCCGCCAAACCCGCGCCACTTGTTCCCGCGCCAGCATCTGCTGCTCCGCATTGCGCTCCCCGCTCGGCAGCCATTCGCTGGCCTCGGCTAAAT
>JABEBX010018390.1_pt1 | contig 12762 bp, 16 predicted proteins | sample 7245971 | NCBI WGS metagenome assembly JABEBX01 (sample SAMN14506365, study PRJNA622280) | hot springs metagenome | biome: hot spring [ENVO:00000051]|acidic hot spring [ENVO:00002120]; feature: spring [ENVO:00000027]|sediment [ENVO:00002007]; material: sediment environment [ENVO:01001048]...
TTATTCATAAATCTTTCTATTACCAGGTATGGTAAAATAGCCTGAACTAGACTAATCAGGCTGAACTACTGTTCAGACAGGGAAAGATATTACCAAAAAATTACGGAGTTGAGGTTTTTAAGTAAGAAATCAGATAAAGACGGGAAAATCTATAATTGATTTAAACTTGCATTTATGAAAAAACTTAATAACTGGTCGGTAGCTTTCAAAACGTATGATAGCCTAACCAATGATATTAGTGATTTCGTTCAAAATAATATAAAGAAGGTACTTAATAGACCAAATTTTAAAAAATATTTTGATCTCTTAGAATAATGTTATACAGCTCTTATGTAGTTACCAACGATCCAAGCAATTACGGCCTTATCTATCTTACAAGGATACTCTCATCAGAAACTGGGATAAAGGAGATATTGGACACATTGACAGGAGAGGGTGATCTGTTACTAGTAATGATCATATCTAGACTAATAAAGCCCTCTTCAGATATATCACTGCTGAAGTTCATTGACCAGATATATTACCCATGGGCAGACCTATCCATAAAGAAGGACCGTATCTACAGACTGCTTGATAAACTAGAGAGGAACAAGGAGAGTATTGAGATTGACCTATTCAACAGACTGAAACCTGATGTTTCCGTTATTCACTACGATCTCACTTCCACATACTTCAAAGGAAGGGAAGATAATGACGTTGTATTGTTCGGTTGTTCTCGCGATAAGAAGATGGGAAAGGAACAGATCGTAATAGGGCTGATTATAGCTGATGGTATTCCCATATACGATGAAGTGTGGCCTGGTAATACAGTAGACCCTAGAACACTAGAATCAACTATACCTGTACATAAGGAAAGATTCCATGTGAAGGGTAATCATTGGAGACAGGGCATTTGTTAGGAATCTATCTCTCAAGCTTCTCGATCGGGATAGACACATCACTGGAGTATACAAATATGATCAACCATACAGAGACATCATTAACATGAAATTCACTGATAGCGATAAACATGGCGATATCTTTATCAGAATGGTAAAAGTGAATAATGAAGACATCACTCCTGACAATGCAATTGATGAAGAGAAGAAGATGATTATGAATATACGATACATCGCAGTCTACAATCCTGACAGGGAGAAGAGTGGCATTGAAGATCTCAATGAAAAGATTGAAACTGTGAAAAGGAAGATGTCTGAAACATCAGATATATCCGATCTAAAGAAATCACTTGGAGCTCTCAGATCGTTTGTTAAATTCACAGATAATGGTGCAGTGATTAATGAGAGAAGAATATCCATACTGAAATCATAAGCAGGAAGATTTATGATAGTCACGAATACAGATCTTCCCATTGAAGACATAGTGAAGGCATACAAGGAGCAGTGGGAGATAGAGAGATCTTTCAGGACAATCAAATCGTTCATTGAGATAAGACCTGTAAACCACAGAAAACCAGAGAGGATTAAAGCGCATGTGTTTGTGTGCGTATTATCTCTTCTCTTCTCACGTATCATGGAGAAACGCGTCAACGAAGAAATGACAGTTGAAAAGATATCAGAAACAATGGAAAAGCTGCAGATTGCACCTGTTGTAATACCTGAAAGGAACTATAATGATCAGAACTGAATCAGAAGAGGCTGAAGCACTGCTTTCAAGATTCGGAATACCAATGCCCGGGAGAATCATGGGCATGGATACCACGGGTAACCATAAACGATCAATTGTAAACAATTCCATTGCTCATAATCCATACTCATCTTCTTCAGTACATCGTCGATCTCATTCTGGCTTATTATCTCTCAAAGCCTACTGCTAAACTCCGGTACCTCTTCTAATAACTTTCCTCGCATCATCGTGCACCTAAAGATTCTGATGCATTTTGAAATGGACCGTATCTATGCTCTCAAATCAGATTCAGGTAATGACTTTACCGCATATGGTCTGGTGGCATTCCCCATGAACGTAAATAGCCCAAAATTCATGTAATCACAACTGTGAATATCACGATGAAAAATCCGATACCTAGGTTGTCAAGTGTGTGTGCGTGAAGGCCTATGATTATGTCAAAATCCAGCGGTTGAGGGAAGACTGGTATTGCAGCTCTTTCCACTATGAATACACCGTCTCCGTATATCAGCACATAAGGGCTGAGTTAACCCCCTTATGGTCAGGTTCCCGTAGATTTATAAACACTATTACACCTTGATTTTCTTGCCATGAGGACACGACTCCGGTTTTCCAAGCTGGTTGAATATGGAATCCACCGTATTTTCATCAATTATAAAATCAAGATAACAAGATAACCTGCATGCATCCTCCAGGCTCGCACCAGACCTTGTCATCATGGTTTCTATGACTCGGTGTGATTCTATTATTTTTGCATACTCTTCTTTTCCCTTTGAAGAAAGAGCCAGCATTCCATGTTCTCTTAAAAGTAATCCTTTCATCACTAACCTTTTCACTAGATTAAGTGCTGTTGGTGCTTTTATCCCTAGCCTGTTCGCAACCTCTACAAGTCTCAGAGGAAAGTCTGATGATGCATTTTCTCCTATGAGGACCAGGCAGTCCCTTTCTTTACGTGTAAAAGTTAGTATTTTAGACATATCATTAGTTAAACGCTAATTAGCTATTTGTACTTTATTTTTACGTAATTAATGCAATGCCAAAGCATGATTTTCAAGTATCGTACGTTAAGTCCTATTCTTCAAATTCCATAAGGAAAAGAACTCTCAAGGTGTCTGTTGCCGTTAATGCCAGTGTTGCGAAAATAATCCAGACCAGATCATACTAATCCACTTGAACCTGCCATCTCACGGTAGCTCCATAAGAGCGATCTTGCGCATCCGCTTTCCGGCCTTTCAATGATATCCGACGTTTTACCTTCTTCCACGATTTTGCCTGCATCCAAGACGATTATCCTGCTGGCAATATACAGGACTCTTCCAACGTTCTGGTCGATGTATATCACTGTCTTTTTCTTCGCTTCAGATTTAAGCTTGTTAAGCAGATACATGGAATTGATGCTGTCGATCATTGAAAACGGCTCATCCAAGACTATCACATCCGGGTTGGCTATCATTGCAATTGCGAATGCGAGTCTCTGTCTTTCCCCGCCTGAAAGTGTTTCCACATAACGCTTTCCAAATTCGTGCAGGGGAATTCCAAATTCTATGGAAATCCTTTCAAGATCTCCATCCGAAATGCCAAGATAATTGTAAGCAGCAGTGTTCTGAATGTGCCATTCAACACTCTGAAGAGGATTCAATGAACTGTACGGATCCTGGAATACATTCCGTATATAGATTGAATATTTCCTCATCTGTTCGTTCCCGAGCCTTGAAACATCCCTGCCATCATAAAAGATGGAACCGGAATCCGGTCTGTCGAATTTCACGAGTATTTTGGCGAGGGTTGATTTTCCGGAACCTGACATGCCTATTATTCCATATATGTTTCCAGAGAGAAATTCATAGCTAACCTTGTCAAGTGCAGGTACGTTCACCCATTTTAGTGCAGATATCCTTTTCTTGTATGTCTTTGTAACATCAACGATTTTCAGCGACATTCAAACCTCCCGGCCTTAGACAGCGGTAACCATGGGCATCGCCTGATCTGTAAGGAATAGATGCGATGCATCCAGCGTTTTTTCTGCTGCAGTAAGTATAGAAAGGGCAACCTGATAAACTCACTTCTGTATACATGGATTTAGGTGATGCAGACCGGTTGGAATAGCCTGGCCTGAAACGGATAAGGTCTTCCGTATACGGATGCTTCGGATTCCGTAAAAGTTCTTCCGGCCGGGCGTCCTCAACAATCCAGCCGCCATACATGACGTAAACCCTGTCCGATACGAAGAATACGGGATCAGGATTGCTTGCGGCAATAAGGAAGGATATGTTTCTCAATGAAACCATCCTTTTAACAGTTTTGAGTAAATTCAAGGACGAAACCGGATCGAGCGATGTTGTCGGTTCATCCATTATTATCAGCCTGGAATGGGGGGCAACTGAAAGAGCCATTAGGAGAATGATCTTATGCCTGGTCCCATAACTTATCTCGAACGGTCTCCTCTTTAGTACGGATAGGTCAAGGCCAACAAATTCTGCAGTATTTTCTATTTCCCCTGAATCATAAGAAAGGCCATGCTGACGCATCACCTTTTTTACCTGATCCCCAACCGTCCAGACGAAATCGAGGGAATCAAGGGAATTCTGCGGAACATAAGCAATATCCTTCCTGTAATCAGAGAAGGAATCAGCATTAACTACATTCCCATTGTACTTTATGGTTCCTGATGCCACTGCTGTCTGAAGGAGAATGGTCTTTATCAGCGTTGTTTTCCCACATCCGGATGGTCCAGTTATGCCAACAACGTTTTTATCTCCTATACTTAATGTTATATCATGCAGTTTCTCCTCAAGCTTCCCGTTTTCAACGTAACCGGCGCTTACATTCAGTAGATCGAGCATGGTCATGCTATTTTCCCTTCGCAGGATCTTCCATTTCTTCCTCTGAAATTATGTTAACCCTCCTGCCGGCATTCTTCACAGCATCTGGATCTTTCCTTGATAAAAATATTATATAAATAACCATCAGGACGACATAAACAGCAGTAATTTCTACGGCCTGTGTTATCGGGAAGACCGGTGGCACGATGGATTCATAAAGCACAAAAATGAATACTGCTGTCGCAATCGCCGGAAGGATGTAATGCTCAATCGGGTGCGTTATAAGGTGAAAGCCTACATGTTTTTCCTTAAGGCGCCTGAATAGCGTCATTACCGATGTGTTAAGCATTAGATGGACCGATATGAGGCCGACGAGAGCCATAGTGGATAGCATGTCAAATGAGTACTCAAGCACATTGTCAATATTCGATATGTTATGTGAGGTTATCAGGTAAAGCGGAGGATAACCCATAGCTAGTTCAATTGAAAACGGGACTATTATGGACATTATAACAGATACTATCGCTATGAATATCAGTGCGATATACGGGCTTCCAAATCTCTTGCTTATCTTTGAAAAAGCCTCGGGTACTACCCGATCCCTAGCCATTGAGAAATAGACCCTTCCTGCATTTGCCTGCATGGCAACTCCATCAGAGAACGCAGAGTTGAACGCAACAAGTGAAAGCATGAGACCTCCTGCAATTCCTGTATAGAGAGTTGCAACTATCACTCCAGGTATTGCCGCCGAGGAAAATGATGTCATCCGGTTAACTCCCCATCCGACTGTGAGAGCATATGCAACTTCAGTTAGAACTGCGCCTACGATCAGAAGGCCGAGCACGAGTGATCTTGTAATTGATTTGTATACTCTGACTTCTTCCCCTAGAGGTGCCGAGCCTCCATATCCTATGAAACTAGTTAGCCCAAAGATCATTCCAAGACCAAGCCCTGCAAATGGACCGCCAATTGGATTGAACTCAGCAGAATAGGATTTCCAGGCAAGCGGGTTGAATACCTGCAGCGTATTGTCCGGAGATCTCATAATTATTATAAGACCCAGTATAGCAAGGAAGGCCACCTCAAATGCCGATGCGAATTTCACATATTTCATCTGAGGTCTAATACCAAATATTGCAAGAATTATTGGAGCTATTATGAAGATTAATATGAATGGTATCCATATCCAAACTGGAAGCGTTATGTGGAAAAAGTACAGCACTATTCCAGGGAGAAGTATTCCGGCAACATAGATAGGTATTGCAGCTGTGCTTACTCCCTGATACATGACGTATATGAACCCGGATAATATGGCACTTCTGGAACCAAGCGCAGTTGAAATATAGCCATAATACCCGCCGGCACTTGCATGATGTTTTGAAAGATGGTAGAGGGTATTGACCTCAAGATACATTGTTAGCGTTGCTATAAGAAACGCAAGTGGAGTTAGGACGAACGCAAACATTGCTGCAGATGTCATAAAGGCAACGGTATCGCATGCCGGCGCCATAGCTGATATTTCTTCGGCAATCGCCCCCCATGTACTGACGTCTCCATGCAATCTCTGTCTCTGTTCAATGGGACCTGAAGTATCCATTTTTCTCTTATTGGTGTATCTTATATAACATTTATGTTATGCTAATAGAATTAGTATTATACTAACAACTAACCAAAAACTTCATAGACAAATGGTAGAGTTTTTCAATGCTAGTAACAGATCACTCTTGCGTACATGCTACACTGGATGAGCATGCTTTCTTGTAATTAGTGCCAGTATATGACACTGTGGGTATGTCACTTATGAAGCTCATCTTTCTAAGTTTCTGATTATAGGATATTGAGAAGAACCTATCATACGCATTAGCTCAGCAGGATGATCTTCTTCCTCCCGAGACATTACTGAATATTACGGATGGTCTCAGTGTACTGACCACAATTAGAACTAGACAACACGATAGTGAAGATATGTTTTTATATAGACACGACACAGGTTAGTAATAATAAACAGCACTTAGAGGTGATCACTTGATGGCAGGTAAATCAACGAGAAGCAATGAGGATAAAAAAAGGATTGTCATAAGAGTAATTTCAGGGAGCACACCAATAGCAGAGATCTGTAGGAGAGAAAACGTGGCCTTCTCCGAATTCTACAAATTCCTGATGAATTCACTAAATTTGAGAGGAACATGATCAATTCCGGAACAAGAGTAAGAATCGAACTGGCAATGAACAAAGAAGTCAAGTTCAGAAGGTCAATGGGAAGACAAGGAATGAAGCTCCATAGATAGAAAGATGATCAGAGAATTAAAAGAATGATGCTTGTCCACGGTAGCAATAAGGAAGTAAATGGAGTGGTCTATAACTGCAGCATCAATATTCTAAGTGAGAACAGTTTATTGATGCGATGAATGTTTTTCTCCAGACATGTTAGGTTTCTCATATTATACATACATCTGATGCATTGAACATTGCATTCATTTTATTAAGTCCCTATCTTTTTAAAGTTTGATCCTCTTCATAGAATACTCATTTTAAAATCAAAAGAAAAATACAATCATGTTTTCACGTTTTTAAGACATCATTCGAAATTCTACCGAAAAATAATAGTATTTTCCTAATTCTCGTCCGGAAATTTGCGAATAGGTATAGAGTATCTCTCAATGGAGAGATCAAGAACATCTAAATGGAAAGATTGAAAGATATGCCTGAAATCCCTAAAATGAGTTATTCCTTTTTATTTTGAATGAAAATATAAAATAATTCTAAGGGATTTGAAAAGTTATGGTATAAAATTATAAGTCTTGAACCTTCAAACCTTATTCATTAATCATTCTTGTTTGAAAGAAACAGTCTGATTCATATAATAGAAAATGAATCCACGCCCTTTCTCTATAGTCTCCTTAATAGCTCTAATTAACTCTTCCTCTAAAAGTCCAGGATGCCGTTCCTTCACACCTTCACAATATCATAAACAATAGATAACCTTATTGTTCCTCCACAGGGAGCCAGGATTCCATTCAGTTCCTTTTTAAGATCTTCCAAAATGAGTTAGATACGTTCTTTCTGAATACTTTCGTCATTCTCCGTTCATGCTATACCCTAGGTAACGCTTGATAACTTTTGCTTTATTATAGCCAATTTCTGCTAACCTTTTCTATTAATCTTTCGTTAACCGTGTCAAAATATTCAACCTTGTTTCAGTGTATTATGTTCAAACGAAGGGAAAATAATTTAATAGTTGGCCTCTCAGGCCAAGTAATATCACAGCTGCTTCCTCGACTTTCACATTATCATCTTCATTATTATGTCGACAAAAGAACTTTTTCATTGATATCTATGTAACAAAAAACTGGCCAAATGAAATACCCGCTACTTGGTCACGGAAGTCTGCTCTAGCCTCCTTAGCAAGTCAGGAATCTTCACACTAATATAACTTTGTCTCATAATTCTTCATCTTAATAAATGTATACACGAATATTCCGGCTATTATTGATACGACTCCTATGTAAAGTGCCTGAACACCAAGAGAAAACATTATGACAATAGAAAGTGCAATTGACAGGATTTGGACCGTTGGATACCCGGGTGACCTGAAAATTCCCTTTATACCTCTTTTCCTAAGTATTATTACAGCGCCACCAGTGAGTGCATAAGAAAATATGACACCAAAATTAGATGCAAGTGCAATATACTTAAGATTGCCAAGGAAGAGTGAAAATACCGTTACTGCCCCGATTATAATTACTGCTCTCTTGGGCGAATCTGTACCTTTTCCCTCAATCCACTTCGGAAACATGCCGTCCTCGCTCATCTGGAGCAATGTTCTTGATCCTGCCACTAGGAGAGATAGCGTGACTGTTATAGTTGCAATCATAGCGACTACTGCAATAAACACGTTGAAGAAAGAAGGAATATGAGCATAATCAATAGAATTCTGTAGTGGATTTCCAGTTATTCTATAGTATTGCCATGGCATAAGCGCGAGCATCCCTATCACCACCAGTATGTACATAACGGTGCTAATGACGAGCGAAAGTACAATTGCCTTTGGCACATTTCTAGCTCCATCCTTAACTTCCGGTGTCAAAGTTGCAATAGTGTTGAATCCGGAGTATGCAAAAAATGCAAGTGATGCTGCTTCAATGATGCTAAGGAATCCGTGGGGGACAACGGGAATGAACCTATTAACATTCCAGGAACCATATATTAATGAAAGGATTATGAAGACAACAAGGCCCGAAGCTGTTATGAAAACAAGGTACTGCTCAACCCTTGCAACTATTTTGATGCCTTTGTAATCTATGAGCATAGTTATTATAATCAGCACTATGGCCGCAAATATGATGAAAGAATTTGATATACCGACTAGGGAGATAAAATATGATGCAAATCCCAAGGCAACAGCCGAAGCAGCTATTGCGTATGATATGGCTCTCAACCATCCGACTATAAAGCCCATGGAATCACCCATACTCTCTTTTACGAATGAATAGAGGCCGCCGTGAGTGACAATCTTCGACGAGAGTTCGGCACTGTTGAGGGCCACAGTGGCCGCCAGTATTGCAGTTACCGTGAACGCAAGTAAGGCGCCCGGACCTGCAATATATATTGTTGTACCAGCAAGAACGAATATTCCGGCTCCAATTATGTTACCTAAGCCGATGAACATTGCCTGGAGCATCGTAATTTCTTTGCCTTGAATCTTCATCTTTTCCTTGACCGTCAAACCTTATTCGAATAATATTTTTTCCCTTTTTTTAAGTTTCTACAGATTACTGTTTTCTCTTTCCGGCGTCACATCGTCAATCGCGAGAACTATTCCTCCGTTCTTCACTAATAAACTGTAGAAATTAGTATCGAATGCCACTGACCTGTGGCAATGTTCATCCTCGAGAACCTGAAGAATTATGAATATATCAAGGCGGTCTATGGTTCTTGTATATTCTTTTTTAACCAGATATGATCCCATGTCTGGCCAGGGATACGCGCTTCGGTTCTTGTATCTTGAAATGGAGAATCTCAATGAAACGATCATGTTACTATCAATGACAATTAACTGAGATAGGATGCAGGATCGAATTTAAATGATTGGGAAGAATGCATTATTCACAAATATCTATGATATGAAACCAGATGAACTGATCGATCTATACAGGAAAAGGAATCGGGTAGAGTACTGCTTCAGAACTATAAGCATGCGTGATCTGATATCACCTATATACCATCGGGCACCCTAGAAGATCAGGGTTCACATGTTCTTTTCATATCTCGCTTTCATGTTCTTGGCATTAATATATAATATTGTTAAGGAAGTATCCTAACCTGCATCGCTCACATCTGTTCAGGATCTGCCTTCAACAGTCAGGTTGCATTACATTATCTCAGCTAATGAGGTGAATAAGAAGCTGGAATCAAGAGACCCAGATGCACTTAACATAGGAAACAGTCTAAATCTCATATCAATTGCATAGTCACTACGGTATCTATGATCAGAGGAAGCAGTTAATATCAAAATGGGGGATTAGCTCAAATATAGAAGCATGTAAATTCACGACGCTGTCATTTCTATTTTTCATACTCAGATAATTTTGTATTATTCAGAAACTCATTTTGCTTATATTGTTAGTCATGCGAATCCATTAACTATATTACGATTTATAAACGGGCCCTCCGGGATTTGAACCCGGGTCCCTGGCTCCGAAGGCCAGAAGGATGGTCCTGACTACCCCACGGGCCCTTTGGAACTATAGTATTAGGCCTATAAGTTTTTTCGCTATTTTTCTATTTTTATTTTTAATTATACCAAGCATGTTAGCTATTGATAATTGTAAATGCAATTTTTCCTTTAAAACAAATCTCAGTTCTTCCTATGCACGGTTCAAATTTACTGTGAAGGCAATTGGCTAGAGAATGCATCTGTCGTTAAGTTTGTTTTAATTTATCAAATTCTTTTTTTATTTTATCAACTACTCTACCCTAAGGGGTTTGAGCTTATTTCTTTTCTCTGTTATTCCTCTCAGTATGATTATATATAAATACAACAATTGGGCAGTTTACAAGATTATGATTAACCAAAATTTACCGGGTACCTCAATATTCCTTAAAGCATTCAGATCATCACGTAATTCAAAATCGCATTGCTCACAGTGAAATATTGGTTCACTCCTATTCCCTTTGGCAATATACGTATATCTTCAGAATTCTTGAAGTGTGTAATTTAGGTCAACGTTTATTACTTCCATTCCTGATATCCCTGTATGTTCCCTTGTTAATTTTATTATTGTTGAATATATATTCTTTAAAACAATAATCCGGAAATGATTGGCGAGCTTCATTGAACCGTATTCCTTTTTTTATTAATGAATAATAGTAATGCACTTTCAGTCTAACAGTCCGGAACATCAATTGTTAAATTCAATAATAATCAATGATTTTTTCGTTGATGGAAATTTTGTATCTTTATTCGGAATCGTTTTAATTTTACAGTATCCCAGACCACAACTTTATTAATAAACTATTATATGAAAATAAATATATTAAATTGCAGATTCTAAATTAAATATTTATCTAATTAACGATACTTAAGAAAATTGAAATCATTAACATATAGTTCATTCAATAACAGGCTAATTTTTTTCTTTATATCTTCTTGCGTCGATTCTGTAACGTTAATATGCCCTACTTTCCTTCTGGGGCTAGTATTATCTTTCCCGTACCAATATACATTACCTAAATTCAGTATATTTGATTTAATACCGGACTTTCCAAGAATATTTACCATTCCGAAAAAATCGATAGTTCTAGTTTGGCCAAGTCCGATTCCTGAGATTGCCCTTATATGATTTTCAAATTGAGAAGTAAATGATGAATTTAGAGTGTAATGTCCAGAATTGTGAACTCTTGGGGAGAATTCATTGACGAGAGGCTTTCCGTTCTTAATAAAAAATTCTACTCCCATTGTTCCTATGTAATCTAATTTCTCCGCAATGCTTCTTGCAATTTCTGTCTCTCCGTTATCTTTTATTGATCCGTAGTTATAAATCAGTATGCCCTCTCGATTATAATTAAAAGAAACAGGATAGCTTACAATTTTACTTCTATCTCTCGTGATAATTACGGAGCTCTCATAATCGAATTCAACCAATTCCTCAACTACCATTCTCTCCCTTAAATTTTCTATGTTGTCTGTAATTTTATTATTCCTTACATAGAATTGTCCCTTTCCATCATAACCTCCAGATGTTCTTTTTATTACAGCATTTCCATTAAACTCGTCCTTTGCTATTTTGAGAGCGTCAGTACCGGATTCTGCAATTTTATATGATGGAATTGGAAATCCGTAAGAGGAGTAAAATTTTTTTTCTCTGTCCCTTTCTATCTTGAGCCATACAGACTTATAATTAGGATAAAGTTTATTCATATCGGAAGCTTCTATCATTGCATTTTCATTTCCCTGCTCAAATTCAAATGTGACTATTTCAGAATCATCCAGGAATTGTTTTATCTCTTTGTCCCCATAACATTTAGCGAATCTACACACGTAATCATTTGTCTTCCCAAGTACATTGAAATTAAACCCTAACTTTATACCTTCAAGTACCAGCATCAGTCCTAATTGTCCGCTTCCTATTATTCCAATTTTAGAATTAGATGGGAGTTGAGAGAACATCTGATTTCATATCCACTGCAAATTTTTCAAGTTTATTGCGTAATTCCTCATTAGAAATAGAAAGTATTCTTATAGCAAGTAGAGCAGCATTTTTTGATCCGCCTATTGCTACAGTTGCAACAGGAACCCCAAATGGCATTTGAACTATAGACATAAGTGAGTCAATCCCGTTCAAATTCTTGGAAGGTATTGGAACACCGATAACTGGTAATGTAGTCAATGAAGCTGTCATCCCAGGAAGATGAGCAGCTCCTCCAGCTCCTGCTATTATCACTTTTATTCCTCTATCCTTAGCAGATTTTGCGTATTCCATCATAAATTCTGGTGTCCTATGTGCTGAAACAATTTTCTTTTCATAATCAATTTTGAATTCTTCCAGAATGGAGGTACAATCTTTCATGTATTCCCAATCGCTTTTGCTACCCATGATTATAGAAATTTCAGGCATGGTATCATTTTATTATCAAATAGTCAATAATATCTTTTTTGTTAATTTTGGCTTATAACACTAATCCTAGATATGAAATAATTAATTATTCCTTAAATATTCGAAAAAATTTAAGGGTATATGGAAAAATACGACCTAATAATCGTAGGTGCTGGAATATCTGGTCTCTCTACAGCTTATCATATACTTAATGAGAA
>JABEBX010019930.1_pt1 | contig 12760 bp, 9 predicted proteins | sample 7245971 | NCBI WGS metagenome assembly JABEBX01 (sample SAMN14506365, study PRJNA622280) | hot springs metagenome | biome: hot spring [ENVO:00000051]|acidic hot spring [ENVO:00002120]; feature: spring [ENVO:00000027]|sediment [ENVO:00002007]; material: sediment environment [ENVO:01001048]...
CGGAAACGCCCCGCGCTTGGGATGCCGTTCGAGCCACCACCGGCGACGTGATGGAAACCCGCGATAAACAGGAAATGGGAATTTTTTGCGCATTTTATTCCGCCTGTAATGGCGGTGCATCCCAAAGTGCCGCCGATGCATGGGGCGATCCTTCCGTGCCGCCGCTGACCAATCGTGTCTTCGGCACGTTGGATGCCAATTGCCCAAAATTTATCTGGCCAACCATAACCTTCAGCCTGCAACAGGTCACACAGGCCGTGACGTGGTGGGGCCAAAAAAATCAAATCCCCTACCTGGCTCAACTAGGCCCGATTGTTTCGATTCGCATAACGCAGCGCAATGCGGTTACCCGCCGTCCCATGATTATTACGCTGAAAGATGCTGCCGGGCATATTGGCAAAATGCGGGCGGAAGAATTCCGTCTGGCGTTGGCTCTCGATCCCATGCGTACCGTGCCGGCTCCGCCGAGCAGCTTTTTTGATATTCAACAGGATGGAAATAATATTGATCTGGTCAATGGCCACGGCTTTGGCCATGGTATTGGCCTGTCCCAATGGGGTGCTCAAACCCTGGCCCGGCGCGGCTGGCGGGCGCAATCGATCCTGCAACTTTATTATCCCCACTCCTGGATTCACAAAGAATGGTAAGGGATCGTGAAAGAATAAATTCACATTTTATGGCGCAGGCGTTTTGGCCGTTGGCGAAGCGCGAGCGACGAGCATACCACGCCAGAGGGTCTGTAAGGAGCGAGCAACGAAGCCGGCGGCCAAAAAGTACCAGGTTAAGAAAGTGCAAAGTTATTGTTTCACAATCCCTAAGCTCAGTGCTTATACGTCCAGATTCTTCACATCCAAGGCGTGCTCTTCAATGTACTGGCGGCGGCGTTCAACGTCTTCACCCATGAGTGTGCTGAACATGGCTTCCGCGTTACTGGCTCCTTCCAGCGTTACCCGTAGCAGTGTGCGCCGGGCCGGATCCATGGTGGTGGCCCAGAGTTCTTCCGCGTTCATTTCCCCCAGACCCTTGAATCGCTTTACTTCAATACCCTGCTTGGCGATTTCCTGAATTGTCGCCACAATGTCAGTCAGGCCCGCAATGTCGCGTTTGAAATCAGTTCCGCTTTCAATGAGGTAGCGGGTCATCTTCCGCTCACCGCTATCGAGTTCCTCAAACTTCAGGAAGTAATCTTCAATGGCCAGATCTATGGCTTTGAGTTTTTCAAAAATCTTTTCCAGTTCACGGTTTTCACTGAGTTCCTCATTTTTTTCCAGTCGGCGTTGAGCTTTCTTTTTCGCCTCGGCGGCCTCGGCGGAAAGCTTTCCGGCGTTGGGTTGTCCGTTGCCGGAAGCGTCCGCCGTCTCCACCATTCGGGCAAGGTCCTGAAGTTCATCGATTTTATTTTTTTCGCAGAAGGCCTCATAGTCTTCCAACGCATAGAAGAATGATTCATGCCCATCGAGAATAACCCGATAGTGCGGCAAAACGGAATGTTGCGAGCGCATATGCAACAACTTTGTAAATGGCAGTCCGCGGCGTTCCGCCACCAGTACCAGATCCTGCACCTGCTCAAGCAATTGCACCGCTTTTTTCAGGTCCGCGCCCTTCAGGCGGGCTTTTTCACCGCCCTTTTTATCCCGAATCACCAAGCTTGTGCCGTCGGTACCCAATTCCAGATATGTCTTGCGCATGGCGGGTTCATTGCGCACATATTCCACATGCTTTTTCCGTGTAACCTGATACAACGGCGGCTGGGCGATATAAATCCGCCCGTCGCGAATCAATTGATTCATCTGCCGGAAGAAAAAGGTTAACAGCAACGTGCGAATATGCGAACCGTCCACGTCCGCGTCGGTCATGATGACCAGTTTGCCATAACGTAATTTGCTCATATCTATGTCGCTGGAACCAATCCCGATGGACAGAGCCTGGACAATGGTCCGTATTTCTTCGTGGCCCAGCATTTTATCAACGCGGGCTTTTTCCACGTTAAGAATTTTTCCTTTGATGGGTAAAATGGCCTGAAAAACACGGTCGCGCCCGGCCTTGGCCGTGCCGCCGGCGGATTGCCCTTCCACGATGTACAGTTCCGTGGATTCCATATCGCGGCTGGAACAATCGGCGAGTTTGCCGGGCAAGCCGCCACTGGTCAGTGCGCCTTTCCGTGTTAATTCCCTGGCTTTGCGGGCCGCTTCACGCGCCTGCCGAGCCAGAATACCTTTTTGAATAATCCGCTTGGCATCACCGGGATGCTCTTCAAGCCAGATTCCCAGTGCTTCATTGACGGCGCTGGAGACAAAGCCTTCCACTTCGCCGTTGCCGAGTTTATCTTTGGTTTGCCCTTCAAACTGCGGGTTGGGCACTTTTACCGACACAATGGCGGACAACCCTTCGCGCAGATCATCGCCATTGGGCATTTCCTTTTCATCTTTAATGACGCTGTTGGATTTGGCATAAAAATTCAGCGTGCGCGTCAGGCCGGTTTTAAAGCCGGACAAATGCGTACCGCCGCCGGGCGTGTTGATGTTGTTGGCGAAGCTGTGCAGGCTTTCCGCGTAACCATCATTATATTGCATGGCCACCTGCACGGACATGGGATTATCCTTGCCCTGTTCCTCGCGATCCAGATACACCACCTGACTGTGAATGACCTCCTTGCCTTCATTGAGTTGTTTGACAAATTGAATGATTCCCTTGGAATATTTGAATTCGTCTTTCTTCCCGGTGCGTTCATCTTCCAGATAAAACGCCAGGATGCCGCGTTCAAACTTCATGCTGTAGACTTTGCCATCGCGGCATACTTCCACAATCGTCCACTCTGAAAGCGCATTGACCACCGACGCGCCCACGCCGTGCAAACCGCCGGAGACTTTGTATCCGCCGCCGCCAAATTTGCCGCCCGCGTGCAGATCACACATGACCACTTCGAGCGTGGATTTCTTTTCCGTCGGGTGTATGCCCACTGGAATGCCGCGCCCGTCATCGCTGACGCTTACCGAACCGTCGGCATGAATGGTTACCCATATATTTACGCAGAACCCGGCCATGGCTTCGTCAACGGAGTTGTTCACAATTTCCCACACCAAGTGGTGCAGGCCGCGGGTCGTGGTATCCCCAATATACATGCCCGGGCGCTTGCGCACCGGATCAAGGCCTTTAAGCGCCTGAATGGCGGATTCATCGTACGCCTGGGAAACTGGTGCGGTGAGAGTGGCGGTAGCGGTTGACGGCTGTTCCGTAGCCATAGATACTCCTGAATGCGGCGGGAAAGCGGATGGTAAAGTAACCCGGAAATAAGCTCGATTTATCCGCTTCCAACGCCGGAAAACTAATATGTAAGTATAACCTAAAACCCGGTTTTTTCCCAACGCGAAAGCGGCGGGAGTGGCAAACCAAGCAACCAACCAAGCAACCACACTCGCGTTTGGCCCAAAAAACGTCTATACTACTGGCCTGTTTATTCTCTGGACCTTGGAGCCAATGGAATGAAAGCGGAGGAACGCCACGAATTACAGCAGAACGATCTGGTGGGAGGTGTGGCCGGATTGTACATGTTTATCCGCAAGTACGGAATTTATGTCCTGCTTGGAATCGCCATTATTGTTTTGATCATTGAGCTGATCCAACTGCATAAAGCCAATGAGCAGCGCAAAGTCGAGGAAGCCGCCATTGCGCTTCAGCAGGCTCAAACGCCCCGGCAAATCCAAAATACCGTACTTAACACATACAAAGTCCAGGCCATTGCCGCGCAGGCATACGTGAAGATCGGCGATTTTTATCTGAATCTTATTTCTCTGGGCAATCCCACCAAGGGCATCGGCAAGGTCAAAGCCACCAAAGCCCAATCCATCGCCGCCGCCAAAACCGCGTTTAACGCCGTTATCAGCAAATACCCGGCCCAGATACTCGCGGTGGCCCGAGCCAGGCTTGGGTTGGCATTAACGTATGAAGATGCCGGACAATGGAGCAAGGCGGCGGCCATTTATAAGGAATTTACTTCCCCTCATGCCGGCACAATCAATACATCCTTTTCCACATTGGCTCAATATCGGCTGGATCATTTAAAACAATGGTCCCAGCCCGTATTGGTAGGCCCAGCCCAAATCCAGCCAGCCGCGACAGCCCCTGCCGTAAAGCCAACTGCGGCAAGCCCCGCAAAATAATAGGGCCAGGTCTAAAACGATGTCGGACTGAAACGGGGACGTAGCTTGTTTTATTATGATGCCTCCGCTGCTTTCGCCTTGAGCGCTCGGCCTTCGGAGCCATATAGTGTGTTCCAATCCCAGTTCGCCGGCCATAACTGCCACCCATGGTTCAGTCCCCGTTTGGATTTGTTTCCATAGCGCGGGCGATTCGCCGGTCCGGAATCAACCACATCGCGGCCACGAACAGATATAGTGCGTCTGCCAGCCAGTGGTTGACGAACGCAAGTCCGATGGCAACGGCGTAGCAGACCATTGATAATTTTCCCTTGCGGTCACGGCCAACCGCACCCGCCAGAAATGAGCCGCTGCCCTGCATTTTAATAATGGCCGATTGCACAATGAAATACGCGACTGCGGCCATCAGTAAAATCACGCCATACAGCGCCGTGGGCAGTGCCGCATGATAGTTTTCCCCCACCCAGCGGGTTACAAATGGCACCAGAGAAAGCCAGAATAAAAGATGCAGGTTGGCCCACATGATCCCTCCATTGATTGTGCGGGTCGCATGGATCATGTGATGGTGATTGTTCCAATATATTCCAATATAAATAAAGCTTAAGACATAGCTGACCAGCGCGGGGAGCAATGGCATAAGTGCGGCCAGGTTCGTTCCCCGCGGCGCTTTCAACTCCAGCACCATAATGGTGATGATAATGGCGATCACGCCGTCGCTAAACGCTTCAAGCCGACTGGTCCGCATAAGCCATCACACCGTTACAACATTCTTTGACGCATCTTCACATGATACATCCCATTTAAGAGTATTGCGACAGGTTTACTTTTGTCTACAATTTCACCTGCCGCTCTCTTATAGTTCTCCCAAAGTCCCGCGTTGATATTCTTCAAATGCCTGGGCAATTTCCGCCTGGGTATTCATCACGAATGGACCGCGGCCAACAATTATGAGGGTGCCCGGCTACCCCCCGGCGCTCGCTGCCCGGCGGAAACTGACGGGGTGCGGCATAGTCGAGAAGAAGAAAGGGACTCAATTCTTGCCCCAGGCCGTTGTAATCGAAGATCGAATTCACCGGGAAGCCATTACCAACCCAGTGCATATCTGAACTGTGCTCAATACAAAGCAGCTTTTTCATCATTGCCAATACTCCTCGAATAACCGTTCACGGCCTTTTGGTCTGACAGATTCACGACAAGCTTGAACATGTATTAAAGTTTACTCCCCACCAGAAGAAAGGCAAATAAGATTTCATGAAAAGTCTTGTATGATTTCTGCATTCCACGTGATCGATCTGATAAATGAATTGGGATTATTGCTATTGGTATAAAGATCCAACTGCGCCGGAAATGCACCGCCGAATGCATCTTTTAATTTTTCAACGCCAACATATCCCAATTTTTTTTCCCACATGGTTCACCCCATTTTTCCACCCAATGCTGAAACCACAAGGGTGTGACCATATTTTTTGGCAGGCCAAGGCTTGGGTTCATGAGCGAATGCAAGAACACAAAACGGCAGGCGTATTACCGGGTCTAAAAGCGATCGATGATTTAAGCCGCCGGATGCGATCCGCGGCGAAGAAAGAAAAGTTGCGGCAGTTACGCGACTATATAAGGCTCTGAAAAAATTAACCTAAGCGGCTCCGGGAAGATTTTATTGGCCGTCCCGACCGCCGCGCCGCTGCCTGCGCTGAATTTACCATCCCGCCACGGCCAGCCCGCCAAGCCAAGACGCTATGCCATCCCGGCACTTCTTACGCTAAAAATTATCCAATAACCACTTCACACACGCGAATTTGCCGGACAATATTGGATGTAATCCGGTGGTTGATTGAGAAGCCTTCATCCACCACCGCATTATCATGCGGCGCTCATTGGCAACACCGGCTTGCCGGGACGGCGACGGCCTTAAGGTTAACCGCCATCTCCGGATATTATTTCGGACACGATTCTGAAGTGACGCGCATCGTGATGTTTAATTAACACAGCCCCCTCCAGCGGACGGCAAAGCGACTTGACCGCAATGCCGCCGCCGGTAAATACACACCGCTTGCGCGGCTTATACTCCTACCACACCAGGCCGGGATTCCTGACTTGCGGGATCATTTACATCCCGCCGCACCACGCCCGCCGCCGGAGCCGAAGCCATGGCTTGCGCCTGCATCTGCACGGGCGGTTCATAGGTCACATAATCATCATCACCTACCCGGGCAATCATCAGAAGAATTTCCGGTGATCCGTGGCCGTCGCTACAGGCGTGAATCCGAATGGCACGCGGTAAAAGCCCGCGGGTGACTGTTTCGACGGTAATCAGGCCTTCATGGCCTAGCGCCTCATATCGCAACGCCATGCGCAAAATACGGGCCGCTACCCGGCATATTTCATCCCGGGTGTGCAGGCGATGGGAATCACGCGAAAGATCGGCGGCACCAATGGCTAAAATCGCATCGTGCTGCGAAAGATGGGGTGCCACATCCAACGCCTGATTCAGCGATTCACGAAACTGGCTGACACATGCGGCGAATGTCTCCGCCATGACCTGGGCATCAGTTAACCGGTTTTGCGCGCCACATGAGGGGCATTGCACGGTCTTACAGAAAATGCTCTTCAATACGCCGCCCACCCCGGTTCCAATTTGCATGGGCGCTACACAATGCACACAACGCGGAAAATGGTTATCCATGTGCAATCTCCTTATATTGACCTTACCAAACCACCAAAGGCTCTGAAAATATGAAGCTCAGAGCGTTAAGACCTTAAAGAACTGCTGCGGGCTAGCATCCCGCTAACCCTATTGTATACCTTTTCCATCGCCTGATGCAAGCGAAACTTGACTTTTTTTCTCTATTTTATATTTATCGGCTAAAGTCCGGAAAAACATTACCGAAAGGTTCAATGGCACAATCCTTAATACTCCACAAACGGCAACGCTGCCGCGGTTTCCACGTAGCCGGTGCTATGGCTGTTAGCCAGCGTGTCTCTGTCCATGCCCAAAGCTTGCACAATAGCTTCCAGATCATCGGCCACTTTGATCGGCTGGTTACTCATTTTGCCCCAAGTCGCCTGGGCGTCGGGTTGTTTGGCTTGTTTGGTATTCACGCCCGTGTGGTAATACACAGTGGCATCCGGGTCTTTCAGGCCATGCCCAGTCAGCACGCAGGCGACGCGTTCATGGCGGGAAATAATATTCCGGGCCAGAAGTTGTTGCAGACCTGCAATGGTGGCGGCGCTGGCGGGTTCACACCCAAAGCCAAAGCGTCCGATCATCGCTTTGGCCTCCAGAATTTCTTCATCCGTCACCTGCGCTACCACTCCGTTCATGGTGTGCAAGGCCCGCAGAGCTTTTTTGAGATTTACCGGATGGCCGATTTCAATAGCGGATGCCACCGTATGGGCGTGAATACCTTCACGTTCCATGCGTTTGTAATGATCGGTAATGGCTCTTTGATTCACGCGGCCATCATTCCAGGTCAGCCCCCCCGCCACAAGATCATGCAGCGTGTTGGCACCAGTGGCATTGATAATCGCCAGGCGCGGGATGCGTTTGATCAGTCTCAGAGCCAGTAATTCCGCAAACGCTTTACCAAAGGCGGAGCAATTTCCCAAATTGCCGCCCGGTACGATGATCCAATCCGGCGCTTCCCAGTTCAGCGATTCTAAAATGCGGTACATGATGGTTTTCTGCCCTTCCAGGCGGAAGGGATTGACGCTGTTCATCAAATACAGGCCCAGTTGTCCGCTGACCTGCCGCACGCGCGCCAGGCAGGTATCAAAATCACCTTCAATCTGCAATGTGCGGGCGCCATAATCCAGCGCCTGCGAAAGTTTGCCGAAGGCAATTTTGCCCGAACCGATGAACACTATTCCCTGAAATCCATTCATGGCCGCAAACAGCGCCAACGATGCGGAGGTGTTGCCCGTGCTGGCGCAGGCGACTCTTTGCGCCCCGACAATGCGGGCATGGGTAAACGCCGCGGTCATGCCATTATCTTTAAAGCTGCCCGATGGGTTCATGCCTTCATATTGCAGCCAAAGCTGTCCCGGCCATATCCCAAGATGCCGGCCCAAACAGACCGCATTCTGCAAAAAAGTCTGCCCTTCCCCGGCTGTGCAGACCATCGCATCCGATGCAAACGGCAGCAAATCCCGAAACCGCCAAACCCCGGAATAATCCAATGGAAAGCGGCGATTCTGCCAGCGCGATTGAAAATCCCGCAGCGATTCAGGCAGCGCCGCCTTATTCCAATCGTAAACAATATCCAGCAACTCTCCGCACTTGGCGCACGCGGTAAGCGTCTGGCCCACATCAAAGGTGGCGGCACAATCAGGATTGATACACTGCTGATAAGCAATCGTTTTCATCTACGGAATTCTAGCCGCACCTCGCCCCGGTCTCAATGCCGCTTTCGGAAAAACTTTCGGAAAAGCCCGCACCGCGCGGGTTACAGTGCGCTTTCAGTTGGCCATGCGATAGCCGGGGACTACAATAGCTAATGTGATTGGACAGCCTGGCGGCGGGCCGGGCTTTATTTTGTCATAGCCAAGGAGTTTGCCATGACTGCAATTGAACTGGCGAATCTGGAAGAATCCGCAATAATGGATCGCATGGCCAAGGCGCTGGCGGACACCATGCTGGACCGGGGCTTTTTTCAATCATGGGCGACGGACTCCTGGCGCCCGGAAGTAAATTTATATGAAACCCGCAGCGCGTTTCTTGTCTGCGCCGATCTCGCCGGCATGGATGAACGTACCATTCAGGTCAGCGTTGCGGCCAATCAACTCATCATCCGGGGCCGGCGCACATGCCCCATGCCCGGTGGAAAGGAAAAGGCGGTGGCGGTTCATCTGATGGAAATTGACCATGGCAGTTTTGGCCGCAGCGTTGACATTCCCGCCGACGTGGATGATCAGAATATTTCCGCCCACTATGACGCCGGCATGCTCTGGGTTACATTGCCTAAAATGCAATGATACGCCGGGCGGGCGGTCATGCGGTATGTACGGTGAACTTCAACAATAGATAGTAATTGCAGGATAGTATGGCGGAACAAAAAAAAGATAAATCAGATCAATCCGAACCGACGGCGGAGAAAGTACCGCCCAATCAGGTGCCCCCATCGGAAACGCCTTCGGGCGCGGAATCCGGGCAGACCAACGCCAATGTCAGCGGGCCGATGCTGCATCAGGTACGGATTCCCGATGTTATTGCCATATTGCCCGTGCGGGATGCCGTGGCTTTTCCCGGAGCGGTCATCCCGCTGACCATCGGACGCGACAAAAGCCGGCGGCTGCTTGATGACATTATGCCCGGCGAGAAAATTCTCGGTGTGCTGACGCAAAAAAATGAAAGCGTGGAAAATCCGCAGCCCACCGATATGCACACAGTGGGCACAGTGGCGATTGTATTAAAAATGCTCCGTCCATCCGATGGGCAGCAAAGCATTGTCGTCCATGGCCTCGTGCGGTTCCGTGTGCTGGAATTTGTGCAGCAGGAACCCTACCTCAAAGCGCGCGTGGAGGCGCTGCCCGACGCGCTGTTGACTTTTGGTCCGGAAACCGAGCTGCTCGTAGGCAGCGTGCGGCAGGCGGCCAAGCGGATGATTGAGCTGTCCCCCAATATTCCCGATGAGGCGGCCGGCATTCTCAATGACATTGACTCGCCTTCCACCCTGGCCGATTTTCTGGCGGCCAATCTCCACGACTCCGTGCCCGATAAGCTGGCGCTGCTGGAGGAAACCGATGTCGTCAAGCGTCTGCAGATGGTGCGTGAAAAACTCGCCACGCGCATTGAACTTCTGGAACTTGAGGAAAAAATCCAGTCCCAGGTGCGCTCCAGCATTGATAAAAATCAACGCCACTATTTTCTCCAGGAACAGCTTAAGGCCATCCAAAAGGAACTGGGGCAGGCCGATGAACAAAGCCAGGAACTCTCTGATCTCAAAAAGCGCATTGATGAAGCCAATGTGCCGGAAGTTGTTAAAAAAGAGACGGACCGGGAATTGACCCGTCTGGCGGCCGTGCCACAGGCTTCTCCGGAATATGGTGTGATCCGCTCGTTTCTTGAAACTGTTGCCGAGTTGCCATGGAGCAAATCCACAAAGGATGATCTGGATATTTCCCGCGCGCGGGAAATCCTGGAGCGCGATCATTATGATCTGGAAAAGATCAAAAAGCGGATCATTGAATTTCTGGCGGTTCGCAAACTTAATCCCACCGGCCGCGGGCCGATTCTCTGTTTTCTTGGGCCGCCGGGCGTGGGCAAAACCAGCCTTGGAAAATCCATTGCGGAATCACTGGGACGCAAGTTTGTCCGCATGAGCCTTGGTGGCGTGCGTGATGAGGCCGATATCCGCGGGCACCGGCGGACCTACGTAGGCTCCATGCCGGGGCGTATCATTCAGGAACTGCGCAAAGTGGGCACCAATAATCCCGTGATGATGCTGGATGAAGTCGATAAACTTGGAGCCGATTTTCGAGGTGATCCTTCGGCCGCACTGCTGGAAGTATTGGACCCGGAGCAAAACAATTCCTTCCAGGATCATTATCTCGGCGTGCCCTTTGATTTAAGCAATATTATTTTTATCTGCACTGCCAATTATATGGAACCCGTTCCGCCAGCCCTGCGCGACCGCATGGAAGTAATTGAAATTCCCGGCTACACCCAGCAGGATAAACTGCTTATTGGCCGGAAATATCTGATTCCTCGGCAATTAAAGGAAAATGGCTTAACCCGGCGGCAATGTGAAATTCCATTGCCAACCCTTGAGGCCATTATTGATCGTTACACACGCGAAGCTGGCGTGCGAAATCTGGAACGCACCATCGGCTCAGTAATGCGGGGCGTGGCGGCCAAGCTGGTGGAAACTTCAAATAAGCCAGCCAAATCTGCTAAAGCCGGCGATCAGCCTGCGCCCACGGATGCGGCCAAGCCCGCCGTCAACAAAGCCGCCACGGTAATAATCGAATCCCTGCTGGCCAAGGCCCCGAAAATAACTGTCCGCCCCGATGATCTCCCCAATTATCTCGGCCCGCTGGTATTTGAAAGTGAAGTGGCCCTGCGTACCGCTACATCGGGCGTGGCAACCGGCCTAGCCTATACGCCCGCCGGTGGCGATATATTATTTGTGGAAGCCACGCGCATGCCGGGTAAGGGGCGTTTGCGCTTAACCGGGCAGATTGGCAATGTCATGCGTGAATCCGCGCATGCCGCCTATTCCCTGCTTAAAAACAATGCGGAAAAGCTCGGCGTAAACCCTGCAATCTTCCGGGATATTGATGTGCATGTCCATGTGCCCGCCGGTGCGGTTCCAAAGGATGGCCCCTCCGCGGGTGTGGCCATGTATACCGCTTTGGCGTCGATGTTTATCAATAAGGCGGTTAGGCCCGATGTTGCGATGACTGGTGAAATCACACTGCGCGGCCTGGTATTGCCCATCGGCGGCGTGAAAGAAAAAGTCATCGCGGCCCAGCACGCGGGTATAAAAACGGTAATCCTGCCGGACCGCAATGAAAGAAATCTTCAGGAAATACGGCGGCAACTTAAAAAAGATATGAAATTCGTTTTCGTTAAAACCGTTGATGAGGTCCTCGCCGCCGCGCTCAACACCCCCACCTCAGCGCACAGCCGGAATTCAGAACTCACCAGAACCAATGGCCTGCCGCGCAAGGTTCCCCGCCGCGCCGGATTGCATGCATACGCTCCGGAGAAGGCGGCAAAATGAACGCTGCAAAATCCATTGCCGACCTGGTCCGCCTGGATCAATCCCGGCAGGAAACATTGCCGGTCATTCCGGGACAGCCTTCAGAATGCCACCGCAATGCGCCAACCGTGGTGGATCTTGGCACCATGGAATACCGCGATGCCTGGGACACACAGTTGCAATGGCATGAAAAAGTTCTGCAAGGCCAATGCCCGCGCGGCGCGCTGCTGCTGGTGGAACATCCGCCCGTGATTACCATTGGCCGGCACCCTGGTGCGGAACACCACCTTCTGGCCGATGCCCAGTTGCTCCGGCAGCTCGGCGTGGCGGTGGAATCGACCGATCGCGGCGGGGACATCACATTTCATGGGCCGGGGCAGTTGGTGGTATATCCCATTATTCCCCTTAATGATTATCATTTAAGAATACATGATTACATGCGGCTATTGGAATCGGCGGTGATCAGCACCTTGGCGCATTGGCATCTGCGGGGCCTGCGGGACGCCGGCGCCACCGGCGTGTGGTTTAGATCCCAGCGCGGCGGAGCCGATGGTCTGGCCAAACTCTGCGCCATTGGAGTGAAATTGAAACGCTGGATTTCTCTCCATGGCCTGGCCCTGAACGTTACCACGGATTTACACTATTTCGATTTAATCAACCCCTGCGGCTTAGGCCGCCCCGTAACATCCCTCGCCGCCGAACTCCGGCACCAATGTCCTCCCATGCACCTCGTAAAAACGTTACTAACACATGAACTCCGCTCCACCCTCAACGCCCGCCAGCCACACCCGTAAGGATGGGGTTCAAAATAACTTCCGCATTCGCGGCGTTCGTGATTGAGCGCACCGGATGAAATCCGGTGGTTGATTGACTGATGTGAACCGGCCACCGCATTTTCATGCG
>JABEBX010022185.1_pt1 | contig 12745 bp, 12 predicted proteins | sample 7245971 | NCBI WGS metagenome assembly JABEBX01 (sample SAMN14506365, study PRJNA622280) | hot springs metagenome | biome: hot spring [ENVO:00000051]|acidic hot spring [ENVO:00002120]; feature: spring [ENVO:00000027]|sediment [ENVO:00002007]; material: sediment environment [ENVO:01001048]...
CGTACAGATATCCCTGTGTTATATTTGGCGAAATCACGGGTATTATGGTACTGGTATAATTCTCGTTTATAACCCACATCTGCTTACCAGTTGTACTATTTAGGCCTACAAGGATGGGATTGGCGTATTCGCTGTGGTTCAAGTAGCCTGTTATTACAATGCCCCTATAATACGACGCCACAACATCATTCACACCCCCGCCCGCTGTTGTAAAGTTATGCGTCCAGGTGATATTTCCATCTGTCGTGTTTAAGTCAAAGAAACTAAACGACCCCGTTATTGCATCTCTGGTATAACCATTTGCGTCTCCGCCCCCAAAATACGCATTATCTCCGACAATCAGGGGAGAGGACATGGTATCCGGAAGACCTGTGCTTACATACCTGATATTGCCGGTTGTGGCATTGATGAAACCGACAAAGCCAATGCCTGCTGCAATGAGCACACCATTTTCATAAGCCATAGTGGGCATCACAGGGCCGAATAAGGTTTTATTCCAGGCTACCATCCCATTGCTTATATTGAGCGCATATACCTGGTCATTATTATTGAGGTCTGCAGGCTTTGGCACTTCAGCGTTGTTGCCCGTTGTAACATAAATGTAATTGCCTACGGTTATGGGCTGGTCGATGACCTGGTTTGGGAAATGGGTCCTCCAGATAATTCTGTTGGTGTATGCGCTTATAGCTGCTACCGACCCAGGTGTGCGGGTATAATTGGCTACGAGCTGGTATTCATATGGCCCTGCAGTGCTAGCGAATATCAAGCCCTTATATACCGAGAGCGGGCCCATTATCGTGTCATTCAATGTTACATTTATGGGGCTTATGGTTTTGTTGATAAAGTACGTATGGTTGATTCCTCCATCATACATATGGACCATACCAATGTCACCCCAGCTCTGGTTAATTTGGATAGAGGGGCTGGGCCTGCTGCCTATCGCTCCAGGCAGGTATATAGCTATCACACCTATTGCTATGGCAATCATCAATATGCCCACAATGCTGAAGGCAATATCCCTAGTATTGCTCTTCCGCGTTTTATGCCCTGCCATAGCGGATTTTGTCTTCCCATCACTACGGATCTTCCTTCTTGAAGCCCTACCCCTAGCCATCTGACCACACACATACTGTTGGCATGCAATATGCTTTAGCACACCCGTAAGGATATATAACTATTAAATGGCAAGGTATAAAATCATTATATCATATAAATGATAGAGTGCCATTTATGCCGCATTATACCTCGCAGAGCGCATTGGAGTTCCTTTCCACATATGCTTTTGTATTCCTACTGCTGGCAATAGTGATATCACTGCTTTTTACATTCGCATCGCTACCAAGGTCACTTCTTCCGGCGCAATGCACTTTCTATAGCGGTTTTACGTGCGAGCAGGCCATATATACCATAAACACAACCGCGGGTAAGGGTGCAGAGCTGCTTATTGTTGCAGTTGATACGCAACCAGGTATAATAAACGTCAGTTCGTTCAGTGCATACCTCAATTTCCATACGAGCAATGCTGGCATCTGTGAGCCTACTGTTGCCACGGCAGGCCAGACAATATATTGCATTGCAAATTTTACTTCGACACCGACCCTGGCCAACACGTATGACGGCACATTTGATATAAAGGCAAATTACTGCGCCACAGGGCTGAATAGCCTGTTCAATGAGACCTGTGTTCCAAACAGCAATTTTTCATATACCGGCCATACAACCATTCAGGCATCTATACTATCTTTAAGCAAGATCATGCTCGTGCCCATGACGCTCACTAATTTGCAGAATAAGGCCGTGCCAGCCAATTTTGACCAGATGGTGAACTTTTCCGCTTCCGCGTATCTGCCTTATGTTAAGTCCAACCTCGGCAATATAAGGTTCTATTATAGGGCAGAAGAACTGTACAGTTGGTGCGAATCAGGCTGCAATAGCTCATCCACTTCAAATTCGATATTCTGGATCAAACTGCCGGTAGTAATGCCGCCCAATTCAACCATGCAAATAAACATGTACATATTGCCAAGCAATGTAAATTACACAGGAAAGCATGCGGGTGAGGCTCCGCAGCTCAGCTGCCCGAATCCCGCATCTCCAGCTACTTGCAAGACATATGGCAAATATGATAATGGAGCTAGTGTGTTCACAGATTATTGGAACTTTGCTGGGACGAGCCTGCCGAGTGGGTGGGCAACCACAGGCACGGCATCTGTGTCTGTCAATAATGGAGTAACAATAACACAATCTACGGGTGGTGCGCTTCTCTATTACACTATTAGTTTACCTCTCCCGCTAATTACAGATTGGTATGCAAATATATATTCAACATCATCGTGGAGCGATTTGGGCTTCGGTAGCAACTTAAATGGGTGCATATTTGCTTATGGAATTGGAGATGATTCGAATGCACCAGATCTGGATTTACTTAACCAGTACGGTTCAAGGTTCTGCACAGTTTCAAATACGGGTATTGCATCAACAAATGGAAATGTATCATATACAGTTTCTGTAGGCAGTAACACTTCTGCTTCAATTTATGCAGATTATACATTATTAGCATCAAGTTCCTCTCTCCAAGCTGCCCCTATCTCTTACCTGCTTATAGGCTCAGGGGTTGCTAATCTAAAACAATATGCCCAATGGGTCCGCATCCGCGCCTACCCCCCAAATGGCGTGATGCCGAAGGTCACATTTGGCGCAATAGGGCCTGCGTAAACCTTTTATTGCTATGGTGCCCATATCTATATTATCCAATAAAATTGCAGAAAGTGATATGCAATGGAAACTAATTCGAACGAGGGCAAAAGCACCATAGGCAAGATAGTGCATGTATATATAGATAAGCATAGCGTAAGCATAGAACTAATAGATAAAGTGAAAGTTGGGGACACTATATTGCTGGGCGATGATGACACCTATGCGGAGTGCAAAATAGGGGGCCTGAAGATTGAGGGCATAGGTGTGCAGAAGGGCTTCAGCGGAGATGTTGTTGAAGTTAATACTGATTTGCCTGTGCGTGAGGGAAGCCGCGTATACCGGTCAAATCGTTGACGTTAATATTCAAATGCCCCAGTAGCTCAGTGGCAGAGCGTCTGCATGGTAAACTCTTCAAAGCGGTTTGATTCAGAACCATAAAGCAGAAGGCCGTGGGTTCAACTCCCACTTGGGGCTCTAATCCCTGTTCCTAAGGTCATTCTTCTCTAGGCTCCTTTTATGGTTTTACCATATCGGCCTTTCATGTGGGATAAATTCTGGCAAGCATGCCTACCTAATATAAATGTGAAGGTGCAAATAACGAATGTACACAACAACAGGCTAGGTGTTTTGAAATGGATGCTAGTATTGCAGATGCGCCAATCCGGGTGTATGAACTGGGCAGCACCGTGGGCGGTCTGAAAAAAGGGGTTCTGCCAAAAGAGATAGCGTACCGACAAGACATAGCGGACAAACTGTCTAAGATAGATCCTGGCAAAATATACTGTATTACACACATGTCTGATTTAGACGGCATATCGAGTGCAGCGCTATTCTACAAGTTCTTCTCATTACCTTTAGGCAACATATACTTCTCGGACTACAATGTAGATACAATAAATGGGATAGCCGAAGCGGTAGAGGCATTGGGCCTTCACGGCGCAGCTATAATAATAAGCGACTTCAGCACTAATCTTGCCAACACTACGGTAATAGAGGACTTTCTTTCGAAGCAGAAAAGCAGAGGAAACCTCCTCCTGTGGTTGGATCACCATCCATGGACCGAAGAGGCGATTACGGCGCTTATGCGCCTACTCGATTTCGGCGTAGTGGGAGAGAACAATGCATATTGTGCCACTGAAATAATATACAAAGTGCTGTGCGAAGCCAAGGATGCAGATGACATAGGAAAGAGCATAGCAGACAAGGCGCATGTTGCAGATTTCAATCTAGCTCCACCGCCTCCTCCTGGCGATACATCGCCTAATACTGCGCTTGCCATAAGTTATTACACCCATCAGGATAAGGAAGCAATGTACGAGGGTCTGCGCAGCCTTGTAAAGGATGTAGCGAATCTTGACTACGAGAGCGAAACTTTCACCAAGGCTAGTGACATGTACAGGCGCATTGCCGAAAAGGAATTCGAAAACTTAAAGAAAAATATGAAAGTGATCGATTCCAACGGCATAAAGACAGTTATAGGATTCGGTAAGTTTATGCATGCGACATCAACATGCGACATACTGCACCGCCTCACAAATGCTGACATGGTGATATATGTGAGGACCGAAGAGAATTCGGTGAGCATGCGTAGCTGGGGCGATGTCGATTGTTCAAAAATAGCATTTAAAATGCAGGGGGGCGGCCATCCCCACGCCGCTGCCTTCAGGCTAGATGATTATGGGGACCTTTCATCCCCTGATCTGCAGGCAAAAGTTATAGATATGATATCATCAATGATACCCTTGAGTGTTAGCAATGATAGTCCTAAAAGTAGGAGGCTCAGCGTTCAGTGATAAGCGCACTGGCAAATCATTCATCAATATAGTCGCGAAGAACCTTTCGAAGGAACTCCCAGATAATGCAAGGGCAATCATTGTCCAGGGCGCTGGATACCAGGGCCACAGCATCGCCTCAAAATACAGACTATCAAAGCTCGATAACAATCAATTGCAGTGGTCCATACTGCGGTATGAAGTGGAACATACGACAAACAGCATAGCCAAGGCGCTAATTGATGGCGGCCAGAGCCCACTAATAATGTCCGCAATGCAGCTCTTCAGAATTAGAGGCGGAAAGCTGGAGGCTGAAGGGCTTGACATATTGAAAGGATACATAGATATGGGCTTCATGCCCATCGTGCACAGCGACGCGCCCTTAGATGACAGAAAAGGCCTTTCTGTGCTCTCTGGTGACGACATGGCTAGGGTGCTCGCCAACCGTCTGCATGCAACTAAGCTGATATTCGGTACGGATGTGGATGGCATCATGGACAGTTCAGGCGGAAGGATAATAAGAATGCGCAAGCGCGATGCACTTAAAATAGGTGTGATAAAGAAGCAAGGCGCGATAGACGTGAGCGGAGGCATGGCTAGAAAGCTTGAACAGATCGCCTTAGTTGAGCCCGGCATAAAGGTGCTAGTGATAAACCTACGGAGACCGGGGGAGCTTGGCAAGGCCCTTCGCGGCGAGCATGTCGGCACCATGTTATACTAGCATCATTAACGTCTTCTGACGATTCTAATGCGGTTATTTAAATATCTGCTAAAGCAAATCGATTGCTAGATACTCATGGACAGCACTGGAGATTGCTCTGACAAGATAGTTGGGATTATAAGCGTATTCGACGGCGAGGTGCCCTATATCAGGAGATCGCCTGTAGCTAAGCTATATCCTGGCAAATGGTGCATACCGTCAGGGCACATAAAAAATGGTGAGACGCCAGAGCAAGCCGCGGTTAGAGAGTTAAGCGAGGAGATTGGATATAAGATGCCTGCGGGAGAGGCAATGAGGAAGGCCGATAATTTCACGTATACTGTAGACATGGGGAAGGACAGCCTGAAACTCGATATAACACTTTTCATTCATACGTCTAAGGAGAAGCCTGCACTTTACCTGTGCGATGAACATACCGAATACCGGTATGTCAGCATAGACATACTCTCAGACAAAGAGAAACTGTTCCTATATTCGCATGCACACGGCATTGGCATGCAAGATTTCACTCCAATAGACCTACGGATAATAAGGGATTACATGCCAATGGTAAAAGCGGAGTACGAGAAATCAGAAAAGAGCATAGCCAAAAGCATAGCTTGAGCCGCATTAATAGCAGCCTAAGCTTTGGTCTGGTACGTGTATCTGAGCGTTATGTCGCTTATTATATCCATTGCATCAACGCATCTATCGCTCACGCTCTCGAGCCCTTCATAAATCTCCTTATACTCTATTATGCCCTTGATGTTGCTTCCATGCATCAGGTTCTTCAGCGCTTCCCTAAGTATATCATCCGCCTCGTTCTCAGATTCAGAGCACCTCTTGTACAGGCCCATAATTTCGGACCTCACCCTCCCTACTGTCTCATTGTCAGCCCCCTGCAGCTCTGAAAGTTTGTATACTGCATCCTTTACATATACAACGCTGTCGGTTATCGTCTTACTCAGGCCGCGCATATAATCATCGCACTCACGGAGGCCGTACAGGTAGAGCCTGGAGCTCACCATCTCTTCGGTATCTATTATGTCATCGAGCCTTTTCGCAAGGTGCGATATATCCAAGTAAGCGATGGAATCGACGCGCACATTGGTTATATAATCAAGTATTTCATGTACATATACATCGGCATCGTGCTCCCTCCCCTTTATCGCTGCGAACAGCTTTTTCGTGTCCGCAATACGCTTGGTTCTCAATGCGGCATCGAGCGTTTCAGACGCTCCCGATATGTCGCTTATCAGCGCACTGAACTCCTCAGAGAGCATCGTTGTAACAAGCCCAAGCTCCACCTCTCCTGATGTCTCAATAAGCGATCTCCTTTTTGTCTCAGGGAGCAGCACTACTGTTATCACAAATCCAGCAAGCGACAGCACCCCCAGCACGCCTATCAGCGTGTACTTGCCTATAACTGTTATCAGCATGGGGAAAAGCAACGCTGATATCGCTGCGCCAAGCTTTCCGCTCATCGATGCAAGGCCGTGCCCTGTCGCCCTGTATTGCGTCGGGTACAGTTCAGTGGGGTAAACATAAGTAGTGGTATTAGGGCCGTAATTAGTGAATAGGAACGTGAGCCCATATACGAAAAAGAAAAGGATGGATGATAGCGCCAGTATATACCTTCCGGCTATTGCGAGAATAAGGAACGCTATGCCAGTGACTAGGAATCCTATATACTGTATCGGCTTCCTGCCCTCTTTGTCTATCAGCGATACAGCTATCCAATAGCCCGGTACGGCGAACAGAACCAGAATCATAGCGGATGCCTTCGTTGCAGCTAGCACGCCAGCGAACCCGAACAACCCAATCAGATACGGGGTGAATATGGTGGTTCCATAATAAGTGACGTCATTTATAAACCACGACAGCGTCGTACCAGCTAACACCTTCCACCTCTTTCTGAAGAACGCCTTGCGCGTCATCGCCTTTTCATGCAATCTGCCTGCCTGCGATATTTGTTTTTTGGCATTTTTGTACCATGCAGTCTCCTCAAATTTCAGCCTGTAGTACAATATGCTCGCTACAGGTATCGCGCCTATGCCCAGCAGCAGCCTCCATATAAGATCCCCAGGCACTTTCGCGAAGAATAAGGTCAGGGCTATTGCGACCCCAGCTATTATGCCGAATCCCTGCATTGCGAATGTGGAAGATATCAGCTTGCCTCTATCCTTCCTGTTCGAATATTCAGCTACTATAGTCGAACTGATGGGGTAATCGCCTCCTATTCCGATTCCGAGCACGAACCTCCAGAATAAGAGCATGATAAAGCTTACTGACAGGGCCGATCCTACAGCTCCAGCTATGAGTATGACAACAGTTACCCAGAATGTGTTCTTCCTGCCAAACTTGTCTCCTGCAAGGCCGAAGAGCGCAGGGCCAACAACGGCACCGAATAGCGCAGCGCTGACCAGCAGCCCAGTCTGCAGATCGTTAAGGTGGAAGGCCGGTATTAGAAGTAATATAGCCACGCCTATGACGAACAAGTCATATGCATCAGTAAAGAAGCTCATGCCTGCGATGAGCATTATGCGTATCTGTGTCCTGCCGAGCTTCGATTCCTCGAGGGTTCTTACACTCGCCTCTGCGCTCTCTTTTTCCTCCACAGATTGGTTTCATATGCAAGATATAAAAATGGTTCTCGATGAAAGAATTTGCAAGTTTTAAAATTCGTTAAGCGTCAAAGCATACTTCGGCATTTTTAAATGTTACCAGCGAATGCATCGCTTGATAATATGGGGATAACAATACAAAATAAGAGTGAGAGCGGTATCGGAGTGCCAATACGGAAAGAAGATGTGGGCATACAGCGAGCCGCAATCTGGGCTCCGGGCGTTGCCATAGATACAAGCGACCTGGAAAGGTTCCTGGATGACAAAAAGGGTCACATAAAGAATGGGCTCATCATAAACAGCATACGCTTTCCCGGACTGTCTGATGATATAGTCACGCTCACCGCGAATTCGCTGTACAAGATTGTTAAAGGCATACTGGCGAGCAAGGAAGATACTGAGAAGCTGAAGGCTGAGCCCATAAGGCGCATATATATGGCAACTGAGAGCACGAACGATAAGAGCCGGCCCCCTATCGAGCAGGCTATAGAGCTCGTGGCATCAAAGCTGCTGGCAGAGGGCGAATCCAACAGATGGATAGCGGATATGCTCAGGAGCGCCGCAGTCGCTGGCGTATTCTATGCCTGCAGGGGAGGCGCATTTTCGCTTAATGACGCTGTGGCAAATGTGAAAAATTCCCTGCATTCATTCGACCACAATGGCAATCCGAGGGTCACGTCTGCGTTGCTCGTGACATCCGATATAGCGGTATACAACCCCGCCAAGGCGCAGAAAGCGGAGGCCACGCAGGGTTCAGCATCAACTTCAATGTGGATAACCGTAGATCCAAAGCTCGAGCGCATAGCGATAGAAGATGGAGTTGGATACTACCATGATGCTTTTGCCGACTTCACGAAATACGGCTCGAGCAATCCTTACGTGCCTTCTGGTCACTTCTCAGAGGAGCTGTTTGTCTATATCTGCTCAATGGCCATTCGCAATTTCGAGAAAGAGTACCTTGCAATACATGGCGAGCCCATCAACCTCTATTCGCTTGACTTCTATACGGCGCACGTGCCGCACCCGAAGCAGCCCAAGATGTTCGCTTCGCCGCTCATACTGCACCTAATGCGCATCTATAAGCCGGAAGAGCTCAATAAAATCATATCAGAGATAGGCTCCGAGCCATATCCGAACTTCAATGGGTTCACTGATATGCTGAAGAAGAAGATAGAAGCATTCAACACCGATGGCAGCGGTTTCAAGGAGGAATGGGAGATAAGGGAGGCGCTATCCAAAGACAGCGAGCTGAACGGCTACTGGGACTGGCTCAAGGCGTTCAGGAATGTTGGTGCGGTGGAAGCGAAGATGAATGAATTGCACCTCAATGAGGCCGTGAGCATAAACCGCGAGACCGGCAATACATACACCAATGCGGTATTCATAAGCAATATAGCGGTAATAAAATATTTTGCCGAGCACCCGGATATAGTTGCTGAGAAGCTCAACCAAGGCAAAGAGACGATAGACGGCATATTGCTATCATATGGCAGCGGCGCAGGTGCAGATGCATTCCTGGTTAAGATACCTGCAAAGAGCGTTGTCGAAGGCGGAATGGGCGAACGCATAGATATAGATATCGATGGTTCGGTGTTCATAACGGACTATTCGCAGTACCGCGCGTTCCACGAAGCGGCAATGCAAGAAGATAGCATAAGTAAAGTCATACCAGAGAATATGGACCTGGTTGCGGAGGATATGAAGCTATTAAGGACAGACAAGCTAAAGGAGGGTTTCCATGTCAACCTGATGAAAGCAACAGGAGAGGGCGCATGGTCATATGTGAACAAAGATGGTAAGATAGAAAAGGTAATAATAAGGCACTAAAGCGTAAAAATAGCGAATCAGCCAAGCTTATGCACTCAGGCTTTCTTCCTTTTCGCCCCCGGGGGAAGCTTTACTTTCAGGTCAGGGTATATCTTGGATAGCATATCCTGGTTTATTGAGCTGTCGAAGCCCATCCTCTGCATCACCCCGTTGAGCAGATATATACCAGCTATCTTTGAAAGCTTGCTGTCAGTGCAAGAGCCATCCAGCTGCGCCTTTATACTCTTGCTGTCCAGGGCCTTGATGGCGTCACCAAGCGCCGTGTAATTACCCCTCTTGCCTTGTGCAATCGACTCAGCGAGCGAGTCCAACCTCTTCGTGTCTATCCCGAGCATACTGAATGCCTTGCCGTCTATGCTGTTCCTTATGCCCGCAAGGTGGAATACTATCTCCTCCGGCCGTGTCCGGTCGCGTATGCCAAGTCTCTTAATGGCTACCCAATCTTTGTACTTAACCATGAAGTCTACATACTCGGAGGGCTCTTCATCCATACGGAATTCACTTCTGTATTATATAATAGCCTGAGGCTTTTTCCCTCGCCACTCTCTTTATAACACCTTTCTGCACGAGCGAAACCAGGGAATTGTTTACGAGCCCTTTAGGCCTGTTGCATTTCTTCGTTATGTCATCCGCAGTCTTTATGCTCGTATCCTTTACTGCGCCAAGCTCCTGCATGGCTTTTACTATCAGCTGCTCTACTGGAGTCAGATCTGTCATGTTTTCACCTTATTATAATATGCATCAGATTAAACAAATAGATATGATGTACAATCAGTATTTATTTATTACCACGCTACTTCTTCTTCTTGCTCTCCTTGTTCTTCGGCCTCAGATATTTGTAGCCGCACTTCCTGCATTTTTCGCTGCCGGCTTTATTCCTAGCCTTGCAGCTCTTGCATATCCATATCCTGCTGAATTCAGCATCTACAACTGGAAATCTAGTCATCAATCGCACCTTATTACAACGAAAATCTAACCTAAGCCGGCATAAAGGTCCTAAAGCAACCACAACGGCAAAATGCAACCGTATGATAGAAATAAAGATTTATTTATCTTAAAAGATAAATATATAAAAAGGTTTAGGTCTGATAAATAAAAGTTTTAAATCTAAGTATAAAAAGGCGGAAAAGAAATGAAGGATACAATTTCTACCCAGGCTATGCAGCAGATTGTCAAAGTCATTGGCAAGCATGTGTACGGAAACCTAAGCGGAATAGAGATAAAGAACCTGACGAACCTAAGCGCTCTGACAAAGCTAGTGGTGAACTCCGCTAAAGAGGGAAACCTGCACATAATAGAGCTGATAACGAAGAAGTTCAGCGACATCAATGGAATACCTGGAGGCGTATCTGTGATAGCGCTCATAGAAGAGAGCCACATAGCGTTGCACACGTGGCCTGAAAGCATGTATGCGACACTGGACATATACTCCTGTGGTGCCAACACATATCCAGACATAGCCTTCAACTACATCGTATCAAGGCTGGGCCCAAAGAAAGTAAAAGTGTGGTCTGCTGATAGAGGCAACTGAACACGTGCGTATGGCCTACGCGGCATTGCATAATGTATTAATTTATGTTTGTGCTATACAATAATATATCATAGAGTATTGCATGGCCTTTCTGCAATGCTACTGCATTATCCATTCATGTGGTATATATGAGAGTAATAAGACACGATAGGAATCATCCGTTTGTGGTAAAGCTCGGCGAAGTCCCAGGATTCGCGAATGTAGCATCAGACAGCAGCAAAGCCAAGGAGTTCCAGCTCCACTTATGCGCATGCGGCCTATCCAGCCATAAGCCTTTCTGCGACGGCTCGCACAGCCATGTACAGGGTGAGGAAGAGGGCAAGATATACGTATACGACGAGCAGAAGAAGCCCCAGGAAGTGATAAGCGAAGAGGCAGGTGAGATTCTCGAATCTTTGCCAAACGAGTACGACGAATAAGGAGCAAAGCCAGTCTATAATCAACATTGCATGGCTAATGCATATCCTGTATCATATCTAATAGGCACTATACGGGCTATGCAAACAAATAAAATGCTTAATTACCTAGTAACAAAGATTCAATGAGTGAGAAATACCAGATTACCCCCTGGAAAGTGGAGGGCGTAGTGGACTATGATGCCTTCGCAAGGCAGGCAGGCATACAGCCAATAGATGAAGAACTTAAGAGAAGGATAACAAAATACACAGGATCGCTGCACTTTATGATCAGCCGCGGCATATACTATGCGCAGAGACAGCTGGCGTGGCTCCTCGACGAATATGAGAAAGGCAACAAGTTCTATATATATACAGGCATAGCCCCGTCCGGCAGCATGACTATAGGGCACCTCATACCGTTTGTTCTAGCGCAGTGGCTTCAAGAGAAATTTGATGCTGAAGTATACATACAGATACCTGATGAGGAGAAGTTCCTGTCACATAAAGAGGCAGAGATAACTCTCGAAAGGACTCATGAGCTTGCATATGAGGATGCGCTGGATATCGCATCGTTAGGATTCAAACCCAAAAAGACAAAGATATTCCTCGATACGGAATATGCATCTACCCTCTACAAGCAAGCGACAAGGGTTGCAAAACACATAACATTCTCGATGGTGAAGGATGCCTTTGGCATGACCAACGAGGCGAACATCGGCTGGATATTCTACACAAGCATGCAGGCTGTGCCTGCCTTCCTCAAATCGGTAGAAGAGGGGAAGAATGTACCCTGCCTTATTCCCTTGGCGATAGACCAGGATGTCCATTTCCGGATAGCTAGGGACGTGATAGGCAAGCTCGGCTATTACAAGCCTGCAATAATTCATGCAAAGTTCCTTCCGGCGCTCAATGGCGCATCAAAGATGTCAGCCAGCGACAAGACACAGACGATATACCTGAAAGATGATGAAGACACGGTGAGAGCTAAAATCGGAAGGGCGCTGACTGGCCAGCAGGCAACCGCCGAGCTGCAGAAGAAATACGGGGGCGATCCAGACAAGTGCGTTGTCTGCCAGTACTACAAATATTTCTTCGAACCAGACGACAAGAAGCTCAAGAAAATATTCGATGCGGAGAGGGACGGCAGCATGCTCGCGGGAGAGCATAAAGCAGCGCTCTCTGATACCATAAACGAG
>JABEBX010023408.1_pt1 | contig 12738 bp, 8 predicted proteins | sample 7245971 | NCBI WGS metagenome assembly JABEBX01 (sample SAMN14506365, study PRJNA622280) | hot springs metagenome | biome: hot spring [ENVO:00000051]|acidic hot spring [ENVO:00002120]; feature: spring [ENVO:00000027]|sediment [ENVO:00002007]; material: sediment environment [ENVO:01001048]...
TTTTCCCGCAACCTCTTGAGCGCTCAAGGAACCTCTGTTCATCCCTGTGGATTCCCTCAGCGGCTAAAGCCGCACCTGCCATTTCTGCTCCTGCGGCGCCGCTAAAGCCGCGCCCTTTCAAGGCAGGAGCCCCCTCTCGGCCAGATCTTGTTTCTGATGAGTCCGCTCAGGGGCCAACGGCCCACTTAATAGAGTCAGAAACTTGCTTGTGGTAAGGCAGTGTCTCTCCAGTGCTCCCCGAAATCTGTCATCCTGAGCGAAGCGCGTAGCGCGTAGCCGAAGGACCTGCCACCAAGCGCGTTCTATCACCGATGTCAGGACCTTTCTGGCGAGAATCAACGGCAAATCGGCGGGGCCTGCCGCGTGTTCTGGCGACCGATCGTACTTGGTTCTCGCCCGAAAGCGGCGGACATTTGAGGTAGCACAGGCTTGGTGGCAGGTTCCTTCGGCTTCGCCTCGAGACTCCGGCTCTCGCATAAAGCCGCGAGAGCCTTCGCTCAGGATGACGATTTTGTGGCGATTGGGAGGGGAACAGCCGCGCCCTTTCAAGGCAAGGGATCCCTCGGCAAGATCTAGTTTCCGGTGGGGTTCCAGGCATAAAACACGCAATCGCTACCAGACTTCCCGGTAAACTTCGCAGAACGCCGATTCGACGAGATTGCCAGGACATTCTCGCCTTCTGCGCAGCACCTTCCTGGCTACCCACAGAAACACGGTTCAGCAGATTCCATCTGCTGAACCGTGTATCTGTGCAATTCAGTTTGACACTCGCTCGCGCGAGCACTGTTGCGGCAACTTAAAAAAGCAACCAGGCAGCGATGTAGACAGTGTTATTATCCGACGCGTTGCGGCCCGATCCATCGTAGTTGGCGCCAGATCCGTTAAAATGGCTGAATCCGGTATAGGAGACCGTCAGGTCGATGTTCTGAACCGGCCAGTAACTGCCTTGCAGGATGTAGCCGTTGGTATTGGGACTTCCCGTGCGGCTTCCTGTTACCGGCGCGGGACTGTACAGGGTAGAGTCATCCGACCCGACCGTATTGAAATAAGCGGCTGTCACGTTATACTTGCTGCCCCAGTACCAGGTTGCATCCATGTGTCCAAGATTGAGGGAGTGATCCGGCATCGCCGCCCCGCCCGCGAGATAGGTCGCGTCCATACTGGAGCTCTCGTGAATATAGGTTCCATGAACGCTCAGCGTATCGGCTCCGAAAGGGCGCTCATAGGAGAAATCGAACGAAGGGTCCACGTAGCGGTCCGCGGGGCCGCTGACAGCTCCCGGGTACGACCTCATATAGATCCCATAGGTACCGACCTCCAGGTACCCCTTGCCGACGTACTGTTGCCAGGCGTACCGCCAGTAGGGCGCGACTCCGTCAACGTTGTAGTTGAAACCGGTGCCTGTGATCGGCGTGGATCCCCCGATATGGTCGGAACGATAAAGGGTAACATCACCATAGAGATGGTTGTTCCACATGGCATAGCCGCCAACGCCGGCCACATCCTGAGCGAGAGGACCGTAGATGACAGGAGTGGCGATGGAGGCTGGCGTCACATCGGCGGAGATGTATGGATATCCCCAGGCGGGTGTACTGTTCCATAGGTCTTCGACCGTGGGGTTGTTATTCAGCGTAACTCCATACGTGAAGTCTTTGCCATCCAGCTTCCTATCGTTCGCGTAGCGGATATCCGTGTTATCCATCGCAAAAGTCCCACTCTGCTGGGTATAGGTTGTCTGCACGAACGTGCCAAAATGTTTCGCTATGGCTCCGGCAAGATAGAGACTGAACTGCTGGGGAAACTCCGCTGTCCCATTTTGCGTGCCGGGCAGCGCCTTCTTCATGTCTGAATCGTCTGTAAGGAACTGGACGGACAGAGGCAGAACGCGCAGCAACTGGAGCGTATTGCCGTCGCCCAGAGTGTTCTGCTTCGCTTGGTTGATAAGATCATAGCCATTCAACTTGAACCAGCGGCCAAAAGGAGTCAGCTCCGGTGGATCATAGTGGCAGACATTGCAGGTAAGGCCGGTCTGACGCGCATAGCTGGGTAATGCCCAGGCCGACGCGGCGCAACTAACAATCATAAAAAAGGCGATCAGCTTAACAAATACTCTCATAGATGCTCCTCGCAAAATGGTTCAGCGGTTGTACCGCAGGGCCCGGACATAGGCAATCAGCGCCTTCAGATCCTGCTGGCTCAGGTCGACCGGCGGCATCCCGTGGGACTGCATGGCGATCGAAGGATGCTCGAGCAGGTGCCGAATCATATCCGGCGGAAGCTCGGAGGCGGTGGATGTGAGGGAAGGCGCGGCAGCGGTTCCCGCCATGCCACCGTCTCCGTGGCAGGTGGAACATCTGGCGCTCACATAGATCCCGCGCCCCTGCTGCTCCTCGGCTGTCAGCTTGTGAGGCGGTGTTGGATGCGTGGCAGAAGCAGAGGCTTGGCTAGCGCCGGCCCCGGCTGTGGGCTTGTGCAGTTGGGCCAGATAGGCCACCAGGTTGTCCATCTGCGGATCGGTGAAGGTAAAGGTAGGCATGCCCCCTGCCTTCATTTTCGCGTTGGGATGACGGATGAGATTGATCAGTTGATCGTGGGGAAACTTATGGGTGACACCGATGAGCGAAATCGCAAGGGGAGTTCCGACTCCGTTGGCGCCATGACAGGCAATGCAACCATGGGACACAAAGATATGCTCGCCCTGCATCACCGGACTGCTGCGTTGGGCAGTAGCTGCCTCCCTTGCCTGCGCCGTCGCAGCCGCGGGAGCCGTTGCCGAAGCGGCTTGGGCCGGAGCGGAAGATGCTGCGCCGGTCACCGTGCTGGCTAAGATGGGTCCCGCGGCGCCGGCCTTGCGGAACAAATAAATATGGGTGGCGATGAAGGTAAAGATGAGAGCAGGAATGATGATGACGTGCGCAAGGTAGAACTTCTGGTCCCAAGGCAGGAGATAGCCGGTGAAGCCCATTGCCAACACGAGACTGGCCAGAACGCCGCCAGAGATCCAGAGCAGTTCGCGGCGGCCCTTGTAGGCTCCCCACAGGAATGTCTGAAGAAAGTGCAGCGCCAGGACGACGATCATAGCGCTGGCGCCGTAAACGTGAAGACTCCGAAGGAACTCGCCCGCGGCCACCTGCTTGGAGATGTAGGCCACGGTTACGTGGGCGTTCTGAGCCGACGGCACGTAATACAGTGCAAGGCAGATGCCGGTTATAACTTGGGAGATGAAGACAAAAAGAAGCCCCGAACCAAATACATAGGCCCAGCGCGTCCCCCCGGGGACGGGTTCATCGAGGGAAACCTTAAGAAGTAGGTTCAATCCCGTGCGGCTCTCGACCCAGCCGCGAATACCTTGCTCATGAGTCTTGGAATGATCATTCTGCGTCATTGATTCTCCTGGGCGCTAGGAGTCTGTCGGAGATAAGAAATCTAAAAACGACAACCCGTTTGCAATGAACAACCTGTGTAAGATTGTAGAGTTCGTAAATCGTTGATTCTAAACGGAAGAAAATCTTTTCCCAACAGACTCCTAGCTGACGATTTCCCGGTTGGGAACGTCCTCGCGAAAGTATTCGAAGTGAACGAGCATATCTCCCTCTTTCTGCTCCGTCGGCAAAGGATCCATGCCTCTGCGTGCGGGCCCGGCGATATGCTTGCCGTCTTGATTAAAGACGCTGTTGTGACATGGACAAACAAACTCGTCCCTGGAGGCTTGCCACTGGACCGTACAGCCGAGATGAGGGCAAATCGCCGAGAGAACCCGGGTCTTTCCATCGGCAGTGCGCTCGATATAGACCGATTCGGTGGTGATGGTCTCCCGCCATCCATCAAGTCTCCGAAAGGTGATCTCTTTTTTGACGGGGAGACTGCCTGCTGCGGGCAGCGCATCCACAAGCCCAATCTTGGACCACTTTGAGAGCGAACTATTGGAGTAGAGTGGATATAAAACATACCGCAGAACGGGAACCGCCAGCAACGCACTCATCGCCGCGGTACCAACCCCAATCAGTGCGCCGAGGAAGGACCGTCTGCTGACTACGATAACGTCTCTGTCTTGCTCATCCGTAAAAGAAGTGTTGTGAGTGTGCTCCATTATTTTCCGATCCATGCTGTTATGGTCATCTCCGCGTTGGATTGTAGCATCGTGCGACGACCTATAAATGTGATCTACACCCCATATCGTTAACCCGTGGCTTATCTTCGTTTTGGAAGCATGCCACGATCATCCTGTTGCCATGTTTGCAAGCAGCGTCGTGACACGCCTTCTCTCCACCTGCGCCGTACGGAAGGCAAACATGCAGCATCAGCGCGGCGGCGGTGACAGGACACTCCGCAGGCCTGGAAGACTTTGACCAACTCTCCCGGCGTCCGGCCGCGAAACACCTACCCCTTGCCCGCGATCATAACTGCCCACCGCTTCCAGATACAAGCAAGAACGTAGCAGCACGAACTCCCTCGCGCCCTCTACCCTCGCGCCCTCTGTCTTTTTCCTTCGTTCACCCGAACTTCTTGGTGTCGTCCGGGGCCTTGGCCTCTTTGGCTTTCACGGTCTCCTCTCCCTGAACCTGTGCGCAAATCAGTTCCACGATATCCGGATTCGCCAGCGTGCTGATGTCACCCACCGGCATGTTGTTTGAAATGCCCGCCAAGATGCGGCGCATGATCTTGCCCGACCTCGTCTTTGGCAGGTCTGGAACGATCCACACCGCTTTCGGGCGCGCGTGCTTGCCAATCATCGTCGCCATGGTATGCACTACTTTGGTGATCACATCGTTATTCGTGGTTGTGCAGCCGGGACGCAGGGAGACGTAAATCTCCGGCACATGCCCCTTGACCTCATCGACCACCGGCACCACTGCGGCTTCCGCCACATCGGATATCGTGAGGCAGGCGGACTCCAGCTCCTTGGTGCCCAATCGGTGGCCAGCCACGTTGATCACATCATCGACACGTCCCAGGATGCGGAAGTAGCCATCCTTGGCCAGTAGCGCGCCGTCCTTGGCGAAGTAGGGCCAGTCGTGCCAGTCCTTGCTCGTCGTGTCCTTGCAATACTTTTGATAGTACTGGCTCACAAAGCGGTCGTTATCGCCCCAGATGGTTTGCATGATGCCCGGCCATGGGTTGCGGATGCAGATGTTGCCTGCCTGGCCGGAACCGGCAGCCAACTCTTCGCTATTCTCGTCGTAAATCGACGGGTAAACCCCCAGCACCCCGGGGCCCGCGCTGCCGGGCTTCATGGACTCAAGCGCGGGGATAGTGCCGCAGAGAAATCCGCCCGTTTCAGTCTGCCACCAGGTATCCACGATCGCTGCTTCGCGCTTGCCGACCACGTTGTAATACCAGCGCCATACGTCGGGTTCAATAGGCTCGCCCACGGTGGTCATGTGCTTGAAGTGATAGTTATATTTACCCGGCAGATCCGGCCCGGTCTTTCTCAGCATACGGATTGCCGTCGGCGAAGTGTGGAAGATGTTTACATTCAGCCGCTCGGCAATTCGCCAGGGACGCCCTGGATCGGGGTACGTCGGCTGGCCCTCGTAAATGACGCTGGTCGCCGCCAGGGCCAGCGGACCATACACAATGTAGGAGTGCCCGGTGATCCAGCCAATATCGGCCATGCACCAGTACACGTCGTCCTCTTGAATGTCCTGATAATACCTGGAGGTCCCGGTAACGTAGGCCAGATAGCCGCCGGTGCGGTGCTGGCAGCCCTTCGGCTTGCCCGTAGTTCCGCTGGTGTACATCAGAAAGAGCGGATCTTCCGCGTCCATAATTTCCGGTTCGACGATCTTGCCACGAAAATCCTTCAGCACCTCGTCCACAAAGAACTCACGGCCACTGAGCATTTCCGAGCGAGAGCCATACATCCCCGGGTGCCGGCGCCAGACAAGCACTTTGTCCACAATCTGTCCTTCGCTTTCGGCCGTCTCGACGGCGATGTCCGCCGCCGCTTTGTGGTCGATCAGCTTGCCCCCGCGGTAGTAGCTATCGACGTAAATCATCACCCGGCTGCCTGAGTCGGCGGCTCGAATTCCAGCAGCTTCGCCGCTGAATCCGCCAAACACCACCGAATGGATCACTCCCAGGCGGGCGCAGGCCAGCATGGTAATCGGTAACTCCGGGATCATTGGCATGTGAATCGTGACCCGATCGCCTTTTTTCAGACCCGCAAAATCGCGCAGCAGAGCGGCAAACTCATTCACCCGCGCATAGAGTTCCTGGTAGGTGATGGAGACCGGCGGCTCGCTCTCCAGTTCGGGAACAAAGATGATGGCGGCTTTGCTCTTGTGCCTGGCCAGATGGCGGTCTACGCAGTTGAAGCAGGCATTTAGCTTTCCCCCGACGAACCACTTCCAAAACGGCGGATTGTCCGTGTCCAGCACCGTCTTCCACGGCTCGTACCACGTCAGCATGTTGGCGTATTCCGTGAAACAGTCCGGGAAGTTCTTCTCGCTGAATCGCTCGCGAACGGCCTGGTCGTTCAGGTTTGCCTGCTCCACAAACGTTGGTGGAGGCGGGTAACGCTCCTCCTCTTTCCAATGCACCGCTATCTGCGCTTCACCTTCTAATTCGAACTTTCCTTTGGTGTCTGCCATGGGTCTTCGCTCCTTGAAAATTAGAATTCGTAGCACAGCGGCATAAAGCACGCCGGCGTTGCCTGGGCGCGAATCGCCAGGAGGCGCGAAACGCATGAGAAATGAGCACTTTTACTCTACGCCTTCGCATCCCACGTGCAACATAAAACTGAAGACCTGTCCTACGTCCGATAGCACAAAACAGACCAGCGTTTAGTAGCATAGAGCGTCCCACTGAGGCTTTCGTGGAACATCTCCGCGCATGCTCTTCGGGGTCTTCCTTGGCTTCGCCTTCGGCGTCAGATGTGCGCTTGCCGTCATATACACCATCTTTATGGATGGGTACCGCGCGGGACGTCCGCGACGCCGAACTTCCCTCGCCCCCCCAAAACGCCTTCTCGCCGCTCGCGCATGTGCCCTCAAGTCCATCCCTCCGCCCGGCTAAAGCATCTTTCAGCCTTTGGCCCGTCCGAATTCAACCACGGTGGCCCCCCCCCGCCAAGGACAGGCACACAATTCACCTGCCGAAGACCCTTGACCCTTCTCCGCTGGCCGTGGTCCCCGGCCGGCGTTCCTTCTCTCGCTGGGGTGAAGGGAACGGGGCTCGGGAACACCTCCTGCGTCAGGTGCGACTTGTATCGTGCAACGAGTGTTATCTCCAGTGGTTACGGGCCTTCTTCACGCAGATCCACAGGCGTCTTTGGCCTTGCCCTTGTGCTAAACTGAAGCATACAACCTGTGCGCCCGAGTCTTGCACAGGCCTGTCATGGGTGACTTGATTTTTCTGTTCTCCGAACGCGCGCTAGCTCAGTACAGTCTCCGGTCACGGAGCCGCATATAAATCCGGCACTCGCATTGTGAGCACTTCCCTGGGCAGTGGTTTTTCCATCGGAAGCGAGTTACCTTTGGATATTTTCTATGCCCATGCTAGTTGCTACTTTGACAATGAGAAGAGAGATGCCCAAAGCCCACTTACCGCCCAACTTCCACCGTCTCAGCCATTGTTAGCCAAGCTCTTCTGCTATGCTCTGGATACTCATTGACCGCGAGTACTACACCTGCACTGCAACGAGTGCAAGTTTTTCAAGCTCTGAGGATTGAATTCTAAAATGGCGAAGCCACTTCGTAGCGACGATTCCAACCCACCAAGTGTGCAGTTTCGAGACTTTGAGCCCGCACCGAAGCCGCCACCGCCCCTCAAGATGAAGCCGCTGCCTCCAACGCCGGAGCCTCCGCCCCGGATCAAGCTGCCCATGCCGAAGCCCCTGCCGGTGCCTCCGGAGGTAAAGCCTCTGCCGGTGCCACAGCCTAAGCCGATGCTTCTCCCCCCGGCTCCGCCCCGGCGCGTCACCCCCCCACCCGCCCCCGTGCATGTCAACCTCGGCGTTGCCTCGGCGGCTTCGGTATCCAATCACGATGCTCATCCCACGGCGGTGCGCCTCGGCCAGGCATCCAATCCGCTGCGGCCCCTCACCGGGCCGGCCATCGCCAGCGTGAACCTCGGCCACGCCGGAATGCCTGGCATGAATAAAAGCTTCACCGGCAACGGCCCTCGTGCAACCTCCGTCCATCTCGGCTCTGGGTCGCGTAACTCCAGCAACCTCTATGGTCGCGATAACGCGGCCGGCCCCGTCCGCGGAGTCAGCCTGGGCAGTGGAAACGGCCCCATGTCCTCCAGGAACTACGCCGCTGTCAAGCCTGTGGCGCTCGGCACCCCACTGCCCTCCCCGACTGAGCGTCGCGCCGTGGCCGCTACCATGTCCGCCGCAACTCCACCCCAGATCACCTACAAGCCGGACCCGGCCTATACCGAGCAAGCCAAAGAGCATCACATCGAGGGCGACGCGATCGTCAAGGTCATCTTCCGCGCCAATGACACCATCGACGTGCTCGGCCTGGTTCACGGCCTCGGCTACGGCCTGGACGGACCCGCTCTAGCGGCAGCTCACGGCATCCGCTTCCGTCCGGCGCGCGACTTCGCCGGCAGGCCCGTGGACTTCCCGACCAACATCATCGTTCACTTCATCATTAATAACTAGTACGCCCCGTGTACAATTTGGTGGCAAGCATGAAGTCCTTCGAGATATTCTAGATTAGAATCAGTTAATCTCTGTAGACGTAAGTCATCTAAAGTCAAATTGTTAGCGCCTCGCGTCTTTTAATCTGTTCACGAAGGCCCACCTCAAGCGGTGGTCGCATCTGCCAAGGAGCCCCGTTATCCTATGAACCTCCCTTCGAAAATCACCGCCGCGGTAGCTATTACAGTACTGGTTGCATCGGCCATGCCCGCTACAGCCTTTTGGCACAAGAAGAAGGAAATGGACTCTCCTTACGCGCGGAAGCTGACGCCAGCCCAGAACGCTCTCATCAATAAGGCGATCGCCCGGGAGGCCGTCATTGTCAAGACCCTGCGCGACCGCTCCCCGCTCGTCGAAACGTACATTCAGAACATGCGTCCCGACCCTGTCATGGGGCAGACCATCGCCAGCGATGCCCACTTCCTGGCCCGCGTCGACTTTGGCAAGGTCATTGGCGATGAGGGCTTTGCAAGCGGCCAAGTCCAGCAACAAAAGGGGCACTTCAAGCACTCCCTCAACTACATTATGGGTCTCTCCCAGGATCTGCACCTCCATTACAATGACGCCGGCTTTGTCCGCATGATCGTCATCGACAGCACCGGCTTCAATCGCCAGCACTACAACTTCACCTTTGTCCGCAACGAGTTCCTCGGCACCGTTCCCACCGAGGTCTTCGACGTCACGCCCGGTAAGAAGGTTCCGGGCCGCTTCTTCGGCCGCATCTGGGTGGAGCGCAGTGGCGGCAACATCGTTCGTTACGACGGCGATCTGGCCGGAGGGGAAAAGGACAACATCAATCTGTACTTCCACTTCAACTCCCTCCGCAACGAAGTGCAGCCCGGCCTCTGGCTTCCCACTGCCTCCTATATTGAGGAGACCGACCCCAGGAGCCCTACGCATAGCCTTAAGTTCAAGGCCATCAACCAGATCTGGGGTTACTCCCTGAAGATCCCCCCCACCACCGAGGATGAGACCAGTGTGGAGGTCCAAGGAGCCACCGACGAAAGTCAGCAGAACGGCGCTCTCAGCCCCCTCGGCGCCCAGCGCCAATGGATCGAAGAAGCCGAAAACAACGTCATCGAACGTCTCTACACGGCTGGCCTGATCGACGCTCCCAGTGACTTCGATAAGGTTCTCGCCCAGCTTGCCAACAATATCCTGGCCTACAACCAGATCCCCATCGATCGCCCGATCCGCGTTCGCACCCTGCTCACCGAGCCGCTTGAGTCCGTCGCCGTTGGCAACACCATCCTCATCTCCAAGGGCCTGATCGACACCACCGCCGTGGTCACCGCCGATGGAGCACAGCAGATGGGCAACCTCAATGCCATTCTGGCCTTCCAGGTCGCCCACATCATCCTCGGTCACCACATCGATACCAAGTACGCCTTCAGTGACCGGTTGCTCTTCCCGCCCGAATCGGCCTTTGCCAGGCTACCGCTCATGCATACCGCCACCGATGATACCGCGGCCTCCAAGAAGGCTATCCAGCTCCTCAACGTCAAGGATCTCGCCGATGGCGAACAGTACTTTGGCCTCTATCTGCAGCAGCTACAGGCTCGCGAGAAGGGCCTCAAGGCTCTCACTACCCCCCAGCTTGGCGACAGCCTGATCGCAACCGATGGCTCCTTCTGGCTCCAGGCCCTGATCTCCAAGGCGCCCAAGCTCAACAACACGGACCTCCAGCAGATGGCTGCCGAGCCCCTGAACGCATACCTCCGCAACGATCCATGGACCGATCAGGTGCTCAAGCTCAACGCCGCTCAAGAACCCCTGCTAAGCCCCCGGGACAAGATGCCCTTTGAGGTCACTCCCGTATCGGTCAGCCTCTCCTACTGGACGCCGCCTGTCAATCCCAATGCGGCTCCTGGCGGCGCGGCGCCGGCAGATGCTCCCGCTGCTCAACCGCAACAGTAACCGTGGAAAGACAAAGGGTAGAGGGTAGAGGGTAGAGGGTAGAGGGTAGAGGGTAGAGGGTAGACAAAAGCAAAGCCCGTCTGACATCAGCCGGAACTCTGCCAGCCAAACCTCTCCCATACTTCCAGATGCTTGAGCCTGCAAGAGCCGTGCAAACATGAACTCTCTACACGCTAGAGCAATTTTCCTGTTGACGGGTATCCCAGAAAGGGCGTGCAGTGGCGTTTTCATTGCGAAAAACGCCCATGGGCATCGAGGCGTCGCAAACCACCTACAGAAAATTTCTCTACCCTCTGTTTTTTGTACCGTTTTCCAACATGACGTCACAACGCTCGCCGCATGACCAGTGTCAAACGCCTGCAAGAGTTGTTCGGCTCAAGCTTTCAAAGTCGCGATGGAAGTGGTTTCTGAAGCCTCGAAGCAAGTCGGTGCGATGGCACTCCCAGCATTGTCCGGTGCAATTCGACGAGAAGTCTCTTAATAATTAGATTATCCTCAGATAATACTGGTATCGACAGCACAGCTTCACTAAACTGAAGTGGCAAACGAACCCATACCCCGGCCAATGGAGGCCATCCATTGAAACGAATTGTCCTCATCCTGGCTATGCTGGCTGTAGGCTCACCCTATGCTCTCGGACAGGCTATACCCGGAGCCATCCGCCCTCTTGACGTGCAGGTGGGCGGAGCGTTTACCTTTGCGAACTCCGACTACGGCAGTAGCCCTGGTGCTCATGGCTACGGCCTCTACGGCAGCTTCGACTTCAAGCCTCACTGGGGAGCCGAACTGGACTATAACTCGATCACGCTCCAGGGCTTACATCTACCCTCACCCGCCACTCCCGTCAGGGAGCGGACGTTCGAGTACGGGGCGCGATATCGTCGCAACTATGGCCGTTACAACCCCTTCCTCAAGCTCGCCGCAGGCCGTGGAACCTTTGATTCAAGCAATCCCCTCTATCAAGCAAACTACTCGCTGAGTTACAACATGATGGTCTTCGGCGGTGGTGTCGATACGAATATCACCCCCCGATTCAACGTTCGCGTCAGTGCGGAGTACCAGAACTGGTTTACAGGAGGGCTCAGAGAACTCCCTTTTGCAGGGCCGTCCCGGGTCTCTTCTGTCTCGTCGAACCCTACCCCACACTCCGTTCTCTCGATCGACCCCTGAGCCTGCCAAAGGGGGATTGGAGAGTCCCCGTATGCGCTCTTGCCATTGTCTGCCTTCCTCCTATCCGTCAACAACCGCCCAAGGCCAGCCACCATCCCCCAAGGACAGATGCTGAAGGCACAACCTAGTAGAGCAATTTTCTTGTGGATCGGTATCCCAGAGAGGTGTTCAGCGGTGTTTTCATTGGGGAAAACACCCATGGGCACCGAGGCGTCGCACGATACCTAAAGGAAAATTTCCCTGACGGAACCAATCGCCCGCACACCTTCTCTCCATCCATTCCGTCTGCGCAAGCAGAACGGCCCAGCCAGATGGCTGGGCCGTTCTCGGAGGTCTTCTTCCTCTAAAAGTGGTAGGCAAAGCCGAGCGACGGCGTCTCGAGAATGTAGTAGCGGTTGGCAACGAAGTCGGGGTTGCCAAGCGTCGGAGACTTCATGATCATGCCGCGAAACTCGACCCGCAGATCCCAGCTCGGGCTGAGCTCGTAGGCCACACCGGCGCCAAACGCCAGGCCAATCTCCATCTGCTGCTTGTAGTCAAACGCATTGGTCTCATAGTCCAGGATCGGAGTGAAGATCTCGACGCCAGGACCGGCCTCTGCAAATGGGTTATACCGCCCGTACGTCCGCTCATACACGTACTCACCACTGGCCTCCTGCATACGCGTTTGTACACGGGAGTTCGGCTCAGTAGTAATGTTGGGGGCCTTGATGGAGTCCTGTGCAAACGTATAGTTCAACTCCACGGCGCTGCGCGGTGTCAGCATGTAGCGATAGCTCCCCAGGAAGCCTCCAGTCGAGGTCGTCACGAGTGGATGAACAAGTACTCCATACACTGGGGGTGAGTACACCCCAAATAAGCTTACGCTGGCATCCTGCCGACTCTCCTGTGCGTGTCCCACGGCGGCGATGCACATCATCATCAGTGCACCGAGCAACATCATTTTCTTCATGCTTGCTGAGATCCCTTCGCATTCACACCGCTGGCCAAAAACTCCACCT
>JABEBX010020570.1_pt1 | contig 12731 bp, 8 predicted proteins | sample 7245971 | NCBI WGS metagenome assembly JABEBX01 (sample SAMN14506365, study PRJNA622280) | hot springs metagenome | biome: hot spring [ENVO:00000051]|acidic hot spring [ENVO:00002120]; feature: spring [ENVO:00000027]|sediment [ENVO:00002007]; material: sediment environment [ENVO:01001048]...
GTGCAATCAGGGCGCTCCCAGCCGCATGCACCGTAGCGGAAATCGCATCAACGGAGCTGATCATGCGATCTCATGTTGATTATCCCTCTGCCGCTGTCGCGTGGGAGAAGGGGACGAGAAAGAATCATGCCCCGCGGTAATCGCAGGTGTCATCGCAGGTGTATTACTGAAACTGTTCTATTTTGCGACATCGGCGCGAATGGATGGGCATTCGCGACAAGGAACACGGCTGCAGGACTCTTCACTTACAGAAAAAGCGAGGAACCGCGCTCTCTTGAGAGATCCCAAGGGTTCCCTCTCGCGTTTCTTGCCAAGGGGCGGGATGACGAAAATCTCAACGGGACGAATCCTGTCGAGGGCAGGATCTGGGTATCTTCGTGCGCGTCTACGCCGTCTTCGCCGTTGCCTCGCCGGGATTCACCAGGTCGCGTAGCTCCTTCGACGGCTTGAAGTAAGGAACCTTCTTGGCGGGTACTTCCACGCGCGCTCCCGTCTTGGGGTTGCGGCCAATGCGGGGGTTGCGTTGGCGAATGCGAAACGATCCGAAGCCGCGGATCTCGATCTTGTCGCCGCTTTGCAGGGCGCCGATCACCGAGTTGAAGATGGTTTCCACAATCACTTCGCTATCGCGGCGGGTGAGATCACCCAGGGCTGTTACCTTCTCAACAAGATCCGCCTTTGTCATAATCGCCTAAACCTCCCCACTCAGCATAAACGGATTGTGCCGGGCCGCACGTGAAAAAGCAAGCCCTCTTATAGATTTTATCCCTTGCGCATCAGCAATTTGAAGTGAATGTTGATCCGGGGCGCCATTGCTGCTGCGCGTGCGCTATCATGTCCCAGAGACCACCCCTGCACCTCCGGCCGCAGTTCTCGGGCGGCGAGCCGCGCCATGGGCGAGTCCGCGGCCTATGCCTTACCCGATCTACAGCATCGTGATTCCGGCCTACAATGAGGCCGTGCGCATCGGCCACGCTCTCCAGTCAGTGGTCGCCTGCATCCGCGAGCGAGGATGGAACGCCGAGGTCGTAGTGGTCGACGACGGCTCCCGCGACACAACCGCCGATCTGGTCCGCGCCTTTGCGCAGAACCACCCTGAGGTCCGGCTGCTGCAAAATCCCGGCAATCGCGGCAAGGGCTACAGCGTGCGCAATGGGATTCTCCACGCCTTCGGGGAGGTGGTTCTGTTTACCGACGCCGATCTTTCCGCGCCGATCGAGGAGGCCGAGGGGCTTTTCGCCGCCATTGCCGCCGGCGCCGACATTGCCATCGGTTCCCGCTGGCTGGAGAGCGCGCGGCAAACCATCCGTCAGCCGTTTTACCGGCAATTCTTCGGCCGCTGCTTCAATGCGGTCACCCGCTTCGTCATGGGCCTGCCCTACGCCGACACGCAATGCGGCTTCAAGGCTTTTACGCGCTCCGCCGCGCAGACCGTCTTCCAGCTCCAGACCATCGAGCGCTGGGGCTTCGATCCCGAGATTCTCTTCATCGCCCGGAAGCGCGGCTACCGCATCGAAGAGGTTCCCGTAAGCTGGGCGCACGACGAACGCACGCGCATCAGCTACCTCAAAGACGGTCTGCGCATGTTGGAAGATATCGCGATTGTTCGTTGGAATGCGCTTGTCGGCCGCTACTCGAAGCAGGTGGAGCGCATCCATCGCGCCGGCCTGGTCAAATAGCCCCTCTTGCGGAGTGTTTCCAGGGCGAATGCCCACCCGTTCCGCGTTTCCTGCACAGAACGGATGGGCAGATGTGGGCTGAGCCACTGCGCCGAATCACGAAAAGCCGGCAGCGGCTCTCAGGCCCTGCCGATGACCTTGGCCAGCATGCCGCCAATCTCGGCAGGCGAGACGACCACGTGAATCCCCGCCGCTTCCATGGCCTTCATCTTTTCGGCTGCCGTGCCCTGGCCGCCGCTGATGATGGCGCCGGCATGGCCCATGCGGCGTCCCGGCGGCGCGGTTTGTCCGGCGATGAAGCCCACGACGGGCTTCTTGACGTGCTGTTTGACAAACTCCGCCGCAGCCTCCTCGGCCGAGCCGCCGATTTCGCCGATCATGACGATGGCTTCGGTTCCGGGGTCGTCGTTGAGCAGGCGCAGCGCATCGATGTGCGTGGTGCCAATGATCGGGTCGCCGCCGATGCCGATCGCAGTCGACTGCCCAATGCCGCGCTGCGTCAACTGGTGGACGGCCTCGTAGGTCAGCGTGCCGGAACGGGATACGATGCCGACCGAGCCTTCCTTGTGGATGTGGCCGGGCATGATGCCGATCTTGGCCTTGCCCGGTGAAATCACGCCGGGGCAGTTGGGGCCGATGAGCCGCGACTTCGAGGTCTTCAGCTTCGCCCACACCTTCACCATGTCAAGCGTGGGAATGCCCTCGGTGATGCAGACGATGAGGGGAATCCCCGCGTCCTCGGCTTCGAGGATGGCATCGGCTGCAAACGGCGGCGGCACGAAGATCATGGTCGCATTGGCGCCTGTCTCTTTGACGGCATCGGCCACGGTGTTGAAGACCGGCCAACCCTCGTGCATCGTTCCGCCCTTGCCTGGCGTCACACCGCCGACCACCTTCGTGCCGTAATCGGCGCAGCCCATGGCGTGGAAGGTGCCTTCCTTGCCGGTAATTCCCTGAACGATCAGACGTGTATTCTTGTCAACTAGAACTGCCATCTCTATGCCCTCGCCGCCGCAGCCACCACAAGCTCAGCCGCTTCTTTCATCGTTGCGCCTACCTGGAAATTGAGCCCCGACTCCCTGAGAATCCTGCGGCCTTCTTCCACGTTCGTGCCTTCGAGCCGCAGCACGATGGGCACTTTCACTTTGAGGTTTTGGGCTGCCGCCACGACGCCGGTCGCCAGTCGATCCACGCGCAGGATGCCGCCGAAGATGTTGATAAAGATGGCCTTCACATTCTTGTCGGAAAGCAGAATTTCGAAGGCGTGCTCAATCTGCTCCTGCGTAGCGCCGCCGCCCACGTCGAGGAAGTTCGCCGGCGAGCCGCCCGCGTATTTGATGATATCCATCGTCGCCATGGCCAGGCCCGCGCCGTTAACCATGCAGGCGATCGAGCCGTCGAGCTTGATGTAGTTGAGCGCGTACTTGCTGGCTTCCACCTCGAGCGGAGCCTCTTCGGCGATGTCGCGCAACGCCTTGAGATCGGCATGGCGGAAGAGCGCGTTGTCGTCGAAGTTGATCTTGGCGTCGAGTGCGAAGAGCCTGCCGTCGGTGGTCGTGATGAAGGGATTGATCTCCACCAGCGAGGCATCGGTTTCGACATAGGCTCTGTAAAGGCTCTGGAAGAACGCCACGGCCTGATTGATCTGCGCCGTCTTCAATCCCAGCGCAAAGGCCAGCTTCCGCGCCTGCCAGGCGCCGAATCCGATGGCCGGGTCGATGATCTCCTTGTAAATCGCCTCTGGAGTCTTCGCCGCAACCTCTTCGATCTCCATGCCGCCCGCCGGCGAGGCCATAAAGACGAGCTTGCCTACGGCGCGATCAAGCACAATGCCCAGGTAAAGCTCGCGCTCGATGGCAGCGGTCTCCTCGATGAGCAGCCGCTGCACCTTCTGCCCTTGCGGGCCGGTCTGGTGCGTCACCAGCGTCATGCCGAGGATGTGTTTGGCGTATTCCTCAGCCTGATCGCGGGTCTTGGCCACCTTCACGCCGCCGCCCTTGCCGCGGCCCCCGGCGTGAATCTGCGCCTTCACCACCACGCCTGACGCGCCTTCGGCAAACAGCTTGCGCGCCACGTCGTTGGCTTCCTCAAGCGTGTTTGCCATCTCGCCCTTGGGCACGGGCACACCGTACCTCGCCAGAATTGCTTTTGCCTGATATTCGTGGATTTTCATGTAGGGTTCAGTCCGTCCGGTCGAATGATCAAACGTATAAAGCCGCACGCTGCAAGTGAGTAGCGCCAACCTCACGTACCCCTGCGACCGGTGCATCCATACTACCGTGGCAGCCGAAGGAGCGGCAAACGGGATCCTGAATCCTGGTCCGGGAGAGAGACCATCGGAGCGGGCGAACGGAATCGGACCAGCCGCGAAAAGCAAAGTCTTTTGAGCTTCGCCGCCGAGTGGTAGGCTTGCGTATTAAGAAAAGGGGGACGGTGATGCGGAAACTTTCCTGGCTTTGGACAGGCGGCGTGCTGCTGACGGCAGCGTTGGGATTGGCGGCGCAGACAAGTTCGCAACCCGCGGCGGCCCGGCCTGCGGCAGATCAGACGCTGCCGGATAATCCGGTGGCGGATGCGAGGGCTGTCGTGCTGGCAGGCAATGCGCGGTTCACCGTGCTGACCCCGCAACTGATCCGCATGGAGTGGTCGGTTACGGGCAAGTTTGAAGATCACGCATCGCTGGTGTTTATCAACCGGCGGCTGCCGACGCCGAAGTTTGAAACGGAGAATGAATTGAAGGGGCCCGGCAAGAGTCTTACCATCGAGACCGACGCCCTGATTCTTAGCTACAAACCATCCGGAGACGGCCAATTTACCGCCGACACTCTCTCCATCACGATTAAAGATGTCGGCGGCAAGCGGGTTATCTGGCATCCTGGCGACGCAAACCCCGAGGACCTGCTCGGCACCACGCGCACCCTGGACGGGGCGCGCGGCAGCAAGACCCGCGAACCGATCGGGCAGGGGCTGGTTTCGCGCGCGGGCTGGGTACTGGTGGACGATTCGATGCGCTCGCTCTTCGACTCGACCGACTTTCGTTTTCTGGGGGGCGAGAAGAGCCCGTGGCCGTGGGCCATGGCGCGGCCGGCCTACGAGGCGCCCGGCAAATATACCGACTGGTACTTCTTCGGCTACGGCCACAACTACAAACAGGCGCTCGGCGACTTTGTCCGCGTCGCGGGGCGGATTCCGCTGCCGCCGCGCTTCGCCTTTGGCGTGTGGTGGTCGCGCTATTGGGCGTATAGCGATCAGGAGCTGAATGAACTGGTGAAGGGCTTCCGCGAGAACGACACTCCCCTCGACGTGCTGGTGGTCGACATGGACTGGCACATCAGCCAGGAGCAACTGAAGGCGATGGGCGAGGAGGACCAATCAGGCTACAATCTGGGCTGGACGGGCTACACGTGGAACAAGGTGCTCTTTCCCGATCCTGCTGCGTTTCTCAAGCGCCTGCACGAGGAGGACTTGAAGGCCACGCTGAATCTGCACCCGGCATCGGGCATCCAACCCTGGGAGGCGGCGTACCCGGCAATGGCGCGCGCCATGGGCATCGATCCGGCGACCAAGAAATACGTTCCCTTCGAGCCTACGAATCAGGAATGGGCGACCAACTACTTCAACCTCGTGCTGCATCCGCTGGAAAAACAGGGCATCGACTTCTGGTGGCTGGACTGGCAGCAGCAGCCCTTGATGACCAAGCTTCCGGAACTGAGCACAACCTGGTGGCTCAACTACCTGCACTTCACGGACCAGCAGCGCGAAGGCAAGCGTCCGCTGCTCTTCCATCGATGGGGCGGGCTTGGCAACCACCGCTACCAGATCGGATTTTCGGGCGATACGATCTCGGTGTGGGATTCGCTGGCCTTTCAGCCCTGGTTTACCGCTACGGCGGCGAATGTAGGTTACGCCTACTGGAGCCATGACATCGGGGGACACATGCCGGGCGCAGTCGATCCCGAGCTCTATACGCGGTGGGTGCAGTTCGGCGCCTTCTCGCCGATCCTGCGCACGCATACAACGAAAAACCCCGACGCCGAGCGGCGCATCTGGGCCTATCCCGAACCGTACTCGTCGGTGCTTCGTTCCGCCTTCCAGTTGCGCGAGGCGATGCAACCGTATCTTTACACCGAGGCGCGGCGCACCTACGACACCGGCGTGGCGTTCCTGCGGCCGCTCTATTACAACTGGCCGGAAGACGATTCCGCCTACACGAGCAGGAACGAGTACACCTTTGGCGACCAGATGATCGTGAGCCCTGTAACCACACCCGCCGACAGGGTCACGGCCCTTGCAACGGAGCAGGTCTGGCTTCCCCAAGGCGAGTGGATCGAGTGGCCCACGGGCAGGCGCTTCACTGGGCCGGTGACGGCGCAGCGGAGTTTTACCATCAGCCAGATTCCCGTCTATGTGAAGGCTGGCGCCATTGTGCCCATGCAGCCGCCCATGTTGCACACCGGCGCGAAGGCCGTCGACCCCTTGATCGTGAATCTCTGGCCGCTCCAGCCGGGTAAAGGTTCCAGTTACTCGGTCTATGAGGATTCGGGCGCCTCGGTCGACTACCAGCGCGGTGTCTTTGCGCGCACGCCGATCAAGGCCATACAAAAAAACGACACGCTTCGCGTCGAGATTGGCCCGATGGAAAGCCATGATCCCGGCATGTTGAAGACGCGGGGCTACGAACTGCGCCTGCCTGCCGGCTGGCCGCCGGTCGCTGTAAAGGTAAACGGCAGGGCGATTGCATTCGCCAAGCCCGGCGAGCGCGGCGGCTGGAGGTTCGAGGGCAATACGCTGACAACCGTGATTCCCGTGCCTGCCGGGAGCACATCGGCAAGGGTGATTGTTGAAGTGCAGCGCGCGAAGGGATCGACGTTGCGTCGCGGCGAGATCGACGGCTTTGCCGGCAGGATGACGCTGCTGCGCGGAGCTTATGACGCCATGCAGCAGACCGGCCCCGTCGCCGGCCCGTCGCTGGCGCTGGTCGATGCCATGCAGAGCGGCGACCGGCTCAGCTACTTCCCAGGAACCATCGACAGCGAACTGATTCATCTGAAGAAGGAGATTGCGCAGGCGCAGACGGATCTGGCCGCGCTCGACAAGGTCTTCGAGCAGAAGCTGAACGACCGGTCGCTGCGGATCGGCGGCGCGACAAAGGCCCCTGCCGATGTGGCTGGCGAAAAGCAGAAGCGCCGCGATGCGCTGCACCGGGCTGAAGCGATGCTGGACGCGGCGGCGAAATAAGCGGAAAGTGGGTTTTTCGAGATGACCTTCGATCGAAGGGCTTTTTTGCATGCGTGCATGCGGGCTGGAATTGCCTCGCCGCTGCTGCCGGGGATACTGTACACGCTGGCCGCGCAGGCGCAGGAGGGTGCGGCCGGCGGCGCGAAGGCTGCGGGGCTCGCGAAGATTACCGAGGAGATGATCGACCAAGCCGCGGAGCTTGCGGGCGTGGGGCCTTTCACAACCACGCAGAAGCAAATGATGCTCGACGGATTGAACGACCAGCGCGATGCGTATGCGGATATTCGCGCTCTGAAGCTGGAGAACGACGTGCCGCCCGCGTTTGTATTTCATCCGGGAAAGGCGGCGCAGGATGCGAAAGCGACTAACTGTCACAAGGAAGTTCCAGAACCAATCCTTGATGTTGAATTAGTGGGAGGTTCGCTTTCTGCACCTACGCACATTCAGGAACTGGCTTTCACTACGGTGAGCGAGCTTGCGCCCCTGCTGCATGAGCGCAAAATCACCTCGCTGGCGCTGACGCAGATGTACCTCGCCCGGCTCAAGCGCTACGATCCCAGACTGCACTTTGTCATCACTCTCACCGAGGAGCGCGCCATCGCGCAGGCGAAGAAGTGCGACGAAGAGATTGCCGCTGGGCATTACCGCGGGCCGCTACACGGAATTCCCTGGGGCGCGAAGGACTTGCTGGTCGTCAAAGGCTATCCGACGACGTGGGGCGCGGGCGGGTTTGAGCATCAGGTGATCGATGAGGACGCGACAGTAGTCCAGCGCCTGGATGCGGCAGGAGCGGTGCTGGTGGCCAAGCTGACGCTAGGTGCGCTCGCCATGGGCGACAAGTGGTTTGGCGGGCGCACGCGGAATCCGTGGAACCCGGCGCAGGGATCAAGCGGTTCGTCGGCGGGTCCGGCGAGCGCGGTGGCGGCGGGGTGTGTTGGCTTTGCAATCGGATCGGAGACGCTGGGGTCGATCTCGTCGCCTTCGACGCGCTGCGGCTGCTCGGGGCTACGGCCGAGCTTTGGCCTCGTTCCCCGCACGGGCGCGATGGCGCTGAGCTGGACCATGGATAAGCTTGGGCCGATCTGCCGCTCGGTGGATGATTGCGCGCTGGTGCTCAAGGCAATCGCCGGGCCGGACGGCGAGGACATTTCGGCCGCGGCCGTGGAGTTTAACTGGAACCCGGCGCTCGATTGGCGCTCGCTGCGCGTGGGCTATCTGAAAAGCGAGTTCGATCCGCCGCCTCCGCTCAAACTTATAGAAGCTGCGCCGGGCGAGTCCGTCGACGATCAGGAAAAGCGCAAAAACGCGAATGCCGAGATGCAGGCCGAGCGGGTGCGGCGCGAGTATGACCGGCGCTACGAGCAGGCGGCGCTTGAAAAGTTGCGCGCGATGGGCATCCATCTCATCCCCGTTGAGTTGCCAAAGCTGCCATGGGGCGCGATGACGCCGCTGCTTACGGCCGAGGCCGCAGCAGCATTCGACGCGCTGACGATGACCGGCCGCGATCGGTTGCTTACCGAACAGGGACCGGAAGACTGGCCGAACGATTTTCGTGTTGCACGATTTTATCCGGCCGTCGAGTATATCCAGGCCAACCGCGCGCGCACGCTGGCCGTGCGGCAGATGGCGACGCTCTTCGACAGGGTGGACGTGATCGTGACACCGACGAGCGATACGCAGTTGATGGCGACCAATTTAACCGGGAATCCGGCGGTGGTTGTGCCCAACGGTTTGCGCGGAGCCGACGCGCCTCCTCCTCCGTTGATCGACGACGGGAACCACGACGACATCGGCGGACCAGGAACGCCCGTCTCGCTCACGTTTCTCGGAGGGATCTATGAAGACGCGAAGGTGGTGGCGCTTGCGCGCGCCTATCAACAAGCGACGGAGTTCGAGAAGCAGCACCCGAAACTGTGAAGTCGCAGCATGACGGTCCTCAAAATCGTGGGCGAGCCGCGGGTGATTCACCGGCACGACGCCGGGGTTGCGGCTGGGCGCAGCGCGGCGGGCAAAGGTTGTGGATCTGCTGCGGGAGATGGTCTGGACGAGTCGGCGCTCCCGCGCTATCCGCACGAGTTTTTCGGTGGGCAGCGGCAAAGAATCAACCTTGCGCGGGCGCTTGCTCTTGATTGCAGCCACTTCGGAGTTGCCTGCCGCCGAAATTGCGGAGAGTTGAAAATCGCGAGAGCACCGATCTGAAAACCAGATCCCGCACCTCAGCGGTTCATTTGAACTGGCCGCGTCATGGCCAGGTTTCAGCCGATCAACATGCCGGCCAGAAGCGCGGTGCGAGGCGCGAGGTGCTCAACGAAGACCGATTCGTGCCGTGCGTGCGCTCCTTCGCCCACCGCTCCCATGCCGTCGAGCGTGGGAATGCCGAGAGCCGCAGTGAAGTTGCCATCCGACCCGCCGCCGCTCAAGGCCTCGTCGAGCGCAAAGCCGAGCTCAGAGGCGAGCGCCTGCGCTTTACGAAAGAGGCGCACGCCACCGCGGCTGCGCTCCATGGGCGGGCGGTTGATGCCGCCGGTTGCGGTCAGGGTACAGCGTGAATCGGTGGCCCTGAGCGCGGCAAACCTGCGCGCGATGCGTGGGCCGTCGGCGCGGCGCAGGATGCGCACATCGACCTCCGCCCAGGCTTCGTCGGGAATCACGTTGCTCTTGGCGCCGCCCGCCGCCACGTTCACGCTCACCGTGAGGCCGCGCTTGAGATCCGTCCAGCGGCTGACGGTCTCAATGGCGCGCGCCAACTCGCGCAACGCATTCGCGCCTTTCTCGAAGTCCACTCCCGCGTGAGCCGCAACGCCTTTCACGTTGATGCGCCAGTCGCCTGTGCCCTTGCGCGCGGTCTTGTAGGCGAGGTCTTGCGCAGGCTCAAGCACGAAAGCCGCCGCGCATTCGCGCGCCAGCGCCTCCGTGATGGGCCGCGAGACCGGGCTGCCGATTTCCTCGTCGCCCACGAGCAGAAGGACGATCTCTCGGCGCAACATCTCGGCCTCAAGGAGCAGCTCAAGCGCGGTCGCGGCCATGGCCACGCCAGTCTTCATGTCGAGCGCGCCAGGGCCCCACAATCGCCCGTCGCGCAGACGGCAGGGCATTGAGGCAATCGTGCCCACAGGCCAGACAGTATCGAGATGGCCGAGCAGTAGGACAGGTTTCGCCGCGCCGCGCGGCTGCACGGATCGCGGTCCGAAGTGGGCTTCAAGGACGTTACCATGCCCTGCCTGACGGTGGAGCTTGATGCGGCCACCGAGTTGCCTGAAGTGCGCGGCGGCCAACGTCACGCAGGCGTCGACGGCGGATTTCGCATCTGAAGGTGACTCTGCCGCAACAAGTTTGCGCGTGAGGTCGAGGAGCGAGCGCTCCTTGCGGCGCGCGCCGGCGACGAGAGCGCGCATGGGAAGAGCGGATTCAACGGCAATTGGCACAGATAGTTCCTTTCTTCTCGATTTCATCGCTCGGCGAACGGATGCCCCCCTGATTCTACGATGTTTAGGGAGGATATTTTCGCATATTGGAATGATCTTTAGAGTGGGCGAAGTGGTGCACAGTGTGGCAAAAATACCACAGGACAGGTTTCCCTCATTCGGTCTAATCTGAACAGCGGATAGTTTTTGCCGCACACGGGAGATTGGATTTGGCTCAATTGACGCACATGGAACAGACGATTGCGGCGCCGCTCGAATTTTCGGGCGTGGGGCTGCACTCCGGCGCGCCCGTGACGATGCGCCTGCTGCCCGCTCCGGCCGGATCGGGGATCGTCTTCCGCCGCACCGATCTCGACAACTTCGAGATTGCGGCCACGGGGCGCAACGTGGCCAAGGTGAGTTATGCCACGAGTCTGATGCGCCAGGGTGTCCTGATCTCGACCACCGAACATCTGCTCTCGGCTCTCATCGGCATGGGTATCGACAACGTGATTGTGGAGCTCGACAATCTGGAGCTGCCCATCCTTGACGGCAGCGCGCTGCCCTACGTCGAGGCGATTCACCGTGTGGGAATGCGCGAGCAGCGGCGTCGGCGCGAGGTGCTGCGTATTCTGCAACCCATCGAAGTGCACGAGGGAGATAAGTTTATCGGTGTCTATCCGGGCAAGGGCTATCGCATCGAGTACACCATTGATTTTCCAGCGCCGATTGGACGGCAAAAGACCTGCGTGGACCTGGCGGCGGAGATGTATGGCGCCGAGATTGCGCCGGCGCGTACCTTTGGTTACAAGGCCGATGAAAGCAAGCTCCGCGACATGGGCCTGATCCGCGGAGCAGGTCCGGAGAATGCGATCGTGCTGGGCAAGAACGGCCCGGAGAATGGTCCGCTGCGTTTCCCTGATGAGTACGTCCGGCACAAGGTGCTGGACCTGATCGGCGATCTGGCCCTTGCCGGTCGCCGTCTCGAGGGTCACGTGGTGGCGATGCGCGCCGGCCACGCCATGCATACGGCCCTTGTGGCCCGTCTGCTCAAGGATCGCTCAGCGTGGGCACTGGCGCATGCGCCGGTCGCGCCGGCAGCGGCGGTCAGTCCGGAGCCTGCGGCGGGATCCGGAGTGGCGCATGCGGCGATGGCGGGCGCATAGCGTGCATTTCTCACAATGCATGCGCCCCGATCCTGGCAGCATCTGTTCCGGCTCAGAACGAACAACCAACGATGCAGCCGATGGCGCGGCGATGTTGCAGCCTTTCTAGCCCATGCGCTCAATGGCCATGGCTGTGGCCTCGCCGCCGCCGATACAGAGGGCGGCCATGCCGCGGCGGAGGTTGAACTTTTCGAGCGCGGCGAGCAGGGTGACGAGAATGCGCGCGCCGGAGGCGCCGATGGGGTGACCCAGCGCGCAGGCGCCGCCGTGGACGTTTACCTTTTCCGGCGGCAGGCCGAGGTCGCGCATGGCCGCCATGGCGACGACGGCGAAGGCCTCGTTGATCTCGAAGAGATCGACATCGGCAAAGGACCAGCCGCTGCGCGCGGCGAGCGCCCGCAGGGCGCCGATGGGCGCGGTGGAAAAGAGCGCAGGCCGGTCGGCATAGCTGGCGTGGGCCACGATGGTGGCCAGTGGCTTGAGTCCGCGGAACTCCGCCCCCATCCGTTCAAAGGTCGACAGGCGCAGCAGCACGAGCGCGGCGGCGCCGTCGGAGATGGCGCTGGAGTTGGCCGCAGTGACGGTTCCGCCCTCGCGAAACGCGGGCTTGAGGAGGGGAATTTTATCTGGCATCGCCTTTTGCGGCAACTCGTCCTGCGCCACCTGACGTTCGGTTTTGCCGGCCTTTACGGTGAGGGGAACAATCTCGCCGGAGAAGCTGCCGTCGGCGGCGGCCTTCTGCGCGCGCGTGAGCGAGGCCAGGGCGTAGGCGTCCTGCTCTTCGCGGGTAAAGCCGTAGCTTTGCGCGCAATCTTCGGCGAAGGTGCCCATCAGGCGGCCCCTGTCGTAGGCGTCTTCGAGGCCGTCGAGAAACATGTGGTCGAGGACGCGGCCGTGTCCCATGCGATAGCCCGCGCGGGCGCGATCGAGAAGATAGGGCGCGTTGGTCATGCTCTCCATACCGCCGGCGACGATGATTTGTGCGCTGCCGGCGAGGAGAAGATCGTGGGCGAGCATGACGGCCTTCATGCCCGAGCCGCACATCTTGTTGATGGTAGCGGCTCCGGCGGAGACGGGAATGCCCGCGCCGATCGCAGCCTGGCGCGCGGGTGCCTGACCCTGGCCGGCCGGAAGCACGCAGCCCATGAGAACTTCGTCGATCTCCGAGGCGGGGATGGATGCGCGTTCAAGCGCGGCGCGAATGGCGGCGGCGCCGAGCGCGGGAGCGGTGAGATCCTTGAAGT
>JABEBX010016707.1_pt1 | contig 12729 bp, 13 predicted proteins | sample 7245971 | NCBI WGS metagenome assembly JABEBX01 (sample SAMN14506365, study PRJNA622280) | hot springs metagenome | biome: hot spring [ENVO:00000051]|acidic hot spring [ENVO:00002120]; feature: spring [ENVO:00000027]|sediment [ENVO:00002007]; material: sediment environment [ENVO:01001048]...
CACTTCCAAGATAAACCAAGTTAACTTGAATGTCTGGGTTTTGTTTGTTGAAAAGGTTGGTTATCGTCTGAAGTGTTGTTCCGAGTTGGGCGCCCATTCCCTCCCAAAATGTTACAACTACGGGCTGTGCAAAGACCGAAACCGAAAAGAAAAAACTCATTAAAAGTACAGAGACCAAGATCGTTAACTTTTTCATTCAAATCACTCCCTTCATTTACCGAGATATTTTTGTTGAACAATTATAGATTGTTGCTGTGCCCAATCAAGGGCCTGTTGTGGTGTCATGGTGAAATGTACGGCATTTTCAACGGCCGTTCGAATGTTGTCTATAACGCTTGGCCACCAGGGAAGAGTTTCAGAGTAAGAAATTCCATTCGCAAGTCCTTCTGCTATTGCCGAAGGATTGTAGGCAGTGCTTTGGGCAAACAAATTCCATTGATCAAGACCAACAACTGTTTTATTGAGAGGCGAATAATTCGTGTTCATTGCCCAATAAATCTGAACGGCTGGCGTAAGCAAAAATTTGATATATTCCCATGCGGCGGCCTGTTGCTCTGCGGTTGCAGTGTTGAAGATCACCAAAGTCTGTCCTCTGAATAGAGGTGATGTTTGATTGCTTATTCCAACAGGGAAGGATGCCATTTCCAGCCCGTCTTTTTGTCCTGCGACATCAGAAAGATCAAAAGGAAGATCTGCGCCTTCGCCTATGAGCATCGCAACTGAAGAAGTTGTGAGTTCGTTGTCGAAATAATCGTATTTTGCGTAAGCGTATCCCGCTTTAACGAGATTAACAAGAAAGGTAAGAGCCTGAACGTTCTGTGGAGAATTTATTATCAGAGATCCTTCTGGAGTTATGTATTTGCCTCCACCAAATTGTCTTGCAACAGCCGTTAAAACACCGTAAGTAGTTCTGAATCCGAGACCATATCTTACGGTTTTACCGTTTTGAGTAACTGTTAAAAGTTTCGCATCGTTCGCAAGATCTTCTATCGTTTTTGGAGGATTTATGCCAGCCTGTTGGAGCATCAGAGGCCTGTAATACAGGACGTATATACTCTGATTGAATGGTAAGGTATATATTTTCCCGTTTATCTTGCTCATATCTATGATTGAGGGATAAAGTTGCGATGCAACAGAAGAAAAATCTGCGAAAGAATCGACGGGCGTTACTACGCCTTGGGCTACAAGAGAACCTGCCCATGCTGGATATACCTGTGCAATGGTTGGAAGCGTCTTCGCCTGTGCCGCTGCTAAAATTTTTGAGTCAAGTTGATCTCCGTTACCGACGAAAACGAGTTCTACCTCAATGTTGGGATTTTCCTTGTTGAAAAGATCTGTTATCGTCTGAAGAGTTGTACCAAGTTTTGCCTCCATGGCCTCCCAGAAAATGACCTCTGTCTTTTGAGCCAAGGAAACTGAAACAAGGCCAAGGACACCGATCAGTAAAATTACAATTACCCTTTTCACCATTACCTACCTCCTTATGAAAAATAAAAAGGAGATATCATCTCCTTTTCGAATTTTCAACGATTTCAATTGCATCATCAACATTCCATGCACTTTTGATTTCGATCAATTTTCTTTCATCAAGGTATTTTCCCTCAATTAAAATGCCGGCTATTCTGTCCGTCCAACCGCCAGTTCCTCTCAAAAGCACTATTGGAACTCCCAGCAAATACGCAGAGAAAAGTTCAAGTCCTGTACCTGCTTTTCCACCCACACTTATAACACCATCGACGTTGTACATCATCAAAACAGATCTCATGGATGAATCCATTCCCGTTTTAACTTCAAAGGAAAGATGCTTATTCCCATTTTCTACCCCTGCGACTATGCCTATAACCTCTCCTCCGACGTTCTTTGCAGCTCGGGATACGATCTCCATTACTCCATCTGTTCCTCCATTGATCAAAATATGTTTCTTTAAGGCTATTTTCTGTCCAAGTTCCTCGCATATCTCTCTGAGTTGCTTTACAGGCATTTCGTCTACATTGCCCGAATATCCTATAACGGCTATTTTCATTTAACATCTCCGATTATACGACGCTTTTTTTATCTGGATATTAAATTATATCATATCTTGGTATCACACCATCCGTGATCTTGAGTGATTGTTATTTTTGTGATATACTTCTAAGGTGAACTTAACTGGAGAGATGGCCGAGCGGTCGAAGGCACTTGCCTGCTAAGCAAGCGTGGGATTTTCCCACCGTGGGTTCAAATCCCACTCTCTCCGCCAGTTGTGCCCGTAGCTCAGCTGGATAGAGCGATAGACTGCGGATCTATAGATCGGGAGTTCAAATCTCCCCGGGCACGCCAAGGTGGATATCATGTTAAAGATAAAATTTGAAACTTTAAAGCATGAACAGAAAATAAAAATCTATGAAACACTTGATTGGAAAGAAATTGAATTTGAGGGCAATATTTATCCCTATTCTATGCCAGTTAAAGTTGATCTGAACGTTGAACTTTCTTTGGGAAGGATGTACGTTCAAGGAAGTGTTAAAACCCAAATAATCCATCCGTGTGATAGATGCCTCGAACTAGTCAAAGTTGATATAAATGGAAATGTTGAGACTGTTTATATACCGAATGGAAAGGTCAAAGAGGTAGAAGAAGTTACAGATGAAATTGGAACTTTTTATTACGATCCATACATGGAATTCTTAGATCTGACTGATAGAGTTATCGAAGCAATAATACTTGAAATACCCATGAAGGTGTTGTGTAAGTCTGATTGCAAAGGGCTGTGTCCTCATTGCGGAATCAATTTAAACGAACATCCCGATCATGTTTGCGATCAATCGCAAGAAACGCAAGAAAAAAATGAAAGTGAATCTCCATTTTACGTCTTGAAAAAAAAGATATCTTTTGAATCGAAAGGAGAATGAAAATGGCTGTACCAAAGAAAAAGCCTTCTCTTACAAGGACTAACAGGAGAAGGGCCGTTTATTACAGAAGTAAGAACGTGACGATTACAAAATGTCCTCACTGCGGTGAACCGATGCTGCCACACCATGTTTGCATGAAATGTGGGTATTACGATGGCAAACAGGTGCTTGAAGTTAAGGAGTGACCATCTTGGCGCACATAGCGCTTGATGTATTTGGAGGAGATCACGCTCCCTATGAAGAAGTAAAGGGGGCGCTTTTGTTCGTTGAGAAAACAAAAAATAAAGTAACACTCGTAGGGGACGAAAAGGAAATAGAAAAACTCATCCCAAAGGGTTTCTCCGGTATAGATATCGTAAATGCACCTGGAAAATTTGGCATGAGCGAAAAACCAACGGAAATACTCAGAGCACCTGAAAGTTCAATGAACGTTGCTGCAAAACTCGTTAAAGATGGAAAAGCAGATGGATTTTTGAGCGCTGGAAATACTGGGGCATTGCTTGTACTGGGCACATTTGTTTTGGGTAGAATAGAAGGCATTGAAAGACCAGCGATAGCGACTGTCATGCCGTCTAAAGTGGGGGGCACTGTTCTTATAGACGCAGGTGCGAATTTATCGCTCAAACCGCAGCAATACGTTCATCTTGCCGTGATGGGACTTGCGTACGCTAGGGGAATTCTGAGAAAAGATAACCCAAAAGTTGGTATACTAAATGTGGGCTTAGAAGCGGAAAAAGGAACTGATACCATAAAAGAGGCTTACGATCTTTTGAAAAATAAAATCGGTAATGCATTTCGCGGCAACGTTGAAGGTAGAGATGTCTTTTACGGAGATGTAGATGTTGTGGTGTGCGATGGGTTCAGTGGGAATGTCGTTCTGAAAACTTCAGAAGGGGTTGGTTTGTTTGTTGCCGATATGCTCAAACAATCGATCAAAAATTCGAACCTGTTTCAAAAAATTGGGGCACTTATGATGAGCGGAACCTTCCAAAAATTCAAAGAAACCCTTGATTATAGGAAATACGGAGGGGCATTTTTGCTTGGCGTTAACGGAATTGCCGTCAAGGCACACGGTTCTTCAGATTCAAAAGCCATATTCAACGCATTGAATGTCGCGGCTTCTGGAATAGAAAGTGGCCTCGTTCAGATGATAAAGGAAAGTGTTTAGAATGTGCGGAATATATGGATTTATAGGTGATGGAAAGGTAGAAGACCTTATAAATGGTTTGAAAAAATTGGAATACAGAGGGTATGATTCTGCTGGAATTGCTTTTTCTCAGAATGGTTCCCTCGTTGTTGAGAAAAAAACGGGAAAGGTCGACACACTTCGATATGCCCTAAACGAAAATCTTGAGCGAAAAATAAGCGTTGGGATAGCACACACGAGATGGGCAACTCATGGAATACCGAATGATATAAATGCTCACCCTCAAATGGATTGTGAAAAGAAAATAGCGGTCGTTCATAACGGTATCATTGAAAACTTTACAACGCTCAGAGAAGAACTCATATCAGAAGGCCACGAATTTATTTCTCAAACTGACACAGAGGTTATAGCACATTTAATTGAAAAGTATTTCAAGGGAACAAGCATTTCATGCTCAAGGAAATTTATGAAGAGCCCCGCGTTATCTCCGATGCTTTGATGGGACGCGTAAAGGGCGAAAGAATTTTTCTAAAAGAATTGGAAGATTGGAAAGATTACATAAAAAACCTAAGGAAGATAAACGTCATAGCGTGTGGAACAAGTTACCATGCTGGCTTGGTCTTTAAATACTTTTTTGAAAGCCTTAGACCTTTTGATGTTGAGGTTGAAGTCTCTTCTGAATACAGGTATAGAAATGTCCTTATAGATGATAGAGTTCTCAGCGTAGCCATAAGTCAATCTGGAGAAACAGCCGATACGCTTGAAAGCGTCAGACTTGTGAAATCTTTAGGTGGTAAAGTGCTGGCGATATCGAATGTTGTGGATTCGACGCTTACAAGAGAATCTGATAAAACGCTTTACATAAACGCAGGCCCAGAGATAAGTGTTGCTTCAACAAAAGCCTACATAGGGCAGTTGACCGTACTTTACCTTTTAGCACTTTATATAGATTCTATGCTTGGAATTGAGCATCCAGAAACGGTAAAAGCACTTTCACATCTTCCAGAACTTGTCGACAATTTTATTCTCACGCAAAGAAACACGATAAAAGACGTGGCAGATAAATACGTTGGATATTCAAATTTCATGTACATAGGAAGAGGCATGAATTATCCATCGGTACTTGAAGGCGCACTGAAACTCAAAGAGATAAGTTACACTAATGCCGTTGGATACCAGGCGGGAGAACTTAAGCATGGGCCTATCGCTTTGCTCGACGAAAAATTCCCAGTTATGGCTGTTGCCGTTGACGATGATTTAAAAGGTAAAATGATCTCCAACATACTTGAAACGAAGGCAAGAAATGCTCGCGTGGTTGCGGTTGTCAGTGCATCGGATCGAAAGGTATCAAATCTTGTCAACGATGTTATAAAAGTGCCAGATGTTGAAAAATACCTTTACCCTTTCTTCGTTGGTATTTCATTTCAACTTTTTGCTTACAACGTTGCCAACAACAGGAATCTTAACATAGACATGCCAAGAAATCTCGCTAAAAGTGTTACAGTCGAATAGGAGGTAAGGCTTTTTGTCAGTATTAAGGGAAATTTGCGATGAAATTTCAAAAGAAGAAGACCCAGATCTTGTGATTTTGAAAATGCGGGGATTAAGTTACTTAACGGATTACTTCATCATAGCAACGGCAAATTCAAATGTCAACATGAGATCTATAAGAGACAGAATTCTTGCCATTTTCAAATTGCACAACCACAGGATAATCTTTTACGATAAAAGTGATGATCACGATTGGATGATAGTAGACGCTGGAGATATAGTTGTTCATATTTTCACCAAAAGTGCGAGAGAATTCTACGATATAGAATCTTTATGGTCTGATACAGAGAAACTCGACGCAAAGGAGGTTTAAATGTACGATCACGGCAAGATAGAATCAAAGTGGCAAAAAAAATGGGAAGAAAGTGGAATTTTTCATACTCCCAATCATTCAGATAAACCGAAATACTACTCTCTCGTCATGTTTCCTTATCCATCGGGTACTCTTCATGTTGGTCATGTTAAAAACTACACAATTGGAGACGTTGTATCTCGTTACAAAAGGATGCGCGGATATAACGTTATGAATCCTTTTGGATATGATTCCTTTGGTCTGCCCGCAGAAAATGCTGCCATAGCGCATGGCAACGTACATCCTGAAGACTGGACAAGATCAAACATAACAACGATAAGAAATCAAATAAAAAAACTTGGAATAAGTTACGATTGGAACAGAGAAACGATAACATTCGAGGAAAACTATTACAAATGGACACAATGGATCTTTCTAAAACTTTACGAAAGAGGCCTTGCCTACAAGAAAAGTGGTCCTGTAAATTGGTGTCCATCCTGCAAAACGGTACTTGCCAACGAACAAGTAGTCGATGGAAAGTGCGAGAGATGTGGAACACCTGTTATCATAAAACAACTCGATCAATGGTATTTCAAGATAACCAATTATGCGGAAGAACTTGACGCTTTTATAGATAAATTAACAGGTTGGCCTGATAACGTTAAAATCATGCAAAGGAATTGGATAGGAAAGAGTACAGGCGCTGAAGTGATTTTCAAGATCAAAGAAACTGGCAAAACTTTGAAGATTTTCACGACCAGGCCCGATACGCTTTGGGGCGTTACCTTTATGGCCATAGCTCCAGAATCGCCTTTGCTTGCGGAATTAACGTCAATTTCGAAGCAAAATGAAGTTGAAAATTTTCTCACAAAGATAAATTCTACCGAAAATAGATTTGAAAGGTTTTCTGCAGATGCTCCCAAAGAAGGCGTGTTTTTGGGTACTCATGCCATAAATCCCGTTAACGGAGAAGAGTTACCCATCTACGTTGCCAATTACATACTCTATGAATATGGTACTGGCACAATAATGGCTGTGCCAGCACATGACACGCGTGATTACGCCTTCGCGAAAAAATACTCACTTCCCATAAGGGAAGTTGTTGATGGTAACGATCAACTTCCTTACGATGGAGAAGGAATTCTTAAAAACTCAGGACCTTTCAGCGGTATGAGAAATAGTGAAGCAATGGATAAGATAATAGCATATCTTGAAGATAAAAAGATTGGAAATCGAACTGTAAATTACAAATTGCGCGATTGGCTGATATCGAGGCAAAGATACTGGGGTGCGCCTATTCCCGTGGTTTACTGTGACAAATGTGGCATTGTGCCGGTTCCAGAGAAAGATTTGCCTGTAAAACTTCCCAGAGATGTTAAATTCGATCCAACTGGAAAATCGCCTCTTTCATACGATGAGAGATTTCTACACACGACTTGCCCTAAATGTGGCGGACCTGCGATAAGAGAAAGTGACACGATGGACACATTCGTCGACTCTTCCTGGTATTACCTAAGATACGTTAACCCAAAAGAAAAAGACAAACCATTCATAAAGTCGGATGTTGATGAATGGTTGCCCGTCGATCAATACATAGGCGGCGTTGAACATGCGATTCTTCATCTGCTCTATTCGAGGTTCATAACCAAAGTTCTAAGAGATGGAGAATATCTCTCTTTCGATGAGCCATTCAAAAATCTTTTTACGCAAGGCATGATATACAAAGACGGGGCTAAAATGTCAAAATCAAAGGGAAACGTGGTTTCTCCAGATGAGATGGTGGAGAAATACGGTGCCGATACTCTGAGACTTTACATACTCTTCATGGGTCCACCCGAAAAAGATGCGGAATGGTTAGAATCTGGCATTGAAGGGGTCTATAGGTTTATCATCAAACTTTGGAGCCTTTTTGAAAATATCCTGCCTTTAACAGAAAAAAACCAAGAAACGAAGAAAGATTTGAGCGATGAAGAATATGAGATAAGAAGAAAACTTCATCTGACCTTGAAGAAGATCACTAATGATATAGAAGGGGCCTTCAGATTTAACACCGTCGTCAGTGGATTTATGGAACTTGTCAACATTTTTTCCGATTATGTCAAGTCGATGCCTGATGACAATTTAAATGTTGGACTTTTGAATGAATTTGCGCATAAACTCGTTCCTTGCCTTTCTCCATTCATCCCACATGTTGCCGAAGAATTGTGGGAAATGATGGGTGAAAAGCCTTTTGCTGCAAATGCCGATTGGCCATCTTACGATGAAGATGCCATTAAACCAAGAAAGATCGAAATTGCCTTGATGATAAATGGAAAGGTTAGATCAAGGATCGTTATAGATGCTGGACTTTCTGAAGATGAAATACGCCAAATTGCCCTGAATGATGACAAAATAAAAAATATTCTCAACGGCAAAAATTTCAAGAAAGTTTTTGTCACATCAGGTAATGTCGTGAATATAGTTGTGTAAGAGGGAAGATCATGAAAATTCCTGGTCCTGTTTCGAAAAGAATCGCTCTTTACCATAGATGCGTGGCATCTTTAATTTCGGAGGGAAAAGATATAACCTCTTCACAAGAACTCGGCGAAAGACTTGTTTTAAAGCCAAGTCAAATAAGAAAAGATCTTTCATATTTTGGAGAATTTGGAAAACGTGGAACAGGCTATAATCTTAAAGAACTTAGACTATCCCTCGAAAATGTTTTGAGAATAAATAAAACGTGGAATATCTGTATCGTTGGTGCAGGTAATATAGGTACAGCACTTGCAAATCATAGAGAATTTTTCAAAGAAGGATACAACATAGTTGCATTTTTCGACAGAAATACTTCAAAGATTGGCAAAAAAATAGGAGAAAGAGGTATTTTAGTTTACTCGATGAATGAATTAGAAGAAAAGGTAAAATCACTCGACATCGAAATAGGGGTTATAGCCGTACCGGCTTTAGAGGCGAGGAATGTTGCAGAAACTTTGGTAAGGGCTGGTATAAAGGGCATACTCAATTTCGCACCGACAAAACTCAAATTGAATGATGTTGAAATTGAAGATGTTGACATTGCCATATCTTTTAAATCTCTGACTTTTAAGATGGGAGCAAGAGAAATTGAAAGAAAAAGATCAGATTGTAAGGAGAATAATTGAAGAAAAGGGAGAAAAAGCAGTACCCATTCTCATCGATCTGCTTTTTGAAGGAGATCCGCAAATTTCGGATATCGCTGTGGATGCCCTTGAAGCGCTTGACTGTTGTAAACAATTGATCGAACGACTTAATTTTGAGATGAAAAAAGATGAAAAAAATGTTGGTATTTATTACATAGCGGATCTAATCGGAGATAAAAGATGCAATGGTGGAATAGATTATCTCAAAAGCATGTTAAATCTAGTTGAAAATGAAAAAGAAGCCTTAATAGTTCATGGTGCTCTCTTAAAAGTTGGCTTCAAAGATTCTGAAAATTACCTGCTTTACGAATTTGAAAATGATCCTTACATGGAAGAGTTTATTTTCGATATAGCGTTAACACTTTCTTATTCAGATAGTGCGGAGGTAGTGAAAGCCATTTCAAACAAAGCAAAAGATCATCCCGAACTTATCGAGATACTTCAGTCAATGTGTGAAAGAAACCCGGCATTTTTTTCATTATTGCCTGAAGTTCTAAGAGAAAAGGTGAGGTGATTGAAATGGAATACCTCGAAATCAAGAATCTTGAAACGCAGATCGAAAATTTTAAACTTGGACCCGTGAATCTGTCTGTTGATAAGGAAAATGTGCTCGCAATTCTTGGACCTTCCGGATCCGGAAAATCAACACTTCTAAGGGCTATTTGTGGTTTAATACCGTCAAAAGGATCTGTGATTCTCGAAGGGGTTGATATGTCTCACTTTCAACCGCATCTAAGGCGAATGGCAATGATGTTTCAGGAGTACGCTCTCTTTCCACACATGAACACGTTCAAAAATATTTCTTTCCCTCTAAGTGTGAAGAAAATGGATAAAACTAAAATAAATGAAAAAGTTAGAAAAAGAGCACGCGAAATTGACGGGGGTCTTGAAGAAAGCCTTCCTTTCATGCCTAAAGCTCTTCCTGAAGGGCTTAAGCAGGCAACGGCTTTTGCGAGAGAAACGGTCAGAGAATTTGATATTTTGATGCTCGATGAGCCATTCTCAAGGCTTGACGCCTATCAGAAGCAATTCGTGAGAGCAGATCTCAAAAAAAACCTTCTTAATCTCGGGAAAACTTACATACTTGTGGTCTCGGATGTTGTGGATGCGCTTGCAATTTCCGATCATGTTGCCATCATCATCGATGGGAGAATCGTTCAACATGATCTCACCATGAAAGTTTACAATAATCCCGTAAACCTTGATGTGGCAGTTTTAATGTCTCCTCTTGGATTAAATACCGTTAAGAATTTGTTCGATGTGCCCGAAGGTAAGATACTTGCATTTAGACCTGATGCCGTTTTTGAATCGGACAAGGGCATAGAATTCAACATAGAATCCATAGATCCAATCGATTCAAGGAGATCTCTTTTTCATCTTGTAAGAGAAGGAACAGATATAGTTGCTTTTTTAACTAACAATTCAAAAAAGGTGAATGGACAGGTCAAAATTGATTTGGATAGAAGTAAGTGTTGGATATACTGATTCAAATTTAAAAGTTGAATTCTTATTTATCTTTCAGCTCCAGCATGTGCCCCCTCGGAATCTGTCCTCGCTGCGCTGCGAAGGATTCCTCTGGGGCATCATGCTCTCCGCTGCGAGATTCGGAATTTAAAAAATTTAAAGGAGCGATCATGAAAAATTGGCAATATTCACAGATTGTCTATCAAATATTTGTGGATAGGTTTAACAAGGGAAGAACTTTTGATCAAAAAGTCAAAAATGGTCTTTACAATCGAGACGGCGGAATCGTAAAATCATGGGATGAATTGCCAAAAAGGGAAAGTCATGGCCTCGAGTTTTTTGGTGGAGATTTAGACGGCATAATTGAAAAAATGGATTACATAAAAAGTTTGAAGATAAATGTCCTTTACTTAACTCCCATCTTTCTGGCTGCCACAAATCACAAATATGATACCCATGACTTTAACGTTGATCCGCAATTTGGAGATGAAAAGACTCTCATTGAATTATTTAAAAGGGCTCACGAAAGCGGAATTCGAGTTATTCTTGATGGTGTTTTCAACCACGTTGGAGTTGATGGAATATGGTTTAACAGGTCAAAAAAATACGGAAATAGTGGGGCATATAACGATCCAAATTCGCCTTTCAAAGATTTTTTCGAGTTCAGATCATGGCCTAACGATTACAGATCATGGTTAGACATAAAATTGCTTCCGGAATTAAACCTTCAAAGTGACACTCTCAAAAAATTACTTTTTACGGATGAAAATTCAATCCTAAAGCGATATCTTAAATTGGGGGCAGATGGATGGCGCCTTGATTGTGCGCACGATCTTGGACATGAGATAAATTATCTGATAGTTGAAAATTCCAAAAAAGTTAAAGAGGATGCTTACGTCGTTGGAGAAGTAAGTGGATATCCGAACGAATGGTTTAAACTGTCAAAACTTGATGGCGTCATGAATTATTACTTTTCAGAACTTTTGATAAACGCGTTGAATGGAGAATTCGAGCCTTATATACTGAAAAACGGCCTTGACAGGATGGTAGATGAAAATGGAATTGAAGGTCTTTCAAGGTCTTGGAACATGATCTCATCTCATGATACGCCAAGAATGAACACACTTTTGAAGGAGAAAAATTTAAAAGAAATGGCCATCGCATTCCAGATTTCATATCCTGGAAATCCATTTTTGTACTACGGAGAAGAAAATGGAATGAACGGTGGTGGAGATCCGGACAACAGAAGGCCTATGGTGTGGGATGATAAAAGATGGGATTGGAATTTCAGGGAGTTTGTCCTTAAAGCCTTTGATGTGAAGAAAAATGAGCCTGCTTTGAATGGAGGTAATTATTTGAAACTTGATTTCAAGATTAATTCTCCATTGATAGGTTTTGTCAGATACACACGCGATCCAAAAGATACACTGTTTTTCTTTGCGAATCTCTCAAATTCAACCGTTTTAGAAAAAATACCAATTCCTTTTGCCTATTTCATGCATCATACCCCCATGGAGAGAATATTTGGAAATGGAGAGACTATCGCAAGAGTTTCGGAAATAGATCTCGAGATGCCCTCGAAATCTTTTGGAATATTTAGATTCTCACCGAAATTTTCGATGTATAGGATGTACAAATCAGTTCAGTAAGTACATTTTCATGTGAACGAATGGAGATGATGAAAGTGGAATGGTGGAAAGGCGGCGTTTTCTACCAGATATATCCGAGAAGTTTTAAAGACTCAAACGGAGATGGTGTGGGAGATCTAAATGGCATAAAAGAAAAACTTGATTATTTCAAATGGCTCGGCATAGATGCTCTATGGATTTGCCCATTTTTTAAATCTCCAATGAAAGATTTTGGATATGATATAAGCGATTACACGGATGTTGATCCAATCTTTGGGAGTATTGAAGATTTTAAGGAATTGTTGGAAGAGGCTCATAAAAAAAACATACGCATCGTTATAGATCAAGTTTATAACCATACCTCTAACGAACATCCATGGTTTATCGAATCAAAAAGTTCAAGAAATAATCCGAAAGCAGATTGGTACATATGGAAAGATCCAAGGGCAGACGGTACTCCTCCAAATAATTGGATATCCTTATTTTCCGGTGAAAAGGCAGAAAGTGCTTGGACATGGGATGAGAATAGAAAACAATATTATCTTCACCTTTTTGCCAAAGAACAACCAGATTTAAATTGGAAAAATGAAGAGGTAAG
>JABEBX010023218.1_pt1 | contig 12719 bp, 10 predicted proteins | sample 7245971 | NCBI WGS metagenome assembly JABEBX01 (sample SAMN14506365, study PRJNA622280) | hot springs metagenome | biome: hot spring [ENVO:00000051]|acidic hot spring [ENVO:00002120]; feature: spring [ENVO:00000027]|sediment [ENVO:00002007]; material: sediment environment [ENVO:01001048]...
CGCGCTTGCCGGTAATCAAGCTGTCGATGCCGCGCACATCTTCGCCGCGCTCCACCAGCGCCGCGGCGATCGAGCGCCCGATGAAGCCGGCCACGCCGGTAACCAAGTATTTCGCCAATGTTCTTCCTCGCAGACAGCCGTAGGCGTAAACGAAGAAACTTTCCGCCCCGGCTTAGGATACTATTTCGCGCCGTCACGGCATCCGGCCTTACAACCGTCACGGCATCCGGCCTTACAATCAACAGCATGACAATCGTGATTGCCGGCAAGCTGGCCGAGCTGAAGCGCAAGATGGAGACCCGCGAGGCCCGCATCGGGATCGTGGGAATGGGTTATGTGGGATTGCCGCTGGCGTTGTTGTTCAGCGGAGAGCGGTTCCGGGTGACGGGCTTCGACATCGCGCCCGGAAAGGTGAAGACGCTCAACGCGGGCGGGTCCTACATCGTGCGCATCCTCCCTGAAGCCGTTCAGGAGGCGCAAAAGGCGGGCTTCCGCGCCACTGCGGACTACTCTGAAATCGCGGCCATGGACGCGGTCATCATCTGCGTGCCCACGCCGCTCAACGAGCACCGCGAGCCGGACCTGAGCTACGTGACGGGAACGGCCTCGTCCATTGCGCCTTATCTTCATGAGGGCCAGTTGATCGTGCTCGAGAGCACTACCTATCCCGGCACGACCGAGGAGGTGGTTGCGCCTCTGCTCGAGAGCGGCAATCCTCACGGCCTGAAGATCGCGCGCGCGGCCAACGAGGCCGGCGTGCATCTGGCCTTCTCGCCCGAGCGCGAGGACCCCGGCAACGAGGCCGTAGACCGCCGCGACATTCCCAAGGTGGTAGGCGGCTGCGGGCAGGCGGCCGCGGAACTGGCCGCCGCCATGTACGGCGCCATCTTCCGCCGCGTGGTTCGCGTCAGCAGCCCCGCCGTGGCCGAGATGACCAAGCTGCTTGAAAACATCTACCGCTCGGTGAACATCGCACCAGCAAGGAAAATCGCTCAAGGGATCGAAGGTTCTGATCCTGGGCCTGGCCTATAAGCGCGACGTGGACGACCTGCGCGAGTCGCCCTCGCTCACCATCATCGAACTGCTGCGCGCCAAGGGAGCGACCGTCGCTTACAACGATCCTTACTTTCCCACCGTCGGCCGCGGCCGCCACTACGACCTGAACATGGCCAGCGTGCTGCTCGAGAACCTCGGCCGGTACGACGCCGTGGTGATTGTCACTGACCACTCCAGCTACGACTACCGCGCCATCGTCGCCGAGTCGCAGCTTGTGGTGGACACGCGCAACGCCACCAAGGGCATCGACTCGCCGAAGATCGTGCGCTGCTGAACGGCTCGCAGGCCGGGCCGGCCGGCGTTGCGGCGTAACAGTCTCGCACCGGTGTTTCCGGCCCGCGATGGATGAAGCCGGCGGGTCCGGAATCGCCAACCTGCCAACTCGCCATGCGGCGGGGAACCCACCCAGCGGGCGGGCCGCGCGCCAACTCGCCGCCCTTGTTTCTTGTTGGGTTTTTCCGGCACGATTGCGGGTAAACCTGTCGTGTATGGTGGGAAGGTTCGCTTATGAATTTTTTTCTTCCCACCCTGGCCGAGCCGCGCCGCTTCTCCACAAGCGAGCAGGTGCTCTTCGCCATCCTCGCCGCAGCCTCGGTTTATGCCTTCTGGCGCCGTTTCGGGCCCATTCTGGCCAAAATCCTCCAATCGAAGAAAGACCCTGATTTCCACCTTCGCCCCTTCGCCAAACGCATCCGCGACTTCGTATGGGAAGTCATGTTCCAGGCCAAAGTTATCCGCGAGCGCCCGCTCGCCGGCCTGGCGCACGCTTTCGTCTTCTGGGCCTTCTGCGCCTTCGCGCTGGTCTCGCTGAACCACTGCGCCACGCTCTTCGGCCTCGGCTTTCTCGACCCCGCAAGCCCCATCGGACGGTTTTATTTCTACTTTGCCGCCCTCTTCGCTCTGGCCTGCGCGGTGGGCATCGCCGGCCTCTTCATCCGCCGGTTTTTCGTCCGCCCTCAATGGTTCGGCGAAGGGATCTCCTGGGAATCGGGCCTCATTGCGCTGCTGATCTTCGTGCTCATGGCCAGCTACCTGGCCTCGTTTTTCGTCTCCGGCGCCGGCGTCCCCATTCGCGCCCTCTGGTGGGCGCACACGCTCACTCTGCTGCTCTTCCTTCCCGTCATTCCTCAAACCAAGCACCTGCACCTGGTCCTGGCCCCATTCACCGTATTCCTCTCGCGCGGCGGCTTCAGCCGCATTCCGCCCCTCAGCGGCGATGAAGACTTCGGCCTCGTCGCCGGCGCGGACCTGACGCGGCTGGTCAGCCTCCAGGCCTACTCCTGCGTGGAGTGCGGGCGCTGCACCGAGCACTGCCCCGCCAACAACACCGGCAAGCTGCTCAACCCGAAAGAAATCGTTCTCGGCCTGCGCGCCTACCTCAACGAGTACGGCCCCGCGTCCCCAAAATCCAAAGAAGTCCCGCTGCTGGGCAAGCACAACTCACAGGAAGCGGTCTTCCAGTGCACCACCTGCGGCGCTTGCGAGTTCCAGTGCCCGGTGGGCATTGAGCACCTCCCGATGATCGTCGGCCTGCGCCGCGGCGCGGTCAACACTGGCGCCTGGAGCGACGATCACGGCGCCAAGCTCTTCCTGGCCCTCGAACACGGCTCCAACGCGCTGGGCCTCAGCGCAACCGAGCGCGACAGGTTCATCGAGAAAAACGCGCTGCCCATCTTCGACGGAACACAAGAGTATTGTTTATGGCTGGGCTGCATGGGCGGCTACGATCCCAAGGGCCGCGAGATCGTCCTCGCCCTGGTGCGCGTGATGAATTATCTGGGCGTAACCTTCGGCGTGCTGCGCAAAGAGCGCTGCACCGGCGACCCCGTCCGCCGCCTGGGCAACGACCTGCTCTTCCAGCAACTGGCGGAGTCGAACCTCGAAAACCTGGCCCAATCCAAAACCAAGAAAATCATCTCCATCTGCCCGCACTGCGTGCGCACCATCCAGGAAGACTGGAAGGAATTCGGTGCGCCTCCGTCCGTCGAGCACCACAGCGAGTTTTTAGCCCGACACCTCGATTGCTTACCCCAAACAAGAACCGGGGTGCCCCAGGTCCCGCTTTTGGGACCTGGGATAGCACAGACCCCAAATGAACCCAAACAGAAACCTGGGACAGAAAAAATCGTCTTCCACGATCCCTGCTACCTGGGCCGTTACCGCGGCGTGTACGACCAGCCGCGCGCCGTCGCTGCGCTGGCCGGAGAACTGGTCGAAGCCCCGCGCCACCGCGAGCGCAGCTTCTGCTGCGGCGCCGGCGGCGGGCTGGCGTTCCTCGGCGAAGAGAGCGGTGAGCGCGTGAGTTCGGTGCGCGCCGCGGAACTGGCCGCCACCGGCGCTCAAACCGTAGCCGCGGCCTGCCCCTTCTGCAATACCATGTTCCAGGACGCTTTGGCGGCCCAAGGCCAAGGCGCGCCGCAGCTTTTCGACATTGCGCAAATTGCGGCAAGCGGATTGCCTCGGGGAAATGCCATCTAACCTGAGCAGGAGCGCTCAATCCATGAAGATCGTCGTCGCCATCAAACAAGTCCCCGAGCGCGACGCGCCGCTGCGCATTGATGCGTCGGCCCAATGGATCGACGAATCAGGCTTGCAGTATGCCATGAACGAGCCCGACGCCTACGCCCTCGAAGAGGCGCTGCTGCTCAAGGAGACGAACGGCGGCGAGGTGGTCGTGGTAAGCGCGGGACCGGAGCGCGTGGGCACGACCATCCGCGAAGCCTTGGCCAAGGGCGCGGATCGCGCCATTCACATCCTTTCTGACGACCTGCGCGCGTGCGACGCGCTGGGCGTGGCGCGCCTGCTCGCGGCCGCCATCCAGCCCGAAAATCCCGATCTAATCCTCACCGGCCTGCAATCGGAGGATCTGGGCCAGGGCCAAACCGGCGTGATCCTCGCCGAGTTGCTCGGCCTGCCCCACGCGACCTTGATCCTACACGTAGAAATCGCCGATGCCGGACAACCTCAAGCTCAAATCAAAGCCAAGCGCGAGCTTGAGGATGGCTGGTTCCAGTGGATCGAACTGCCCACCCCGGCCGTGCTCACCATCCAGTCCGGCGGCAACAAGCTGCGCTACGCCACGCTGATGGGCATCAAGCGCGCCAAAACCAAGCCGGTCCGCACGCTCGCCGCCGCCGATCTCGGCGCAATCTCCTCGCCTGCCGTCACGCCTGCCGTCACGCCCGCCGTCACGCCCGCCGTCATGCTCGAGCGGATCGCCCTGCCCAAAAAGCAAAAATCCACGCAGATGCTTTCCGGCTCCGCTCAGCAAGCCGCGGCGGCGCTGGTGGAAAAGCTCAAATTCGAGGCGAGGGTCCTATGAGCGGCATTTTGGTCGTGCAGGAAGTGCGCAAAGACGGGAATACCCGCGCTTTCCAGGAGACGCTGGCCGCAGGCCGCATACTTGCCGGCTTGACAGGTCTGCCTTTGCAAGCAGCCGCCATCGGCGACCCAAACTCAAATATCTTTCTCGAATTCTCCGGGCCGCCGCCGGAGACGGCACACGCCATTGAGCATCCGCTGCTCGAGACGTATACCTCTGACGGATACGTGCTCGCCTTTGAGCAGCTAATCCGCAAACTCGATCCGGCTTACATCGTCTTCCCGCATTCGTATCAGGTGCGCGACTTCGTTCCCCGTCTTGCAACCAGGTTCGGTCAGGCGCTCATCAGCGACGTGACCGCCATTGAATCCGGCCCGGCATTCGTGAGGCAACTCTTTCAGGGGAAGATGAACGCAATGTATCGCCATCGAGAAGGTGGGCCTTGTTTTGTCTCCATCCAGAGCGGAGCATTTCGGCCGGATGGGACGAGCGGCGGCGTAACGGCGATCGATCACTTCACGCCGGAAATCGATCCTGCTCAAATCCGCACCCGTCCCGGCGAGCCATTCCGCGCCGCTGCGCAGACCGTCGATCTCGGCTCGGCGCAACTCATCGTGAGCGTGGGCCGCGGCATCAAGGATGCCGCAAACCTGCCTCTCGTTCAGGAGCTCGCCTCTGCGCTGGGCGCGGAACTGGCCGCCTCGCGCCCCATCTGCGACGCGGGCTGGCTGCCCATGGAGCGCCAGGTGGGCAGCTCCGGCCAAACCGTCTCGCCCAAGCTCTACGTGGCGGTCGGCATCTCCGGCGCCATTCAGCACCTGGTGGGCATGAAGGGCTCGCAGTGCATCGTGGCCATCAACAAGGATCCCGGCGCGCCCATCTTCGAGGTGGCCGACTACGGCATTGCCGGCGACCTCTTCGAGGTGGTTCCGGCGCTCACCGCGGCGCTCAAGAAGGCGCAGTGATCATCCATGCGCCTCGCAGCGGAAATGATCCGGTTGGGGGCGCAAATGCCCTTGCAATCCGCTCTTCCTCGTGTTAACTATTAGGATAATACTTTTTTGATCGCTACCAAGCCGGTAAACCCTGGCTGGCGTCAGATAGGACTCTACCCAATATGAAGATCGGCACCACCATTCGCGCCTATCGCCTCCAGAAGGGCTTGTCTCAGGGGGACATCGAGAGGAAAACCGGCCTGCTCCGCTGCTATCTCTCGCGCGTGGAGAACGGCCACACCGTGCCCTCGCTCGATACGCTGGCCAAGATCGCCCAGGCCCTGGACCTGCCCATCGCGCAGTTCTTTGCCGACGACTCGCTGGGCCGCCAGCTCAACGCCCAAAAACTCTCTGACGAGGAGATGCGCTTCCTCACCCAGATTCGCCGCTACTCGTCGAACCTCAACGAAAGCGACCGCAAGCTGCTGCTCGCTATGGTGAAAAAGTTCGCCGCCACGGCCACACGATAGCGCCCCGCAGTTCAGCCCCGCGGCGGCAACTGGGCCAGGTAGAAGCCGAACAGCACCAGCAATCCCGCCACCATCGCCACCGCGATCCGCAGGCGGACGTTGAAGGTCTTGCGCGGCGATCCCAGCCGCGGCACCATGGGCGCCGCAAACAGCATCCCGCTCATGCAGCCGCCCAGGTGCGCCATGTTGTCGACACGGAATCCGGCTCTGATCGCACTCGCGCCCATGTTGATCCCTACGTCCAGCACCAGGTTCAGCACCGCGACGTAGATCACCCACTTGCGCAGCTTCTTCAGTTCCGCGAGTCCCTCGGGCGGCAGCGGCAGCCGGTGCTTCAAGAGCACAATCAGGGCGCCGGCGATTCCAAAGATAGCTCCCGACGCTCCAGCGCCGGCCGGAAACACCAGCACCTCGTGGTATCGGATCCAGTTGGGATAGTAATGCCAAAAACTGAAAAGCGTGGACAGCAGATTGCCCGCCGCGCCGGTGAGCAGATAGACCGCGATCAGTCCCATCGAGCCCATCAGCGGCTCGGCCCATTGCGCTAGGACCCACAGGCTCACCATGTTGATGCTCAGGTCTATGATCCCTACGTGCAGGAACATGGCGGTCACAATCCGCCACCACTGGTGTTCCAGCAGCACCGAGCCGGCGTTGTTGGCGCCCCAGTTCATCACTTGGCCCACGGTAGGGCTCAACCAACTGATCCCGTGCGCCACCATGGCCAGATAGACCGCGCAGTTGATCCCCACCAGCAGATAAGTGGCCGGCGTTGAAAGCCACAGCGGCCGCCGCCGGCGCGCCGGTTGCGGAGGCGAATCATGGCTCACATCCGCAGGCAGGACCTCCGGAGCCAATTTGGAGATCTCAGGGGCAGACATTTCCTTGCGGGGTGGAACAACGGGGGGCGAACTTCCCATGTCCTAACTGTAATGCATTTCCCGCTTCGCGCAGCGGCCCATCAGGTGGTCCGGAGCTGAACCGGACAGCGGCTCCCGCCAAGGCTCAGCCCCGGATGGGATGACTGATTGTTGGCCGGCGCAATCGCGCCCGGCCGGTCTGATCCAGCCCATCCTAATCGGTATTTACTCCATGCCCGCCCACCGGCGGTAGGTTCCTAATCAATGCGCGCAAGACGCCGTACCGACATGCGGTGAACGATCTGCGCAGGCCGCTTCGGCCCCTGGTTGTAATCTGTACATTGGCCCGCGCGCCGCGCTTGTCCAAGTGCGGCAGATCGGCGCCCGGATCTTGAAAGGAGTGGAACTGTGAGTTCGCAAGGACAGCAAGCCCCAAGCGGCGTAAAGCGGATCAGGCGCGCCCTGCTCAGTGTTACCGATAAAACCGGCTTGGTCGAATTTGCCCAGGTGCTGGCGGATTTTGGAGTGGAACTGGTTTCGACCGGCGGAACCGCCCGCGCCCTTCGCGAGGCAGGGCTTGCGGTCAAGGACATCAGTGACCTGACCGGCTTTCCGGAGATGCTCGACGGCCGCGTCAAGACGCTCCATCCGCGCGTCCATGGCGGGTTACTCTACATCCGCGGCAATCCTGAGCACGAGGCCGCCGTGGCCGCTCACGGCATTGCGCCCATCGACATGGTGGCCGTCAATCTCTACGCCTTCGAGAAAACCGCCGGCCAGCCCGGCGTGGCCTTCGGACGCCTGATCGAAAACATCGACATCGGCGGGCCGTCGATGGTCCGCTCCGCCGCCAAAAACTTTGAGGACGTAGCCGTGGTCACGCGCGCCGCTGATTACCTCGCGCTGGCCGAAGAATTAAAAGCCAATCAGGGGGCGCTCAGCCGCGAAACCCGCTGGCGGCTGGCCAAGCAAGCCTTCGCGCTCACCGCGGCCTACGACGCGGCCATCGCCAATACCCTCGACCGGATCGAATCCGCTCCCGCGCCGGATGCGCCCGCCGCGCCGGATTTGAGCGCATTCCCCACAACCCTGCGCGTCAATCTTCCGCTCGCCCAGGCGCTCCGCTACGGCGAAAACCCTCATCAGCGCGCCGCGCTCTATGCGGACGGCTCGGGCCTGGGCGTGGCCGGCGCACAGCAGTTGCAGGGCAAGGAGCTCAGCTTTAACAACCTCGTCGATCTGGACGCCTGCTGGGAACTCGTCCAGGAGTTTGAAGAGCCTGCCGTCATCATCGTCAAGCACACCAATCCCTGCGGCGCGGCCACCGGCGCAAACCTCCTCGAAGCCTATCAAAAGGCCCTGGCCTGCGATCCGGTCTCGGCCTTCGGCTCGGTCATCGGCATCAACCGCGAAGTGGATGCCGCCGCCGCCGAGGAGATCGCCAAGCTCTTTGTCGAGGCCATTGCCGCCCCAGCCTTCAGCGCCGGCGCCCGCGCCTGCCTGGCCGCCAAGAAAAACCTGCGTCTGGTCGAGCTTCGGCCCGCTCCGCCGCGCCCGGTTCTCAAGCACGTCTCGGGCGGACTGCTGCTCCAGGACGCCGACACCGGCCGCGTCACCGCGTCGGAGCTGAAGGTGGTCACCTGGCGTCCGCCTACGGCCGAGGAACTGCGCGGCCTGCTCTTTGCCTGGCGCGTTTGCAAACACGTCAAATCCAACGCCATCGTCTACGCCCGCGACGGCCAGACCCTCGGCATCGGCGCCGGCCAGATGAGCCGCGTAGACGCCGCCAAATTCGGCGCCATGAAGGCGGCTCTGCCGCTCTCCGGCTGCGTCGCCGCTTCCGATGCCTTCTTTCCGTTTCCTGACGGACTTGAAGCCGTGGCCCAGGCCGGCGCTACCGCCGTCATTCAACCCGGCGGATCGGTGCGCGACCAGGAGGTCATCGCCGCCGCCGATAAGCTCGGTGTCGCCATGGTCTTTACCGGCATTCGCCACTTCCGGCATTGATTCCCGCCGCCGGCCTGCACTGCCCGGCAGCGCGTCTGCCGTTTGCTTCGCCGGCGGCTGCTTTGCGCGCTGCCGGCCATGATTCCGTTCCCGGCGCGCGAGCGTTGCGAGCGCCGTCTCGCTTGAATTGCACGAAAATCTTCGTTTCCGCCGCGCACCTGCGACCATTGGCAGGTAAAATCGTCTTAAAGAGCAGGCAGAGCTCGTTGAAAAGGCTGCCTGTGCGCACATGTGCCTTTCGGAACGGTTTTCTTTGAGCGTCCGGCCGGTTCAGAGGGCGCGGAACTCCATCAATGATGAAAAGACGCCTTCCTCTATTGTCCACTTGGCTGATGTTTGCCGCCGCAGCGTTCGTTCTGCTGCCGGTAGCGCAGGCCAGCGCCCAAAATACCCCTGGCATTATGGGCGCTCCGGCCACTCCGGCGCGAATCCAGCGGACGCCGCCCAGCCCCGTGCCTGCCCAAACCGCGCCCGCCGCAGCCGTGCCCGCCGAGACCGCTGCGGAGGAAGCCGATCGCGCCAAAGCCTACTATCACGCCGCGCTGGCTGCTGTGTATGAAGAAGACGCCTTTTCTGAAGGCTCGCCGGGCGACCTCAGCAAAGCCATCGAGGAGTACAAGTACGCGCTCGACGCCGAGCCCGGCTCCGCGGAGTTGAGCGATGAGCTCGCCGACCTCTATTACCACGCCGACCGCGTGCAGGACGCCGTAGCCATCGAGCAAACATTGCTCAAAACCGATCCCAACGATCTCGACGCGCATAAGCTGCTGGGGCGCATCTACCTGGGCGAGCTTGGCGAGAAGCAAAACAGCGTTTCGTCCGCCCCGCCTCCCGGCAATGCCCTGGACAAGGCCATCGCTGAGTTCGAAAAGATCGTCGCCCTCGATCCCAACGACGTCGAGGATCGTTTGGTCCTGGGCCAGCTCTACACCGTCAACCACCAGGCCCAAAAGGCGGAACAGGAGTTTGAGTCCGCTCAGGCCATCCAGCCTGATTCCGAGGACGTGGTGCTGAACCTCGCCCGCCTCTACGCCGAGAGCGGGGATCTCGCTCATGCCGCCAAGGTGATTGAATCTGTCCCCGCTTCCGAGCGCACGCCCAAAATGGAGTTCACGCTGGGCGCCATCTATGACCAGATGAAGCAGCCCCAAGACGCCATCGCCGCGTATCGGCGCGCCGCCGATCTGGACCCCGGCAATTTGCGCATCACCGATGCCCTGGCCCAGGCTCTGCTCACCAACGGCCAGCTCGACGAAGCTCTCAAACAGTACAAACAGTTAGCTGCTGCCGACCCCCAGAACAGCGACGCCTTCGTCCACATCGCGGAGATTCTGCGCCGCCAGGGCAAGTATGAGGATGCCTTGACCGCCGCTCAAAAAGCTTTGGCCATCGATCCCACTTCGCTCGAAGCCGGATTCAACGAAGGGCTGTTGTACGACATATTGGGCCGCTTCGACAAATCCGTTCAGGCATATCAAAGCATGGTGAACCTTCTCACCCACGCCAACGGCGCTTACACCGGCGACGAGAAAAACAACCGCAGCATCTTCCTCGACCGCCTGGGCAGCGTCTACATTGAGGAAAACCAAATCGACAAAGCCATCGCCGCCTATCAGCTTATGATCGACATGGGCGGCGCCGACGCTGTCGAAGGCTACCAGGATGAGGTGGACGCCTACCGCACCGCGATGGAGTTCGCTAAAGCCGTCGAGGTCTCCCGCCAAGCCGTCAAGGCCGACCCCAAGAGCCGCGACCTCAAGCTGATGCTGGCTGGAGAGCTGGCCGACCAAGGCCAACCCGCCGAGGGTTTCGCGTTGGCGAAAGGACTGCTCAAAAACACGCCCGAAGACCGCGCCGTCTGGTTCGCCATCGCCCAAATGGACATTCGGTTGCGCCGCTGGAAGGATGCCGGCCAGGCGCTGGATAAGGCCCAGTCTCTGGTCACCAAAAAGGAAGACCGCGTCTACCTGCTCTTCCTCAGGGGCGAGTTAGCCGCGCAGCAAAAGCACATCGGACCCGCTACGCAGTACTTCCAGCAGGTCCTGGCTTTGGATCCCTCCAACGCCATGACCCTCAATTATCTTGGCTACATGCTGGCTGACAAAGGGATCCGGCTGCCTGAGGCGCTGGGCTACATTCGCAAGGCCGTCAGCCTCGAACCCGGCAACGCCGCCTATCTCGATTCTCTGGGCTGGGTCTACTACAAGATGGGCCAGTACGATCTGGCCGAGCCCAACATGCTTTCGGCCGTCGCCCGCGACCAGACCGATCCCACCGTGCGTATGCACCTGGGCGATCTCTACGACAAGACGGGCCGCATCCGCTTGGCTGTGCAGCAGTGGCAGATCTCGCTTGCCGAGTTCGCTAAGGCAGACCCCGCCGACATCGAACCCGGCGACCAAGCCAAGGTTCGGAAGATGCTGGAAAGCGCCCGCGTGAAGCTCGCCAAAGAGGACAGCGCGATGGGCGAACCCAAGCCGCAAGATGGCCCCTAAAACAGAATTGCCTGGGATTTTGCCGGCGCGGATCGCCGTCCCGGGTGACGCCGCCGGCCAACTCGCCGCCCGCGTCTATCCCGAGCCGTCTCACCCTTACCGCTCTCCCTTTGCCCGCGACGCCGCGCGCATCCTCCACGCCCGCGCCTTTCGCCGTCTGGCCGGCAAAACCCAGGTCTTCACCCGCCTGCCCGCCGATCCGCCGGGCGATCACTTCCGCAGCCGCCTCACCCACACCCTCGAAGTGGCGCAAATCTCCCGCACCCTGGCCCGCGCCCTGGGCCTCAATGCGGAGCTGGCCGAGGCCTTGGCGCTGGCCCATGACATCGGTCATCCCCCCTTCGGTCATGCCGGCGAAAAGGCCCTCGGCCGCGCCCTCCAGGCTCACGGCCTGAGCTTCGACCACAACCTCCATGCCCTGCGCATCGTCACCTGGTTCGAGGAACGTTATCCTGCCTTCCGCGGCCTCAATCTCACCCTCGCCGTCCGCGAGGGCATCGTCAAGCACTCCCGCGATTACTCCGCCCTGGACCACCCCGAGCTGGCCGCCTATCTTCTCGATCAGTTTCCGCCCCTTGAAGCCCAACTGATCGACTTGTCCGATGAGATCGCCTACCTGACCGCCGATCTCGACGATGGCCTCGACTCCGGCGTCCTCACGCTGGCCGAAGTCCGCGCCGCCGTCCCGCTCTTTCGCAGATTCCACGACGCCGTCCTCCAGAGCTTTCCCGCCGCCGCGCCCAAGCTGGCCGTCTATGAAGCCCTCCGGCGCATGCTCAACGCGCTCGTAACCGATCTGTTGAACGAAGTGCGGTCTCGCGTAACCGCTCTCGGCGCCCTCTCGCTCGCCGAAATCCGCCGCGCCCCGCACCGGCTCGCCGCCTTCAGCCCGCCGATGGAGAACGCCCGCGCCGAGGCCAAGGCGTTTCTTTACGCCAACCTCTACAACTCTCCCGGAATGGAACAGGTTCACGCCCACGCCGAGGAAGTGGTGAGGGATCTCTTTGCCGCGATTCTGGCCGACCCTGGCCTGTTGCCGCCCGATCACCAGGCGCAGATTCCCTCCCAGGGCCTCGCCCGCACCGTCGCCGATTACATTGCCGGCATGACCGATGGCTACATCGAGCAGCTCTGGGCCCGTTGCTGCATGCGGCCAAGCCGCTGAGCGAGTCGGCTCATTTCATGGGCAGGATTTCGATGCGGGCCGGATCCTCCGCGGCCTTGAAGCCTTTTTCCTGGCGAAAGGGCGGAACAGCACGGATCCTGAACCAACCGCGCAAATAGTTTTTGGACAGATTCTGAGCTCCGCTTCCACGGTCCATAGGCTGCGCGATGAGATTCCCAGCCGCATGGCGCGAGGCTACTGCACCGTCCCCTGCGGGCGCAGGCGGCGCAGATCAAGCGCACACTGGACGGCGTTCTGCGCGTTCAGGCGCAGATTGTCCGAGGCCGCCCACAGCCACAACCGCTGAGCCATCCCGGCGCCGCGAGCCGGCTTTTCCGGCCGCAGGCGC
>JABEBX010020571.1_pt1 | contig 12706 bp, 10 predicted proteins | sample 7245971 | NCBI WGS metagenome assembly JABEBX01 (sample SAMN14506365, study PRJNA622280) | hot springs metagenome | biome: hot spring [ENVO:00000051]|acidic hot spring [ENVO:00002120]; feature: spring [ENVO:00000027]|sediment [ENVO:00002007]; material: sediment environment [ENVO:01001048]...
GTAAAAACCATCTCCACCGTGGAAAGCCCGAAGATGGACCAGGAACGGACGTGAGCGATTCCCGGAATTCCGTTCATTACAGTCTCCAGCGGAATCGTGACCTGCTGCTCGATCTGCTCGGCGCTGATTCCCGGCCACTGCGCGATGATGTCCACGTAGTTGTTGGCAACGTCGGGATAGGCCTCGACGGGGAGCCGGTGAAACGAGACGATCCCCCAGGCAAACAGCAGAACGCCAAGCGCTAGAACAAGAAAACGGTTCTGCAGTGCGAAGTCGACTAGACGGCGAATCATTGCGCCTCCGCCGTGGCCTGAAGATTCAAGACGTCCTTTACAACCGGCTCACCCGGCTCCAGACCGGAGAGAATTTCCTGCTGGCCGCTGGGCAGCATCTGTCCTCCCTCCACTTGCACACGTTTAAACTGCCCGTGACCCATGGGCGTAAAGACCCACTCTCGATCATGCAGATGGAGGATGGCGCTGGCCGGCACGGTCGCATGCGTCACCTTGTTACGGCTCTCCAGTGTCGTTGTGACAAACATTCCCAGGCGAAGAATGCCGGGGTTGGCCACCTCAATGCGCACCTTGGCTGTGCGGATGGTAGGATCGAGAACCGGTCCAATGTCGCTCACGCGCCCGGTAAGAGTTCTGCCGGGATAGGCGGCGAGTCTGATCTCGGCTAGCTGCCCAAGGCTGACTTTGGGCAGATCATTTTCGTACACATCGCAGACGATCCACACCGAGCTCAGGTCGGCGATCGTGAAGGCCGTCGCCGTGCCCGAGAGCGAAACGCCCGTGGCCGCGGCTTCCGTAATATTCTGCGCAACAATCACGCCGGAGGCCGGTGCGTAGACCTTGACGATCGGGCTGGGGTGGTCCTTGTCGACGCCGTAGATCTTCAGTTGTTCTTCGGCTGCTGTCAGATCGGCTTTGGCGTCCTTTTCCGTGTCCTCCGCCTGCTCCAGCATCGACTGCGAGATGGCGCCGTGCGCGTAAAGATCCCTGGCGCGCAGGTAGGCTTTGTCGGCGAGTTGTTCGTCAGCCGCGGCCTTCACATAGGTGTCGAAGGCGGCGCTGATGTCGGGACTCTGCACGCTGAACAGCAACTGACCTTTCTTCACGTTGTCATCGAGCCGCGCGCGAATATCGACGACGCGGCCGTTGGCCATCGAGATCACGGGAATCTCGCGCGCGATGTCGGGAAACACCGAGCCGGTCACATCCAGTTCTTCCGGCTTGTCGATCCGGCCTGCCGCTACTGTGGGATACTGCTCGGGGTGATCCACGGTAATCAGCCCAGCGTTGCCGGTTTCCACTACTTGCACAGGCGAAGCCGCACCAGTTGCCGGATTGAAGCTCTTCTTGCAGCCGGGCAGCGTAAGGAGTGCAGTGACACAGCAGGCGGTTGTCAAAAGGGAACTCTTCATCATGGAATCACCTCGCGTCCTACGGCAAGATTCAGTTGTGCTGCGGATGTCAGATAAGCGCCAATCAGCTGCGCGTAGGCCAGTTGCACCTGGCGGTAGTCGCTCTGCGCGTTCAGGAAGTCCATCAGCGAGGCGCCGCCGTGGAAGTAGGCGTAGCTCACCGTGTCGCGCACCCGGAGCGCCTCGTCGCTGTACTTCTCCTTGTAGGGTGTGAGCAGCGCGATGTTGCTGCGTACCAGTTCATAGGCCGTATCCACGTCGCTGAAAACCTGCGCCTGCGTGGCCTCACTGGCCTCGCGCGCGCGATCGATATCGATTGCCGTGCGCTTCTTCTCGCCCTGGTTGCGATCGAAGATGCGCAGCGGAATGCTGATGCTCCCTCCCATCGTCTGGAAGGCATTGGGGTTGTTGGTCGACGCATTCCAGGTGTACCAGGCGCCGAACGTTGGATCGGTCGAACCGTTGGCCTGTGCCAGCTTGTGGTTCGTTTCAGATTGCTGGATGGTCTCGAGCGCCGCCTGCAAGTCCGGCCGATTTTGAAGCGCGATTTGGTGAAAGTTGTTGAGCGGCTGCAGCGCCGGAGAGAAATCGAAGGCGCCGGTCACGTCGAACCTGTCCACCGGTGTGCGATCGTTCAACAACTGGAGCAGTTGAATCTTGGCCGTGCGCAGGTTCACCATCGCCGTCTGCAACTCCGATTCGTACTGGACGCGCAGCAGCTCGATGCGATCGAAGTCGATTTCCGCAATGTCGCCAGCCTTCAGTCGCGCCTGGCTGATTGCGATGATCTTGTCGTAGTAACTGAGATCGGCCTTGGCGGATTCCAAAACAGATTTGGCCTCGAGGGTCTGGATAAAGGCCGCGCGCAGCGTGTATTCCAGATTTCTCTTCAGATCCTCGTGCTGCGTTTCGGCGACGCGCGTGCCTTGCTGCGCGCTTTGCAGGCGCAGTTCGCGCTTGTGGTCGCGCTCATGCAGATAGCTGACGCCGGGCACCACAAAGGTGCCCGCCAGCGGCTGCCAGACTCCGGCATTCGGGGCGATCTGTGTTCCGTCCACGGTCACGCCGAGCTGTGGATTGGGCCGAAGGTACGCGGTAATCTCTTCGGCGCGCGCCTCGTCCACGTAGTCGGCATCAGCCTTCAGAGCCGGGTTTGTGGCCTCAAACTTTGCCTTCACCTGATCCCAGGTAAGCGCCTGTTGCGCTGGAGCGCAAATGGGCAAAAGAGCAAAGGCCACGCCTATTGCTCCCATAGCAATAGAGGAGATGATCCGCTTCATAAAAACCTTTGCGCCGCGGCCTGCGCGGCGGAAATTGAGTATCAAGGGAGGATGGATCAAGAATGCGCAGCGAGGGACGATCATGCAGCCGGAGGAGGCCGGTTCTCAATGGGCGCGAGGGCGGGATTCTCGACAAAAGGAGAAGTCGGATTGTCGAGCGCTGCCAATCGCGAAAAAGCGAACAGGACGCCAGAAAAAGCCGGCAGTGGCAGGGAACTGGCCGCGGGAGCGATCGAATGTGCGCTGGAACTATTTTGATCGTGGGTCCGCCGCACACAGGAATCAATCTCCGCGGGATTATGCGCAGCCGCAAGGTCGTCGGTCATGGAGATGGCTGGCAGCAGGATCAGGATGACTATCGCCAGCGCGACGATCTGGAAGCGGCGCTCCTCCACCCTGCGCGGCGCCGTGCGCAGCCATGCAAACACCATCCACAGGGCGACCAGAAGCCAACCGAGATTGAGCGTCAGTTCCATTCCTCGTGCTAATTCTACACGAGGAATAACGCTCAAAAGATGATTGCGAGGAACGCCCCTGGGGTGTCTCGCTGTGTAAAGAGTGATGGACTTGCTTGGAAAAGCGGGGCTTGTTGAGTCGCACTCGATGGACCCGGGCCAACAACCTTCAGGCGATATGCAAAGCGCCATGGCGAGCAAAGAGAGCCAGACGGTCCTCCAGATTGCCCCAGCTTTTGCGTGCAGCGCGAGAGTTGGGGCAAGCGTTTGAAGGGGCTTTCTCACTGCAACTTGTAGGGCGTTTCCGGCGGGGAAACTGCATCGGGAGCTTTCGGCAGCTCTGCCGGATCGATCGTCGCCGCGCCTGCCAGTCCCACGCCCGTGACATTCGAGATGCTCAGAAGCGGCCCTTCAAGACCTGTCACCTTCACGTTGCGAATCACCACATTTTTCATGTTCGCGAGTTCTATTCCCTGTTTGCATGATCCCGTCACGTTGGTGAGTGAGAAGCCTGCCAGCGGCTTGCGCGGATGAATCTCCGTGGCCTTTACAAGCAGAGGCAGATCAGTGACATGAATGTTCGAGAAGTGAAACTCGCGGAAAAGCGGAATGCCGGCATCGCCGGGAACAGGAAACTCGTCCTGCTTGCCGCTGTTCAGATTGTTGATCCGCAGAAATCCCTGCCTCGCACCCGAAGCTTCAAAGCCGTTAACCACGATGTTCTCGACAAAAGCTCCGCGCCCCGGGCGGCTCTTGATGTAAATGGCGTGGCTGCGCGCGCTCAGGCACTTGCATTGCTCGATAACGACGTTGCGGATGCCCGCCGAGGTTTCGCTGCCGATGCCGATGCAGGCGAAGTACTTGTCATGAAACGTGCAGTTTGAGATGCGCACATTCTCGCACGGGCGGTCGATCGTGTTCCCTTCTTCGCCCCGTCCCGACTTGAGTGAGATGCAGTCGTCGCTGGTCTCAAAGGTGCAGCCGTCAATGGTCACGTGGCGGCAGGAGTCCACGTCAATGCCATCGGCGCCGCTCTGAAAGCTCACGTCCTTGAAGACGACGTTCTCGCAGTAAACGGGATGCGTGGACCACATGCCGGTCTGGATCGTAATGCAGTTTTCGACACGCACATTGCGACAGTTCGTGAACTCGATGAGAGCGGGTAGCCGCATTCGGGTCTGGCGCTCCACCCGGCCCCGGATGGCGTCGCTGGCCACAATCCGCCCCGGACCCACGATGCCGATATTCTCTGCGTCCGCGGCAGAAATCAGCGCGCTGTAGCCCTTGATCCAGCGGCCCTCCCAGCGCACCTCGGCAATCGGGTAGTCGGCCATGCTGCCGGAACCGAGCAGACTGGCGCCACTCTCAAGCCGCAGCGTAACATTGCTGCGCAGCGCCAGCGCCCCGGTCGCATAATCGCCCGCGGGAACCACAACCTCGCCGCCGCCCAGTACCGAGCAGCGCTCGATGGCAAGTTGCAGCGCCACGGTGTCACTGGTTTTGCCGTCGCCGGTTGCGCCCAGATCCCTCGCGTTGAGCGTCACCTTTGGCCCGGCTACGGGCCTCGCGGAGGCGTGCGCGGCTCGGGACTCGGCCGGTTGCGCGAGTCCAAGGCTGGCCAATCCCGCTGCAGCTGGTCCCGCCGCAACCGGCGCTGCAACTGCTCCACACACCGCCGATTTCAGAAACTCTCTTCTGTTTGCCAATGTGCTCACCATCCCAGATCCTCCTTGTCATTCAGACGAATGCCCGTTCCCTAAAGCCGCAAGGGTTCGCAACCCGGCCCAAAACATGCCGGAAGGCCCTTAAGCCGCCTGCAAAATTCCCCCCGCGTTGCCGATCGCTTCGTGCTTTCGACGCATACTGTTCTCTTGGCCTCGAACGAGTCCCCGACTGCGCGTAGGTGTGTACCGCCACGAATCACGGACCACGGATTTACCGGCTTTCGGTTGCAGACCATCCGTTCCGAGCTCCTGGAATCCGCAGCAATCAATCTCGCAAGTAATTCATCTGAAAGGGGATCTTGCAAACGGATCCTTGTAACCAACCTCCAGCGATGGAGCGGTTCGACACCCCGTCAAGCCGTCCCTTTTGAGGGCCAATCTTTCGCCCCGCACCGTCTGTCCGGCATCCCGAGGGGGTAAGCCTGCTGGTCCCAATGCATGACCAGACGCATTTTCATCGTTGCAAAGCGAGCAAAAGGCTTTTAAGATGCGTCAATTGAAGGAAATGTCTCTCGCGGCCTCCACCACGCCTGAATCGTCGCTCACAGCAGTCCCGGCCGTGCCGCGCCTGCGTGTAGGCAAGCTATGCATCGCTGTCCAGGGAACGAGCCAGGCAGAGCTTTTTTCGCGCGCTGCATCCGCTCTGAATGACTCTATTTTCATCGAGTTCCGTCTCGATAGCCTGTCGAAGCCCGCAGCCGCGTTGCCCGATCTCAAGACATTTCTCACCCGTCACCGCGAGGTGACCGCCATCGCTACCTGCCGCCGCAAATCCTTTGGCGGTAGCTTCACAGGTTCGCTCAACTCGGAAATCGAGATTCTTGAGAAGGCGGCCACATTCGGCTGTCATATCGTTGATCTCGAGCTCGAATCGGCCGAACAGGCCACCCGGCCGCAGCTGGCCAGGTTCCGCGCCGCTCTCCGGGCTGCCGGAACCGCTCTCCTGATCAGCTCCCACGACTTCAGCCGCACGCGTCGCCCCGACGGCCTGATCCAGATCGCCCAGCGCATCGCCGCCTTTGAACCGGAGTTCGTGAAGGTCGTTTCGACCGCGCATAACCTCTCCGACAATCTCTCCGTGCTGCGCATGGTCGAGGATCAGTCGCTGCACTCGCGCGTTGTCGGCATCGCCATGGGCGAAGAGGGACTGATCAGCCGCGTGCTCAGCCCGCGGGCGGGCGCCGTCTTCACCTTCGCCTCCGCGGCCGAGGGCGCTGAGACCGCTCCCGGCCAGGTTTCCGCGCGCACCCTTCTCGATGTCTATCGTCTGGAACAACTTGACCAGGCTACCCGCATCTACGGCGTAGCCGGAAATCCGATTGCGCACTCGCTTTCGCCCCTCATGCACGTCACGGCCTTTCGCCGCGAGAATCTGAATGCCGTGATGCTGCCGCTCAAGGCGCGCTCGGTTGACGATCTACTCACGGTGGTCCGTGAGCTTCCGCTGGACGGCGTTGCGGTGACCATGCCGCTCAAGCAGGAGGTGCTGCCGCATCTGGCCAACATGGACCCACTCACGGCAAAGATCGGCGCATGCAACACGCTGCGGACGGGCGCCGACGGCAAGCTCTATGGTTTCAATACCGATGTGGCCGGCGTGGTGCGGCCGCTCGAACGGCGCATGAATCTCAAGGACGCACGCATTCTCGTGCTGGGCGCAGGGGGCGCGGCACGAGCCGCCGTCTTCGGCTTGGTGGAGCAGGGCGCGGAAGTCTACGTCGTCAACCGCACGCACGAAAAGGCCGCGGCTCTGGCGCGCAAGGCCAAGGCGCACGTGCTGAAGCACAATGCACTCGCCAGGCAGCACTTTGACGCCATCGTCAACACCACACCCTGCGGCATGACCGGCATCAAACAACAGTTGCCGCTCAACGAGAATGAGCTGAACGCTTCGCTGGTCTTCGACATGGTCTACACGCCGATGGAGACCCCGCTGCTCCAGCTTGCCAGGGCGCGCGGGCTCGCCGTCGTCAGCGGCGTGGAAATGTTCGTGCAGCAGGGCGCGCGGCAGTTCGAGATCTGGACCGGCAAACCGGCCCCGGAAAAGGAGATGCTGCGCGCGGTTGAGCTTGAACTCCGCCGCCGCGCGCAATCCTAGCCCTCTGGCCTTGCTGCTTCTTCCGCGCTAATCTTGTGCATGGAGACACTTGAATGCGCGCCGCCATCTTCGATTCCACTTCCGCAACTTCAACCGGCGCCTGGCTTTCGATCGAAGAGTCTCCCCGGCCTGAAATCAGGCCCGGTGAAGTGCTGCTAAAGGTTCTCGCCTGCGGTGTCTGCCGCACCGACCTGCACATCGTCGAACGCGACCTTGCGCCCATTTGGCCGCGCCTCATCCCCGGCCATCAGATCGTGGGAGAAGTCGTGGAAGGCGCAACCGAGGCCCTCCCCGCAGGAACACGCGTGGGCGTCTCCTGGATCGGCGGCGTTGACGGCGATTGCTGGTTCTGTCGCCATGACCTGGAAAACCTCTGCGATCGCCCTGTCTTTACCGGCTATTCAGTGAATGGCGGCTACGCGGAGTTCACCGCCGTGCGCGCCGATTTCGCCACCCCCCTGCCCACTGGGCTCGAACCGATCCACGCCGCCCCCCTGCTCTGCGCAGGCATAATCGGCTTCCGCAGCCTGCGTGTGGCCGGTGTCGAACGCGGCGAACGCGTGGGCCTCTACGGCTTCGGCAGCTCTGCCTCGCTCGCGATTCGCGTTCTTCGCGCCTGGGACTGCCAGGTTTATGTGGTGACGCGCGGCGAGCAGCATCGCAAAGCTGCCGAATCGCTTGGGGCCGAGTGGGTGGGCGGCGAGGATGCGAAGCCGCCTGTCCCACTTGATCGCGCCATCACCTTCGCGCCCGCCGGCAAAGTTGTTGTGGATGCGCTCTCGGCGCTGCGCAAGGGGGGCGTGGTCGCCATTAACGCCATTCACCTCGACCAGATGCCTGCGTTCGACTACGACCGCCTGCTCTGGGGTGAGCGTCAGTTGCGCAGCGTGGCCAACATGACGCGCCAGGACGCATGCGATTTTCTCGCACTCGCGCGCGACCTCAATTTCCGTCCTGCCGCGGTTGTGTTTTCTCTCGAAGAGTCCAACCAGGCTCTCGAAGCCGTGAAGCGCGAAACCGCGGATGGCTCCGCGGTGATTGTGCCATAGAGTGTGCATCAAGTTGCGCATGCACGAAGCGCCGGCACGCCGGGTTTTGAGCCAGGCTGCTGAAGAGCAACCGCACGGCTAACGCCTTCTGCTTCTGCGCTTCTTCACCAGCGTCCGCTGTCTTTCGTTCGTTCTCTTTGCCAAATGCTTCTTGCCTGACCCCTGTTTGGCGACAATCGGCGCTAGGTCGGGTCCGATGCGCTCTACACGCGTGTCGACCATCTGATAGCTGATAGTTCGAGGAGCAACAGGACGGGTGATGCCGGTGGTGGGATCGATGGCGACGCTGGCGCCGTTGGCAATCTCGAAGCTGAAGGCGGGAGCCGCGCCGCGCGCCGTCTCTTGCGTAAAGACGCGCACGGGCAGGTAGCCCTGGATGGGACGCAGACGAAACGCAGTCTCGTAGCGGTGGTGCTTGAGGCTCCAGGTAAAGACGCGCACCTGGTCGAAGTCATAAGGCAAACCATTGGTGGGCGTCGACAACGCCATCAGGTACTCAGGTATCTCGTGATTTGTGAGATCCGGGTCGGGATCGTTTACTTTCTTCAACACCCAAGCGCCCACGATACGCTGGCTCTCGGCATATTGCGCCACGTCGTCTGGCACGTCCACATCCAGACGGCTCGCGAGCAGCCAGCCCACATGGCCCTGAGCATCGCGAGCCAGCCACCAGTCGTCCATCTCGGGCGGCACGGCCGGCTTCGCTGCCTCGGGAGCATTGACTGCGCCGGGCTTCAATGTGGCGCTCGGCGGAGCGATCCTGCCCGTCTCGACCGGTTCCCCCTGCTTTCTGGGCGCTGTTGCCCGCGCGAGGAGTTCTACTTTGCTATTACCGGGGATCAGATAGAATCGCGGCGTTTTGCGGCCGGGGCTCAGGTGCATGGCAAGGTCGTCGATAAGGATTCCTCTGGCCGCCACCGGCGTATTTTTGACTTCGGTGGCCAGTTTCACAAACCCGTTGTATGTTTGTTCATCGATTGTGGCCAGTTCTTCGATCCAACCGATCTGCTGTTTGTCCGTCTCAACTTTGAGGAAACGCCGCCGGCGCTCCAGCACCTGAAGCGGCTGCCCGTTGACGACCTGGCAAACACGTGTAGAGACCGGCGCCACGCGGTCATGAAGATAGATGGGACGCACCGTCGACACGTAGACCATCTCACGTGGCCTTTGGTGAAGGTGGTTGCAACCGAAGACGAAAAAGGCCAGACAGAATGCCGCCAGGAAAGCTGAAAAAACGGCCCCGGAGCGCCGGAAACTGGAGAGAAGTGAGATGGGCAGAAGAGTCGACACAAGCCAGATGTTTGCCTTGAGAATAGCACTGCGGAGCACAAAGTTCATGCTTCGCGATGCGTCGTGAACTTGCATTAAGGGAACGCGACGATGGCAGCGGCTCCTACGGGGTCGGTACCGGTGGCCGAGGTAATTGCCGCAGTAAGCGCTCCAGAGCTCATGGTGTAGGCTTCAAGATCGGGATTGCCACTTGAGGTTGATCCTCCGCTGGAGACAGCCAGCACAAAATTCCTGTTGCTATCCTCGGCCAGACCTAAAGGTTGAATGCCTGTGGTGACAGTGCTACCCGCGGCAATGGTATAGGTAGTTCCTGAAACTGAGATTGGAAACCAAGCGACGTTTCCTGATCCGCTGGAGCCTTGCCCGTTGGCAACATAGACATAGTTACCCGACGCTTCGGGGAGAATGTCATTGGGCGCCAACCCTCCGCTTGCAATCGGCGATCCGGAGGCTTGCGTAAGAGTTCCGCTTAATGAGCTGTAGTTGAAGACTCGCAGCCCTCCCGAGCTGGCTGAAGAGTTTGCCAACGTTTCGCCGATATAGAACAGCCGGTTGCTGGGGTCCACAGCCACCGACAGCGCCGAGCCGCCTGTATTGAGAACGGGGATTTGCCATGCCGTTCCCCCCAGCGGGCTTAGGCTCCCGGCGGTAAACGGCACCACAATCGTGCCGCCAGCTCCCAGAGCGACGAACAGATTCTTACCGTCCGGCGAAAGCGCCATCTGCTTGACGCTCGCATTGGTAATCGTAAAGGCAACGGAGGAGACGTTATTGCCTGTGGCATACGTGCCACTTGAGTTCAGGGGGGTGGCATCCACTTGCACCTGGCCATTGGTAGTGATGAACGCATCGATCAGCCATGTACCGTTCGGTCCGACCTGCATGGCATTGGCGATATCGCTCGAGATCGGGTTGCCACCATTCGCGATGGTCAGGAATCCATTTGTTGTTATCGAATAGGCATAGATACCTGACACCGTACTCACGTAGAGATACCCGCCACCCGGTGCAATGGCCATGGAATAGGGAGTGCCACTGATTGAGTAAGGGCTGCCCGAAAGCGCCGTCAGCGTGCCCGACGAGATGTTGTAGGCGGCAATCTGCATGGTCGTCTGGTTCATCACATAGAAAACTCCGCCTGAAAGTGTGGTGGGCGTGGTCCCCGAGCCCGAGGATGCGGGAAGATCCCAGAATCCCGAGCAGCCAGCAAGGAGCGAGGCGGTGGCCAGTAAAAACACCGCGCATCCGAGCTTCATTGTCACAGCTCGCGGACTCGTCTTTCCAAAACCGTTCATTCGGCGCCACTCTGTCGAAATGCGTGAAAGTGCATTCGCACGATTCTGCTCACAGAGTAATGCGTTGCGGCGCTCCCTGTCCTCTTTGGAAATTTGCTCTGCGCCCACGGAACTGATGCCTTATCCAATGGACGCAGCGAAGAAAGATTCGCTCGGCGTGAGCAGAGATCTGTGGAGACGGCCATTGAACGCGCCAGCCGGTAATTCGCATCCCGGCTGGCGCGAGATCACTAAAAAAGAGATCCGGCGATCTGTATTAAAGAGATCAAGCGATCCGTATTGCAGAGCCGTTCAGTGCTACGATCAGGCTCCTCCATTTTGTTCGTGTGCATCCTGCGCTGCAATAGCGAGCGAAAGCTGAGTTTGGTTGTCCAGTTTTACCTCGTCTTTCTTCTTTGACACGAAGACGCCTGAGTTCGGTCCGGCAATCATGCTGTTAAGGTCAAAATCCGAGACAGCGTTGATTTCGTCGACCTTCAGCGTGGTTCCATCCCATGTGTCCGGATACTCAGTACTGTCGTCCAGCTCCCAGACAGCGGGCTGAGAAACGCCCATAATGGCGGCGACGACGGGGATGGTCTTTCCATTCTTCATGTCGGCCTGGGTGAATTGCAAGATCAGCCTCGAGGTTCCATCGGGATGCATGGCGTCCTTCGCAATCGTGCCAATCAGGGTCGTTCCCTTCGGCAAAACGGCGCCGTTCTTCAAGCGAACAGTCTGCGTGAGCCGGGCGCGAAACTGCTGGCCCGAATGCACCTTGCGGGCGTCGATTTGTTGGACCAACACAGCCGATGCAGGCACCATTCGCGTCGCCTCACGCTTTGCGGCGGCCAGGGCAGATGAGGCATTTGGCGCTGAAGTCTTGGCCGGACTCGTCGCACGAGCGGCCAGCGGGCAGATAAAAGTTGCAGCGGCAACAACAGCAGCAAGAACAAAACAGACTCGATTTTTCATGGGCAATACTCCTTCGGAATGGATTGATAAGCGCCGGAAGACACAAAGTCCCCGTAGGCGCAGGCACGTTTGTTAGCGCATAGCCAATCACTCTCGCCAGCAATGCTGCGGCGAGGGCAATCCGATCTCAGTTTTCTTCAGATCGCCTCCTCGTTTTCAACGATCCGGAGGCAGCGTGAATATTGAGTTAGATGAATAGACTGGCTGCCGGGTTTCCCCGTGACAGGCAGGGCTGCGCGACGCGCGACGTTGGATTGAAGGCAAAGGGATTGCGCTTTGTCAATTCGACGTGAGCCTGGGGTTGCGTACTGCGGCCGAATACAGCAGGCGAAACGAAAGCCGGCTTCAGTTGGGTCGGCCGCCGGATGCGGCACGACGGCGAAAACGCTCGTCGACGGGCTGGCGGCCCTGAAATCCGGCTTCCATCGTGTGCCAGTGCTCGATGGCTGGCTCGCCCATGCGCCAGCAGAGCAGCACGATCTCTTCGCCGAGCCGACAGGGAAAATCGAGCAGGCCCGTCTCGAAATCCTTCACCTGCACCCCGATGGCGTCAATCTCGGCGACGACTTCGCGCGTGAGCTTCAGATGCGATTCCAGTTCCGTGCGCCGCCGGGTGACCTCCGCCGTGTCCACCCTCATGCCGCCGGAAAAATAGATACGCTGCGCCATCGCGTTCAAACCCGACTCGACCATCTGTGCCGAGTTTTTGGCGTCGATGGCTCTCTTGAGCAGCGACTCAAGCAGGGGAAGCAGGGATTGCGCCTCTTCAAGCGTAAACGTCTTCATCATGAGCGGAAACCAACAAATACAGCATACGACGAAATCACAGGATGTGTGCAAGAAACCACGCCGCTCGCGCGCCATCTTTTCTGCCCATGCCGCCTTGTCGCCGAACCCGCCAGGGTATGATGCCTGCGGAGAGCGATGTACAGGAAAAGACGGGGAATGCGGTATTCTGTTGATGCGCGCCCGTAGCTCAGCTGGATAGAGCGAATGCCTCCGGAGCATTAGGTCGGGAGTTCGAATCTCTCCGGGCGCACCATCACTCCGGTCTGGCCAGGCCATCCGAGGGTGGATCTCTCGAGTTCGGGTTTGACCAGACATCTTGTTTTCTGTCTTCCATTCTCTGGGGTTG
>JABEBX010022186.1_pt1 | contig 12690 bp, 10 predicted proteins | sample 7245971 | NCBI WGS metagenome assembly JABEBX01 (sample SAMN14506365, study PRJNA622280) | hot springs metagenome | biome: hot spring [ENVO:00000051]|acidic hot spring [ENVO:00002120]; feature: spring [ENVO:00000027]|sediment [ENVO:00002007]; material: sediment environment [ENVO:01001048]...
CCGTTTTCCTAACACATATGCTTACATGCATTTCCTATGAAAGGCTAAATCATCTATTTCGAAGCGAGGCGCTCGGCTTCCATGCTTGATGTATCGTTCTTGCTGCCCGGAACTGTCATAGAGACAAGGACTACATCCCCTATATTCTTTATGCTTTTGAAAAGGACGCTCTTCTGCTGCAGCATGCGTTTTATCTCGTCTTTATTGGAGTTCTTCCATTCTTCCATGAGCAGCCTGCTCACTTCGCCCTTTTCAAGGTCTATTATTGCGTCCCTGACCTCGCCCAAGTACTGGCCCGCATCACTATACACATCCATGCTGTATATGTCAGATATCTTCACATAAACACCCATCTATATAACTATTGATTATAGCAACTTTAAATAATTTGTGTATGACCGCATGATTATGGCTGTATGCTTACTGTTTCAAGATCCATACGCTAAAGGGCTCTGGCCATATGCGCAAACCGGAGTTATTGCCATTCTTGGCAACGAAAGGTTTAAATATCTTGTTGTACACTAATTAATTGCTTGTTTTAGAAAGGTTTAAAAGCTTTCTTATTCGCTTATCGAGGTAAATCCTATTAAAGTGGTGAAGCATTATGGCAAAGATAAATAAGAAAAATGACAAGAAGCGGAAGTCAGGCTCTGTGCCAAACCGCTCTGCCAGGCAGCATAAGTCCGTCCCATCAAAGGGCGACACAGGCAGAATTACAGTAAAAGACAAGGTTCTTAGCATAGAGATGCCAGAATCTAAGCGCTCTAGAGGGAGGCCTAGAGGTCAAGAGGCTGAGCCAACAGGCAGCGAACTGGCTACGCAGGAATACCAGTCTACCGCTGAGCATGAGAGACGGTGCCCAAGCTGCGGAAGCACAGACATAATATATGATACAGAGCGCGGCGAGCTGGTGTGCAACAATTGCGGTCTGGTCATAGAGGAGAATGCCACAGACAACGGCCCCGAATGGCGCGCCTTTGACCCGGAGCAGAGGGCATCAAGGGCAAGGACTGGCGCACCCATAAAGTACGCGAAGCCAAATCGTGGCCTTGTTACAGAGATAGACCTATACAATAAGGATATAAGGGGAGTGCGCATACCGACGAAGAGGCAGGCGCAGCTTTACAGGATGAGAAAATGGCACAAGAGGGCCAGCATAGCTAGTTCGAGCGAGAGGAACTACCTCATAGCCCTGCCGGAGCTGGTCCGCGTTGCGAGCTATCTAGGCTTGCCGGACAACATAAGGGAGACCGCCGCACTGCTCTACAGGAAGTGTGTGCAGAACAACCTCATACGCGGAAGGCCGATAGAGATAGTGGTGCAGGCGGTCATATACGCAGCTTGCAGGGAGTCAGGCATGCCACGGACGCTTGATGAGATTGCAAACATATCAGGAGTTGCAAAGAAGGATGTGGGAAGGGCATACAGGGTCATATCCCATGAGCTCGACCTGAAGATACCATTGACCGATCCGATAGCGTATGTACCCAGGTACACGAATGCGCTCAAGCTGAGCGGCGAAGCTCAGGAGAAGGCAGTAGACCTGCTCAAGCAGGCGATGAAGAAGGGCCTGCTCTCCGGGCGCAGCCCTACGGGAGTCAGCGCCGCCGCTGTATACATAGCGGGTGCGCTAGCAGGAGAACGCAGGACGCAGAAGGAGGTGGCGGATGTCGCTGGAGTCACAGAGGTAACTATAAGGAACAGGTACAGGGAGCTCAAGGACCAGCTCAACCTTGACGTGAACCTGTGATCCGCATGGTAAGGTACAGGTATGTTATAGCAGGCTTTCTCCTGCTATACATACTTTTCGCTTTTGTTTTCCTAAGTTACCATAGCTCTAATCTAAGTTTACTCGGCAATTCGAAAGGTGCCCAAAGCGTATACAGCATGAACATAAGCTCGGCGATAAACTACACAAAAGCTTATCTTCTGAGCGTCAATGACAGCGCCTATATAATATTCTACCCAAACAACGCAAAGGCGTATGCATATCTGGAGAAAGCTGAGAACCTATCAAAGAATGACACAACAAGCGCATACGCCCTCTTAGCAAATGCAATAGACTTTGCATCGCATCAGGAATCCAATATATATAGGTACCAAGAGGCATCAATAATTACGATGGCTGTCCTCGCTGTCATATCGGGTTTCATACTGTTCAAGCTCATGTTTACCCCTGTGAAGATACAGAAGAAAGCCAAAAGGAGGTGAACGGCTTCCTATTGGGTTAGACATCTGCCTAACTTTTGGATTTTTGTAGAATAGTTTTAAAAGCCTGTTCTAACAAATGCCTTTGTTGTTACGGGCTACCAGGGTGTTGCAGACTTTGACGGTGAGGTAGGTGAGAATATGGTTGTTACAAACTACATAACTGAAGGATCGGAGCATGAGGTAAAGGTGATTGCGAAGGGTGCTAGGGGCGAAGGCATCAGCAATATAGATAACATTCTAGTAATCATAAGGAACGCGAAGATACGCATAGGCAATACATATAAGATAAAGGTAACCAAGGTGTACCGCACTTTCGTATACGCAGAACTGAATGAGGGCAAGGACCAGCTGGTGGGCACCAGCATGGTCGAGCTATAAGCCAAACTTTAGCACGCTAAAGAACCGCCACATAAAGGTTTAAATAAGTAACCAATTAAAATTAGGATATGGGTGGTTATGGTTTGAGGTTCGGCCATCTGATTCAGTTTCTTAAATGGGTGTATTTTTTAAGCGGTGTATCATTAGGTATTCCCGCTGTAGCTTTTTCGCTTGGATAATGTTAAGGGTGCATTGTAATGGAAATGGATTCCGACAGATATAAGAAGATAATGAAAGGTACGACAACAGTTGGTGTTATATGCAGCGATGGCGTAGTATTGGGCGCAGATTCGCGTGCTACTATGGATACGTTTATAGCTAGCAGTGAGGCGAGGAAGGTCTGGAAGATAGATGACAATCTCGGCCTGACGATAGCTGGCGGAGTGGGCGATGCGCAAGAGCTTGTGCGGCTTCTGAAGGCGCAGAACGAGATATACAAGATGGATGAGGGGAAACCGCTTTCGCCCAAATCCGCAAGTTCGCTGCTTTCAATAATACTGCAGGAGAACAAGATGATGCCATTCTACATCCAGCTGATCATAGGGGGGTTAAACACGTCAAATGAGCCCCAGTTATACTCCCTGGACTTCTTCGGAGGTGCTTCGGAAGAATCGAAGTTCACAGCTACGGGCAGCGGCTCGCTTACAGCGTTGGGCTTCATCGAGGAAGCTTACAAGAAAGGCATGCCGACCAAAGATGCGGTCAAGCTGGTTGCCCGCGCCCTTTCGATAGCAATGCGCAGGGACTCTGCGACAGGCGACCACCTGACCATTGTAGTAATAAGCAAGTCGGGTTTCACAGAATATACAGACAAAGACCTAGAGAAGGTTACGTCCGCGAAGTAAGCCCTTATTGGGCATTGCGGCTAGCGCCTTCTTTTATTCCCTATATTTTAACATTTTTAATTTATTTTTAATTTTTATGCCACCGAAAGTGGCAAGTTTGTTTTAATCGCAATCGGCAATACGATGCCAAGGTAAAAACTCAAAGAGTGTATATATGAAAGAGAACAGTCCAGAAGAGAACAAAAAGGACGATATAGTAAACAAGATAAAATCCATGATACCCAGCGATGCGGGTTTTGATAAGGTGGAGTTTGAAGGACCTGACATAGTGGTATACCTCCAGCAGCCTAGGGTGTTGTACCAGGATGATACAATAATAAGGAACATAGCTGCAGCCATAAAGAAGAAGATAATAATCAGGAGTGTGGCGTCAGCACTGACGAACCCTGAAGAAGCGCAGAAGAAGATAGAGGCGCTGGTGCCCAAAGAGGCGGGCATAACGAGCATAAGGTTCGTGCAGGAGTTCGGCGAGGTATACATAGACTCAATGAAGCCCGGCCTTGTGATAGGCAAGGGCGGTTCGACCCTGAAAGAGATAGCGATGCAGACCGGATGGCTCGCGAAGACTTTGAGGACCCCAACGATGAACAGCGATACCATAACCGGAGTTAGGAAGCTGATGTTTAACGAAAGCGCTTTCAGGAAGAAGTTCATGATGGACCTCGGCAAGAAGATAAACACGCCCATACTGAAGAGCGAGTGGCTCAAGGCCACAGCGCTCGGGGGCTTTAGGGAGGTCGGAAGGAGCAGCCTGCTTCTTGAAACGCCTCACTCTAAGGTGATAATAGATTGCGGCATAAGCCCCGAACCGGGCATAAAAGGGCTCGACGCCAATGTCGGAAGCGATGTGAACAAGGCGTTTCCATACCTGGACAGCGCCAACTTCTCTATAAACGAGCTCGACGCGGTCATATTGACGCACGCGCACATGGACCATACTGGTTTCGTGCCGTACCTATTCAAATATGGATATGAGGGGCCAGTGTACTGCACGCCCCCGACCAGGGACTTGATGGCACTGCTGCTTAACGACTACCTCAAGCTGGTGCAGAGGAGCGGAGGCACACCGCTGTACGATGAAAAAGACGTCAAGAAGATGCTCATGCACACAGTCACGAGGGATTACGGCGAAGATACGAATATAACCGATGAGCTAAAGCTCACGTACCACAACGCAGGGCACATACTCGGAAGCGCCACAGTGCATCTGCACGTAGGAGAAGGCATGTACAACATAGTGCATACCGGCGACATGAAGTATGGGTTCACTAGGCTCTTCGACCCTGCAAAGACAAAGTATCCAAGAATAGACTCGCTTTTCATAGAGAGCACATACGGAGGCCAGAACGACATAACACCGAACAGGCATGAATCCGAGAGGAACCTGATGGACGCCATAAAGAGGACGATAGACAATAAGGGCAAGGTCCTCATACCGCTGTTCGCAGTGGGGAGGAGCCAGGAGGTACAGCTCGTATTGGAGAACTACATGAACATGGAAGGCCAGTACAACCTCGATGTTCCTGTATACCTAGATGGCATGATATTGGAAGCGAGCGCCATACATACGGCATATCCCGAATACCTTAAAGAGGGGCTCAAGAACCGCATACTGAATAACCACTCGCCTTTCGAGAGCGAGATATTCGAAGTTGTCAAAGGCGAAAGGTCTGAGGTGTTCGATGGCGGTCCTGCAATAATACTCGCCAGCGGAGGCATGCTAAACGGAGGGGCTAGCGTCGAATATTTCAGGAACCTGGCAGAAGATCCTAAGAACACGATGCTCTTCGTTGGATACAACAGCTCCAACTCGCTGGGCAGGAGGGTGCAGAACGGACTAAGAGAAGTCCCGCTTCCCGGAGAGGATGGCAAGACTGTGATGGTCAAGGTGAACATGTCCGTCAACACTGTGGAAGGGTTTTCAGGGCATAGCGATAGGAGGCAGCTTCAGGATTTCCTCAGGGATCTCAGGCCGAAGCCGAAGAATGTATTCACCATGCATGGCGAAGAGCAGAAGTGCGAAGACCTTGCAAGGGCGGCAGAGCGCATGCTTCACGTTGATGCAAGAGCTCCAAGGAACCTCGATACGACAAGGCTCAAGTGACTTGAACCGAATGGTGCATTAGCAGCAAGCATATGAATTGGCATTGGCCGCTGGCGTGGGCATTTTTGTGAAATGCTCTACGTTCTATCTGTAAAGATTTTTATAGTTTGCATGAGGGTTTGCACCTGATTATATGAAAGAATATGGGATATTGGATGGTAATGTCATCCCTCAGAATTATCGCATAGGGCTGGTACCAGACCTTAAGACCTTTGTGTATAACGGCAATGAAACAATTAAGCTCAAGGTCTTAAAGCCCACTAAGTCAATAAGCCTGAACTCAAAGGATATAAAGATAGAGAGCGTGCATGTAGCATGCCGCGGGATTGAGCAGAAGGCGAAGGTAAGCTACAATTCAGAGAAAGAGGAAACCACATTATCATTCAGTAAATCCATATCAGGGAGCGCAGAGCTTGAATTATCATTCACGGGCAAGCACACCGACGATATGTGCGGCTTCTATCGCAGCTATTACCACGACAAGAAAGGCAAGAAGCAGTACATGCTCTCATCGCACTTCGAATCGACGAGCGCGAGGAATGCATTCCCATGCTTTGATGAGCCGTCATTCAAGGCTACCTTTGACATATCAATGACGATAGACAAGGAGCTGGAAGCTGTATCGAACATGCCCATTAAAGAGGTAAAGAATATATCAGCTTCAAAGAAAGAGGTATCCTTCTTTACTACGCCAAAGATGTCCACATATCTGGTATACCTCGGCGTGAGCAAATATGACCGCGTGTCAACCAATTTGGGCAAGCTGAAGATAAGCGTTCTGACCGTGCCTGGCAAGGGCAAGTACGCACATATAGCGCTCGGCTACGCTAAGAGGTTTATAGGGTTCTACCAGAAGTACTTTGGCATAAAGTATCCACTGCCTAAAGTCGACCTCCTCGCAATACCCGATTTTGCGGCTGGGGCAATGGAGAACTGGGGCGCGATAACGTTCAGGGAATTCGCTCTGCTCTGTAGCAGCGATTCCTCGCTGAGGATAAAGAGGTACATAGCCGATACAGTCGCGCACGAGCTGGCGCATCAGTGGTTCGGCGACCTCGTGACAATGAAATGGTGGAATGACCTCTGGCTTAATGAGAGCTTCGCGACATTCATGAGCTTCAAGGCTCGCGACCACGAGTTTCCCGAATGGCATGGGTTCAGCGACTTCCTTAGCGATAACCTCGGGTCAGCGCTGTCTGAAGACCAATTGAAGAACACACATCCTATAAATGTGGAAGTCAGGACACCCGGCGAGATAGATTCATTGTTCGATGCGATAAGCTACCAGAAGGGGGCTAGCGTGCTGAACATGGTCAACGATTATGTCGGTGAGAAGGCGTTCAGGAAGGGGCTGAACATGTACCTGAAGGCCCACGCGTATTCCAATGCGGTGAAGGAAGACCTCTGGGGAGCATTGGAGAGCGCCTCAAAAGCGCTCGGTTCTGCGAAACGCGTCAACTATCTGATGGGGCAATGGGTCACAAAAGCCGGATATCCTGAGCTTAGCGCAAGCAAGCGCGGCAACAGCGTAACTATCATACAGAACAGGTCATTCCTTTCGAAGCGCCTTAACAGCAGCGAGATATGGCCTATACCCGTGCATTACAAGCTATCTACTGGCATGTCTAGCTTCATGCTTATGGACAAGAGGACGGCAAGCATACCTGCGCATGAAGCCAAATGGGTAAAGCTGAACTCAGGCCAGAGGGGCGTATACCGTGCCCTGTACGATGGCCAAATGCTCACAGGCCTTGGCGAAGCTGTGAAATCGAATGCATTGCCGGATGAGGATTCATGGGGCGTCCTAAATGACATCTTCTATTTGGCGCGGTCTGGCAGAAAGACGCTTAACGAATACATATCGTATGTAGACAGATATATGTTTAACGCACCCGTTTCTACAAGCCTGCTCCTTGCTGGCCAGCTCAATTTTCTATACTCATTATGCTATTACAAGGAATTCGCGGATGGATTGAAGAATACGAAGCAGCGGTTCGCCGAGCTGAAATATTCAGAACTTGGCTGGCAGACCCAAAAGAAAGATACGCCGCAGGTCCGTTCATTAAGGGATAGCATAATATCAAGCCTCGGGGTAGCAGAATACAAGCCTGTAGTGCTCAAGGCAAAGGAGCTGTTCTCAAAGATACTGTCAGGAAAGGACGTAGATTCAAATATACGCAACGGAGTGTATGTGACCGTAGCATGGAATGGCGACGCGGCAACCTTCAGTAATCTCGTCAAGCTCTACAAGAGAACGGATTCGCAGGAGGACAAGAGATCCATAATGGTTGCGCTAGGCATGCAGAAATCGCCGGCCCTGATACAGAAAGCATTGGACCTGTCGCAGTCGCCAGAGATAAGGCTGCAGGACTCGTTCATAATACCGTCGATAGTTGCGGGAAGCCCGACAGGCAATAAGTATGCCTGGCCATGGCTGAAGGAGAGATGGCAAGTGCTGATGGAGAAGTACCCAACAACAACGCTGATGCTGGGAAAGTTCGTTGATATGCTTTCGATGCAGAGCGATCCGAAGGTGAGGGATGACATAGCCAAATTCTTCTCAACGGAAAAGAATATGCGCGACGATATAAAGAAGGAAGTACCGAAGGCACTGGAGAGAATAGACGCGAACATAGAGTTTATGAGGGTAAATTCGTAGAATGATGCGCATGGTAATGTCCTACCAGAGTATTCTTGCAGTGCTGTTCTATATTTACTTAGCGTTTATGTTCCTGGTGTGGGCGCTGCTGATATTTTCGAATGCCGTCAAGTTCTATACCCATAGCAAAAACAGGAAAGAGAAGCCTGCCAGCGGCGGGAAGCTCAAAGCCCTGGTTATACTTCCATGCAAGGGCGTTGAAATAAACATGAAAAAAGGACTAGAATCTCTAAAAGGACAGGACTACGGCAAAGGCAATTATGACATCATAGCGGTGGTAGATTCCGAGAAAGACGCCGCTCTCCAAGCGATACGGGGATCTGGTATAAAGTACATGATAAGCGATTATAAATGCAGCAAATGCAGCGGCAAAGTAAGGGCGATAGCATCAGCTGTGCGGGCGAAAAAGGGTTACGATGTATTCGTCATAGCTGATTCGGATATATACTGCAGAAACAACTGGCTGCGTTTGCTTGTCGAGCCCCTCAAAGATCCTAGTACCGGGGTATCTACGGCATTCCCCCTCTTTGAGCCGGTGCATGGATCCAGCTTCTGGGCGAAGGTGAAGATGCTATGGGGTTTTGTCGGTGACGGGCTGATGGAATCCGAGATGACAAGGTTCGCATGGGGTGGCTCGATGGCTTTCAGAAGCAGCCTTCTCGATGATAAAGGGATAAAATTCTTCAGCAGTAACATATCCGATGACATAGCCATAACAAAGCTCGTGCGAATGCACAGGCAGAAGGTGCATTATGTGCCAAAAAGGATCGTTTATGTGCCATCGGACGACGACTTTAATAAATTCGTTGAGTGGTCCAATCGGCAGACGGCGATAACGCTATTGGGCTATAAACAGACATTTCTCTACGGCATGCTCTCATACGTGTCTAACATACTGCTCCTCATAACTGGCATAGTCCTAGCAATATACTACAGCCCGTACATGGTCGTGCTATTGATACCGTTCTTCCTCTCCCTCGGAAGGACGTATGCCAGAGCCGAGGATCGCGGCCTGTACATAGCAGCTATATTCCCTATAATGAACTTCATATACATAGCCAACCTGCTTGCAGCGAGAAAGAAGGAGATGATAGTATGGAGAGGCTCGCAGTACAAGCTTAGCTCTGAGCAGGCGCATACTGCACGAAAGGCTTAAAAATGTTTAAGCACAAAGAACCTTTTAAGAGCGATGAAATGGCGAGTGATGCCTTCCAAACAGTGCAGTGCAAGTAGGTGCGTGCATCAGCGCAAGCCTTCGCAGTGCCTGCAAGCCATGCAGACCTATAATGCTTTTAAATACTATTCCTAAAATAATAAACGCGGCCATAGCATATGCTATCGTACCTTCATGCTTGGATAAAAGAATTCCGGAGTGTTATCTATGAGAGTATTGCAACTAGACGTCAATAGAATAGAATTTAGGCTGGTAAAGCCAGAGGCTAGCATGTATGAGCCAGCGGATTATAAGAGCAAGGAAGTAACGGACGCGCTTGTGCTGATGGTATCAATAGAGGCTGGTGACTCGGAGAGCGAAGCCAGCGCCGCAATAGACGAGAGCATAGCTTTCGCAAAGAAGCAGAAACTAGGCAAGATTGTGCTGTACCCCTTCGCGCATCTGAGCAGCAACCTGGAGGGCATCGAGAAATCGATGGAATTGTTCAAGCAGATGAAAGGCTATGCCATCAATAAGGCTGGGGAATCGATAGAGGTGATAGCCGCGCCGTTCGGCTGGAACAAGCAGCTCAGCCTGGACATAAAGGGGCATCCGCTGTCTGAGCAGTCGCACGGTTACGGGCAATCTTCGCAGGGCAACCAGAAAAGCCAGGCCAAGCCGAAGGCGCCAGAGCAGAAGAGGATAGATGTGTCAATAGTCAAGAAATCAGATTGGTCAGGCCTCCCCGATTCGGATCACAGGACCATAGGCGAACGCCAGGATCTTTACAGCTTCCAGGAGGTTTCGCCGGGTATGGTCTACTGGCACTCTAATGGGCTGATAATGTACAATGAGCTCAAGCATCTTATGCGGGACAAGGAAATGGAATACGATTACGAAGAGATATCTACCCCAGGCATAGCAAATATAGCGCTATGGAAGGTGAGCGGCCATCTCGACCACTACAAGAGCGATATGTTCATGTTCGAGTCTTCATTCGGCGATGTCGGTCTGAAGCCTATGAACTGCCCATCATCGATATTGATATTCAAGACTAGGAAATGGAGCTATAGGGATCTGCCATACAGAACCGCGATATTCGACAGGCTATACAGAAGCGAGCTCAGCGGTGTAGCTAGCGGACTGTTCCGCGTCAAGGAGCTGACCCAGGACGATGGCCATATATTCGCTAGGGAAGACCAGATCGAGAACGAGGTAATGCTATTGCTGCACATGATACGTGAGACTTATGACGTCTTCAAGATGAGTTTCACCGCAAAGCTCTCAACAAAGCCTGATAACCATATGGGCAGCGATGATCTTTGGGAAAAAGCCGAGAGGAGCCTGAAGAACGCGCTTGAGCACAACGATATGAAATACGAGATAAAGGATAAGGATGGGGCATTCTATGGCCCTAAGATAGACTTTGATGTAAAGGACTCTATGGGCAGGACTTGGCAGTGCGCCACCATACAGCTGGACTATCAGCTACCATTAAACTTTAAGCTCGAATATGCCGGGGAGGATGGCAAGCCTCACACTCCTGTGATCATACACAGGGCTATATTGGGAAGCATAGAGCGCTTCCTTGCTGTTGCCATAGAGCATTACCACGGCAAGTTCCCGACTTGGCTGGCGCCTATTCAGGCTATTGTCGTAGCGGTGTCGGAACAGGTAAATGACTACGCAACTTCGGTGCATGAGGCAATGCGGAAGAATGGCATAAGGGTAAAATTAGACATATCCGATAAGACCCTCGAATACAAGATACGCGACGCACGCATGCGCAGCATACCTTATATAATAGTTGTGGGCTCTAAGGAAAAAGAGGCACAGACGATATCGATCCGCAACCTCGAAGGCAAGCAGAAATACGGCATCGAGCTAAACAATTTCATTGCAGCGCTGAATGATGAGATACACTCAAGGGCATCGGAATACGAGGCTTTCGGCACCGAATGAGAGATAGGGATTTTACTGCGCCGGCGCTTTGATTTCGGCCAGAGAAACCTTAGTCTTGTACGCCTTGCGCTTCTTCATGTCTGACCAGCAGTCCTTGCATATGACCAGTCTTGTGGTCTTGCTGGCTCTCTGCGAGCTCTTTATGCAATCATTGCATATTTTCCTTCCGCAATAATTGCAGACAACATACTTGTATACCTCGGTCCTGCATCTTTCACAAAGCATTGCCAAATGAACACCTCTATCGAATCTAAGCATTAAGCGGCAGCCAGATAGAAAACCGCTTAAGAATAAGCTGCCGGCCTTGAATGTTTTTTATTTATTTGTTTACATATATCTGCAGATAAAGTTATCTATCCGCAGGCATTATCCGTTTACCAATATATAGTTGTTTAATATGCAAACCTATATAAAAACCTATGGTTGTACCCTGAACCGGGCTGATAGCGACATAATCACATCGCTGCTAAAAGATGGAGGCGCGGGCATCGTGTCCTCCGAGTCTGAGGCAGATACTGTGATAGTCAATACGTGCACGGTGAAGAAGCAGACAGAGCAGAAGATACTCTACTACCTAGATGGGCTCGCAAAGAGGGGCAAGAACATAATCGCAACAGGGTGCATGGCTTCTGCCAACAGCGACCTCATAAAGAAGCATGCTCCTAAGGCTGTAATAGTGAGCACCGCCAATACTGACAGGATACTAGAAGCCCTCAATGCAGTTAGCAACAGCGCGAATCAGTCATTCGATAGCTATAGGAGGATAGATAAGGCCAGTATGATAAATCCCACAGGGGGCATAGTCGCCAGGATACCCGTGAGCGAAGGGTGCCTGAGCAACTGCTCGTTTTGCGAGACGAAACTGGCGAGAGGGCCATTAAACAGCTTCTCTGAGGATGCAATAGCGAGGGCTGTGGAATACAGTGTTTCTAGGGGCTCAAAAGAGATAGAGATAACCTCACAAGACATAGGAGCATACGGCCTGGACCGGAAAACCGATATAACCAAGCTCATGCATAGGATTGCAGGGATGGAGGGCGATTTCAGGACGAGGATAGGGATGCTCAATCCTGAGCACTTGCACAGATACATCCACGATTTCATCGATGCAATGCAGAGCGATAAATTCTACAAGTTCATACATATACCTATACAATCGGGCAGCGATAGGGTACTCTCTGATATGAAAAGGGCGTGCACTGTCGATTCCTTTATGGACTACATCAAAGATCTTCGGAGGGGCGTGCAGGGCATATCAATAGAAACAGATATAATTGTAGGCTACCCAACAGAGACTGAGGATGATTTCCGTATGACAATGGACCTGATAAAGGAAGTAAAACCCGACATAACAAACATATCGCGGTTCGGCGCAAGG
>JABEBX010019872.1_pt1 | contig 12669 bp, 10 predicted proteins | sample 7245971 | NCBI WGS metagenome assembly JABEBX01 (sample SAMN14506365, study PRJNA622280) | hot springs metagenome | biome: hot spring [ENVO:00000051]|acidic hot spring [ENVO:00002120]; feature: spring [ENVO:00000027]|sediment [ENVO:00002007]; material: sediment environment [ENVO:01001048]...
GTGCGGGCGGCAATGGCCTGCGCGCGGTAGGTGGCCGGCAGCCAATTGCGGTACAACTCCCGTGACAACACACCGGCGAGATAACTCTCAATGGGCAATCTGTTAATGGCGGCATACTGGCCATCCGCCAGATGAACAATATGGACAGTTCCGCGATAAAACCTCGGATTAATGTACGGGGGCGTTGCGGATTCCTGTGTGATGCGCACACGAATCCACGGTTCTTTCATCCAGGGCGCCAGATGAATTATGCCGGGGTATACCGGTCCAAGTATTTTGGGTTTTGGCAAAATAGCCGGTACAGCCGGAAATACCGGCGGGCTGATAACGGTTGCCACCGGGGGATGAGGTTGTGTATTGAATGAACCGATGCTCGGCGGCGGAGGAAAGTTATTAAAAGACAAATTGGACGGCGCGGGCTGACAGCCAGATAACAGGAGTATTCCGAAGAGCATTGCCGCGCTGGAGAGAATGACGAAAGACAGACGGCGCGACAGCATTACACGGATCATCCATGACCCCTTTGCAACTAAGTCCATTGCAGAATTGTGATTGCGGATCAGGTGGCGAAAGCAATTCTCAAAATCTCAAAATCTAAATCCACAACTTCAAATTTCAAATACCAGGCCATCAATCCGTATAAGAGCCATAGCAAATATCGCCAGTGGCCACCGCCCGTTATGACCGGCAGGCCGCCGCGCTGCAACATGCCAGATTACTCAACGCGCCGCAGCGTTAAGCCGTTTTCTGTAAGCTTCTGTTTAACTTCGTCCAAGCTGGTCTGGCCGAAGTTTTTAACGCCCATGAGTTCAGCTTCAGTGCGGCTGGCCAGATCGCCGAGAGTATTGATTCCGAGGCGGTGCAGAGCCTTGTCGGCCCGCACTGAAAAGTCCATTTCCGTTACCGGTTTGTTGAGCACCTCTTCGGGCACTTTGGCCGCCACCTGCTTGATTAATTCCTGCCGTTGCTGCTGACGTGCTTCATCCACGGCCTGACCAAGACGAAGCCCCTTTTTGGCCAGCATCTCGCGGATTTCATCCAAGCTGGTTTCACCAAAATTTTTATAACTGATAAGTTCCGCTTCGCTGGTGCGTACCAGATCGCCCAAGGTGCGAATGTTCATTTTCTTGAGGCAATTGCGAGCGCGGACAGAAAGTTCAAAATCAGTCGTGGGCAATTCCAGCAGCAAGTTCCGCGGCAAGAATCGCTTATCGGAATCATCCTGCACTTCCATGTACATGGAGCTGTCCACATGCTCGTAATACATGCGTCCATGTTCGCTGGTGGGCTTTACAGACAAAAGGCGATGCAGGCATTCTTCCGCCTCATCATAATAACCGGCATCCTCATATAACACCGAAAGATTCAGCAACACGCCTTCGCGGGTGGGTTGCCGCTGGGCCATACTTTCATAAATGGAAATCGATAATTCATCATCCCCCAGCAGATCGGCATAATAGGCAAGCTTGAATGCGACCTCCTCGTTTTCCGGATCAGCTTCATAAGCGATCTCCAGTTTTTCCGCAGCCTGCTCAACATGGCCCGATTGAGCGAGTTTCATGGCCTGTTCAAACAGGTTCTTCGCCTTGCTGGCATCGCGAGGAATGGAAGTTTTAACGGCAGGGGTAAGTGTAGCAGTCGTCATGTATTAAACCCTGTTTCCTTCTGTTACATTTTCCGGCCAGGCAATCGGGCGTCATTCTTCCGATCACCAGACCTCATAGACATTTAATCATACCGGTTCCAGGCGCGAATGACAACCGCGGATGGGTCATTTGTACGGCAGTCTGAAAAAGCGGCGGGAATTTCATGGATGGGTGGACGTTTGAGTGAAGAAGCCGTAATATTTTAAGGCTATGGCGCGGGCGGGATGCCCCGTCTGTAAAACAGGTTGTTGACTAGACCACAGAGGATTGAATTCATGGCGGAAATCAGCGCAAAAGATGTAATGACCCTGCGGGCACGGACCAACGCGGGCATGATGGATGCAAAAAAAGCCCTTCAGGAAGCCGGTGGCGACATGGCCGCGGCGGGTGAATTACTGCGAAAATGGGGTGCCGGGCGGGCGGAAAGCAAAACGTCCAACGAAATGAAGGAAGGTCTGGTGGGCGGAAAAATCAGTGTCGATGGTAAGCTGGGCGTCATGGTTCGCCTGGGCTGCCAGACCGATTTCGTCGCCCGTAATGAAGCCTTCCAGAAATTGCTTCGTGATCTGGTCGAATTGGCCTTTACGCATGAAGTTTCCACCCCGGCGGAACTCAATGCGGTTAAATATATTGATGGCTCCGGCCGTACCGTTGAAGCGGTTATCAAGGAACTCGTTGGCGGTTCCATAAAAGAGAATATGGCGGTAACGGGTTTGGCCCGTTACAAATCCACCAGCGGACTGGTGGGCAAATATGTGCATCATAATGCCAAGGTTGGCACATTGGTGCGGGTGGATGGCAGCACGGATGATGCCGTGCGGGTGCTCATTGGTGAAATTGCCATGCACATAACGGCGGGTATGCCGTTTGTTCCACTGTCGGTCAACCGTGAGGCGGTGGACCCGGCGATAGTGCAGCGGGAGAAGGAACTGGCGGCGGAAAGCATTAAGGGTAAGCCGGCCAACATTATTGAAAAAATTGTAATTGGAAAACTGAACAAGTTTTTTGCGGACAACGTGCTTCTGGAGCAGCCGTTTGTAAAAGATGAAAGCAAACGGATTCGTGACCTGATGGCGGAGACGGGTAAGGCGGTGTCGGCACAGTTGACGGTCGCCGCGTTTGCCCGTTTTAAGGTTGGCGAAGTATAAGAATTGGACTGGTCCGCCTCTGGAGTTGTACATGACACATCTGCGCTTCCGTCGCGTTCTATTGAAAATCTCCGGCGAAGGTCTGTGCCAGGAGGGAGGCTTTGGCTTTGATATGGCCGAGTTGACCACCATTGCGCGGCAGATTGCGGAGATCGCGGAACTGGGCGTGCAGGTGGCTGTGGTCATTGGAGGCGGAAACTTTATCCGTGGAGAAACGCTGGCAAAATCCGGTGAAATTCAACGCTCAACGGCGGACTACATGGGAATGCTGGCCACTGTAATTAATGCAATGGCACTGCAGGAAGTCTTGGAGCACTTGGGCCGCCCGACACGCGTGGCCAGTGCATTAAACGTAATTCAGGTTGCGGAGCCTTTTATACGCAGGAAAGTGCTGCGGCATCTGGAAAAAGAGCGTGTGGTGGTGCTGGCGGCGGGGGTTGGAAATCCTTTTTTTACAACCGACACCTGCGCCGCGCTGCGGGCCACAGAATTGCAGGCGGATGTGCTGCTGAAGGCAACGAAAGTGGATGGCGTTTACGATTCAGATCCCAAGAAAAATCCCAACGCCCGCTGCTATTCTGAATTAACCTATCGGCAGGTTATCACGGATAACCTGCGGGTGATGGACATGACCGCAATCAGTCTGGCCATGGAAAGCAAGATTCCTATTATTGTTTTTAATCTTAAAAAGCCGGGCAATATTATGCGCGTCATTTCCGGTGAGCCGATCGGCACACTCATTACACATACCGACGGCAACGGACAGCCAATAAAAGCCCGGATGATTGCTCAAAGCGTATCCCCGATTTCCGGAGCCTGATTATGTCTATTGACGAAATTTTGTTTGAAGCTGAAGAACACATGGAAAAGGCCGTGGAACACCTCCGGCACGAAATGCGGGGATTCCGCACGGGCCGGGCCAGCACCTCGCTGGTGGAGTTTATCAAGGTGGATTATTACGGCTCACCGGCGGATTTGCGATCTCTGGCGTCTTTGACTACGCCAGACGCCACATCCATTTTAATTAAACCGTTTGATCCAACCACGCTTAAAGATATTGTCCGGGCAATTGAAGCGGCCAACCTGGGGATTAACCCGATTAATGATGGCAAGCAGGTGCGTCTGATTCTGCCGCCATTGTCCGGTGAACGGCGGCAACAGCTTCTGGGCAAGGTGAAAGAAGCGGCGGAGCACGCCCGAATATCGATGCGCAATGTGCGCCGTGATGCCAACAAGCAAATTGATCAGGTGGAAAAGCAAGCCGGTGTTCCGGAAGATCAGGCCAAGCAGGCCAAAGACGGCATTCAGGAACTGCTGAAGAAATTTGAAGCCCGGGTTGAAGAACTCGTACAGGCCAAGCATAAAGAAATTACCGAGATATAACAGCCACTTTACAGTGATGGAACGGTTAGCGATGAAGGTATCGGCGACAGAGCAGACAACAGATGTCGAGAAAAAGCTCAGCGACGCGGATAAATTGATCGCGCGGTACACGGGTACAACCGAGCCGGCGCGGCAGTTAAAGCTGGCCCGCACTATTTTTACCAAAGGCGCGTTGCTGATTCAGACGCGGCGTTTTGATCAAGCTCTGGCGGCTTTTGATCTTCTTCTCAAGTCTTTTCTGGATTCTCATGAAGAAACCATCCAGCCCCAGATCGCTAAAACACTTCTGGATCGCGCGGCGGTTTTGGATATTCTGGGCCGGCGGGATGAGGCGATTAATGGCTACGATGAATTAATCACCCAATTTAAGGATGCCGTCAATGATGCGGCGAGCGGCTATGCGGCATCGGCGATGTTCAATAAAGCCACGCTGCTGATGCGGATGGAGCGCCCGCATGAGGCGCAGGCGGCGCTGAATGATTGCCTGGATGAACATGTGAAATTACCCGGCAGATTGCTGGCCAAAGCGTTGTGGATGAAGGTGGAATCTCTGAAGGATTCGGGGCGGGATAACGAATCACTGGCCGCGTGTGATCGGCTGATCACAGGATTTGCGGATAAAAAAGAAATTGTGGACCAGAACTGGCTCTGCCAGATCATGCTGGAAAAGGTGAATTTTCTGATTTTACTGGATCGCGCGGCGGATCTGATCGGCGCTTATCAGGCGGCGGAAGAACGTTTTGGTCCGGTAGCCGAGGAGGTCATGGGGGCGAAGACCGCGGCGTGTCTGGTGAAAAAACTCAATGAACATCTGGAATTGAATCGCATGACCGAGGCGCTGGCTCTGGCGGAGAAATCCCTTGCGACATTTGGCGCTTTTGTAGACCCTCCCTGGTTTGAGGTTGCGCACACCGCCGGAAAGGCGCGTCTGATGGCCCTTTGCCGGCTCGGCCGCGTGGATGCCTGCATTGCGGCGTATGATGACGTTGTTGAAAAGTATAGCGATACACTCACTGACACCATGCGCCGGGATGTGGCCGCCATGCTGCTGGACCAGAGCACCACCCTGGCAACCCGTCGCGATTATGCCGCCGCGGATAAAATCTGCGATCAATTAATTCAGCGGTTCAAGCCGGGCGAAGACCCGGAACTGGCAACGCTGGCCGCCCGTGCGATGTTTAATAAAATTACACTCACCGCCTGCATGGGCAACACCGATGAAGTCATGGCCGCATGTGACGCATTTGTGGACCGCTTCCGCTACAGCACTCATCCGGTGATTTGCGAGATGCTGTTTCATGCCTGGAGCCGCAAAGCTGCCGCGTTGGAATCCCAGGGCCACGATGACGCGGCGGCACCGGCGTACGATGCCGCCATTAAGGCCGGCAAATCGTTGTCGCTCCCACCGCTGCCAGTGGCCACGATCATGGCCAACAAAGCGGCCTGCCTGGGGCGTTTATCGCGCAAGGCTGAAGAGCTTGAGGCTTTTGATGAATTGATTGCAGCTTTTGCCGACAGCACCGCGCCGGGAGTGCGCGGTGTGGTGGCGCCGGCACTGCTGGCCCGGGCGTTTATGTTGCGCGAAGCCGGCCGCCTGGAGGAGGCGCTGTCCTCATGCGGCGCGTTTATAAATTTAATTGAGCGTGCCACCCCCGCCGCCATGCTGGTGCCCCTGGCCCGGGCCATGTTTTTACGCGGGGAACTGCTGGAGAAACTGGGGCGCGATGATCAGGCGGCGGCGGCGTATGCCGCGCTGGCGGGGCGATTTGACTTTAATGGGGATACGGAATCCCGCAAGTGCATACCCGTGGCGCTGTTTAATCAGGCCGCCTTGCTGGAAAAAACACTTCAGCATGAAGCATCATTGCGCGTGCTGGATCAATTTATGCTTCAGGCACGCGCCGAGCCGGATTTAATTCCCGCCCGCCTGATTGCGCAGGCCATGCGAAATCGCGGGGCTGTTTTTGAAAAGTTGCACAACACTGCCGCAGCGCCGGCGGCGTATCAGGAACTTGTGGCCGCATTTGGCGATTCTCAGGACACGGTTATTGCGCTGCTGGTAAGTGAATCGCTGTTCAGACAAGCGGAATTGTTGCGGCAAAACCATCAGATTGACGGAAGCCTGGCGGCCTATGAGGCCATTATCGCACGCGGGATGGCGACGGATTCGCCCGGTGAGCAAAGAGAAATAATGCCTGCGGCAATGTATGGGTCATCCGCGCTGTTGGCCCGGCTGGACAAAATTGATGCAGCATTGCCGAGGTATGATGTGGCCATTAAGCAATTTGGCAATATTGCGGATCAATGGGTAAAAGATGAAATTGCACAGTCGCTGGGGAAGCGAATAGAGCAGGCGTATGAGGCCGGGGATTTTGACGCGGCCTTGGCCACTGGCCAGGCATTCAAAGAACGGTTTCAGACAGATCAAGCGCCGGAAATACAAAAGTGGATTCTCCACAACGCCGAGATCGCCAATGCCATCGAGCAAAAGAAACAGGCCATTATTGTCGCAGCGGAAGCCGCGGAGAAAGAACGTGAAGCCGCAGCGCTTGCGGAAGCAGAGCAAAAACAACAACAGCGTGCCGCGGAACTCTCCACGGCAACAGAAGCGTCCGCAGTTCAGGCACAGCGGAAACATCAAGAAGAAGTTCATGAAGTCATTGCTCCACCACATGAAGTCGAACGTGTGGACACCCAACCGCAGGCGGCCCAGGAAATTGAAGCGCTGCCCGCACTGGCATTGCACGCGCCTGTAGCACCAGCGATACCGCCCCCCGCCGTTGATGTCGCTGCAGGCAATACCGCTACAACTGAATCTTCCACCCGCGATACCCCGGTTGGGCAACTCGTGTATTTGCGGAATCTGAAATGGCAGGGACGTGATGAAGAATTTCTCACGGCATGCGATGATTTTATCAAGCGCTATGGCGTTTCGGAATCCATATCCATCCGGCGGGACGCGGCGGAGGCATTCCGCATGAAAATAGAGCACATCAAGGAAATGGGATCTCTGGAGGATGAACTGCGGGCGTGCAACGCTTTTATGCTCCAGTTTGGGCGGGAAATGGATCCGGTATTTGCGCCGTTGCTGTGCCACACGATGCTGGACCGGGGACGGGTGTTCGGACAAATGGACCGTCCGGGACATGAATCAGCGGCGTATGATGCTTTAATTCTGCGCTATGGAAATATCGATCAAAAAGCAATTTCCACCGATGTGGCTTCAGCGTTGACGCGCCAGGCGGTTATCGCCGGTCAGCAGGGGCGCGTGGGTGATGAAGTGCGCTGTTATCAGAAACTCGTGAGTAAATTTGGTGCTTCTCCGGAGCCGGAAATGCAGCGGGAAGTTGCCACCGCCATGCTCAGTACGGCCCTGGCATTTCGCAAGCTGGATCGCAAGCTCGATGAGCTGGCCGTGTATGATGCCATTATCCATCGTTTTGAAAAAACGGAAGATACGGGGATTATATTTATCGTGGCCCGGGCCATGATGCGCAAGGCCCTGACGCAGGGCGAGCGCGGCAAGCGGCATGAGCAGATCGCGGTTTGTGATGAAATTATTGCCCGTTTTTCCAGGGCGGATTCGCTGTTCCTGCGGCAACAGGCGGCACGATCACAATGCAACCGAGCCATGGCACTGGCGGAACTGGGCGGGATTCCTGAAGCAATCGCGGCCTGTGACGAGGCCGTTAAAGCATTTGAAGATGCAAAGGATGCCCCGCTGCGGGCCTGCGCCGGGCTGGCCCTGTTTCAAAAAGCGCAACTGCTGCGGCAGCAACGGCATCGCACACAGGCTATCGCGTGCTATCAATATCTGATCCAGAATTATCAAATGGAGGATGAAGAAATTACCGGCCTCATCAGCCAATCCCAATCACTCTTACGTGTGCTCTAAGGGACCGTGAAACAATAAATTCGCACTTTCTGGCTGGTTCTTTTGACCGCCGGCTTCGTTGCTCGCTCCTTACAGACCCTCTGGCGAGGCATGCTCGTCGCTCGCGTCTCGCTGACGGTCAAAACTACTGTGCCATATAACGGATGTTCCAGGTCGATTATGATGTAAGTCCTTATTTAGACTGTACTTAACAATTATTTCGGCTAAAAATGTAGCCACTAATAATTTTGTATTTATTAATTATTGCTCTTGCATAACATGGTATATGTGTTATACTGGTAGCCACTATGTATGTCGATTCCGCTACCTCCGGCCCCTATGAACGTCACCTGCTCCGCGAAAGCTTTCGTTTGGATGGCAAGGTTAAACATCGCACCATCGCCAATATTTCCCATTGCTCAGCCCAGGAGATCCAAGCCATCAAGCTGGCCCTGAAGCATAAGGACAATCTCCAGGCGCTGCTCGCTATGCCACAGAATGTCTCCTTGCATCAGGGCCTTTCCGTCGGGGCCGTCTGGCTGGCCTACGATATGGCGCGACAACTGGGCATTGTGGCGGCACTGGGACCTTCGCGCCAGGGCAAGCTGGCGCTGTGGCAGGTCATTGCCCGCGTGATCGACCAGGGCTCGCGGCTCTCGGCCGTTCGGCTGGCCACATGCCATGCCTGTTGCGATATCCTGAACCTTAAGGGTTTCAACGAAGATGACCTCTATACCAACCTGGCTTGGCTGGACCAACACCAGCAGTCTATTGAAAATCGGCTGTTTGCCGCACTGGCGAAAGCATCAACCCCGATGGCCGGCGGGGGACTTTATCTTTACGATGTCACCAGCAGCTATCTGGAAGGCGCGTGCAATGAATTGGCGGCCTTCGGCTACAATCGCGACGGTAAGAAGGGCAAGCGGCAGATCGTCATCGGACTGTTGTGCGATGGAGCCGGTCGGCCTTTGTCGATCGAGGTATTTGCCGGCAACACCCAAGATCCGGCCACCGTGGCCAGTCAAGTCAAAAAGGTGGCCCAACGCTTCGGCGGCGGAGAGGTGACCTTCGTCGGTGATCGCGGGATGATCAAGACCCCTCAGATCGAAGACCTGACCCGGCACGGCATGCACTATATCACCGCGATTACCAAACCACAGATCGAATCGTTATTGGCGGCCGGGACGCTGACGATGAGTCTGTTCGACCAGAGCCTGGCGGAGGTGGTCAGCACGGATGGGCCGCGTTACGTGCTGCGGCGTAATCCGATCCGAGCGGCGGATATGACGGCCAGCCGGGAGAACAAATTCAAGAGCGTGCAGGCCGCGGTAGATCGCCAGAATGCTTATCTCCAGGCGCATGCCAAGGCCAAGACCGAAAAGGCGGCACTTCGGATCACGACGCGGTGTAAGAAGTTGCGGATAGACCCGTGGGTCAGCGTTCTGATCAAGGGGCGTGCGATCAGCTTGACAATCGACGAGCCGGCACGAGCCGAGCAGTCCCGGCGCGCCGGGAACGGCTGTTATGTGCTCAAGACGGACCTGACTCAACAGCAAGCCGATGCCCAGGCCGTCCACGGCCACTACAAAGACCTGACGCTGGTTGAACAGGCGTTCCGCACCAGTAAAACGGTGCAGTTGGAAATGCGCCCCGTCCATGTGCGTACGAAGGCCAGCACCTGCGGCCACGCCTTGGTGGTGATGCTGGCGTATCGGATTGTCCAGGAATTGGCCCGGCGGTGGAGCCAAATGGATACGACGGTTCAAGAAGGACTCAATGAGTTGAAGACGCTTTGCGCCATGGACCTGCGGATCGGCGGCAAGTCACGCGCCAACTGCGTACCAATCCCCAATGAGTTGGCCGGGCAACTGCTGGCGGCGGCCAACGTCCGCCTGCCGCATTCGCTGCCCAGCCGGGGGGCCAAAGTAGCCACGAGGAAGAAACTGCCATCCCGGCGTGTAAGTGCTTGATATACAATCACTTACTGATGATTCCGCCGATACATCTGATTGGAACATCCGATAAAGTGTCAACGGATGCTCGGATGTTCCTGGATCACCCGCATGTCGCCGGCCTCGCTGCAATCCAGATACAGGCTGAAGACTGCCGGTGTGGCATCGGATCCATTGTGTTTAAGAATCTGCCGGCTGTGCCGCAGCATCATGGGCCATATCGCTTTGCGATCTGATTCAGGAATAGGCCGATGTTGCACCTCGGATATTGGCACCCATTCCAGTTGGCCCTCGGGAATTTCCAACTTTGTCAGGGTGACAGGGCGTGTGACCTCAAAGCAGAACATCAGCCAGTGCGTGGCCCCCTCGTAAGATTTTTCCGCCACAATGCCGCAGAGCCGGATATCACCATAATCCAGTGACAGCCCTATTTCCTCATGCACCTCGCGCAGCGCGCACTGATACGGGGATTCGCCAATGGCCCGCTCCAGCTTGCCGCCGATGGGGGAGTAAAGTCCCTGATTGGGCGATTTTTTCCGGTGCAGCAGCAGGGTATTACCGTGAAGATCAAAAATATACACCAGCGTTGCAATCTTGTAGGGTAGTTCGGTCACGTCTATGCCATCCTTCAAGCACATATTCTCATCGGACTATCTCATCCGAACCGCGCGATATTGGCAAGGACTCCAGCGGGTGTGGCCTACGCCACAGTTGCCAAAATAATCTTTGCATCAAGCGATGGAATCTATTGCGGTTCCGGGCAAGATCGTGTGAAATGAGCAATATGGCGATGGTTGATACACCCGAAAGGATAACGATGATAAAAGGCAAGTTTTCCATATCCTGCCGTTTGGCTGTTGTGATGGGCCTTTTTGTTTTGGTATCTACGGGCGGTTATTTACGAGCCGCACCGACGCCATGGCACGAGCAAAAAAATATAGATACCCAAATTCCAAAGCCTGACCGCGGCAAACCTGTGGTGGATGTGGCTGCAGGTCAGTACACTTTTGAATATACTCCGAATATCATTCATTAACCACATGGGAGAAAATTGTGTCAACAAATCATCACTGGATGCAGGATTGTATTGCGGATTCAGCGCGGGTTGTCAGTGAACTTGCCAGTCAATTGGATCAGATTACAGCTATATGTGAACTGGTAACATCCGCACTTTTAAGTGGTAAAAAATTATTGACCGCCGGAAATGGCGGCTCCGCCGCCGCTGCGCTGCATTTAGCGGAAGAATTAACTGGCCGCTATAGCCGCCCGGACCGGCGGGCACTGCCGGCCATCTGTCTGGCGGCGGATGGCACCGCGCTGACGTGTATCGCCAATGATTGGGATTTTGCCAGCGTCTTTTCCCGGCAGGTGGAGGCGTATGCTCAAAGCGGCGATGTGCTGGTGGTGTTTTCCAGCAGCGGCAACAGCGAGAACCTCATCCGGGCCTGCCAGGTTATGCGGGATCGCGGGGGCAAAACCGTTGGCTTGCTGGGCAAAGACGGAGGGCGGAATCTGGCGATGTGCGATAAGGCTCTGGTGATAAACAGTCAGCGCACCGCCGCCATTCAGGAATCACACGAGGTGGTCATGCACCTTATTTTGGAATACCTTGAAAAATATTGCGATTAAGCGGTCTGTGATTCCTGCGCCGCCGGAGCTTCACTGCCGCCGGAATCCATACGCGGTGGTAACGTGACGATGACTTTCTTAATCCGGCGTAAATCACTTTCAGTGACGGTAACGGTGATATCTTCAATGCTCACCGAGGCCCCTTTGCCCGGGATGGTGCCCAGTTCATAAATCACCAGCCCGCTGATGGTCTGGTAGTCCTGATTTTCCGGTAAATGGCTGTCCAACTCCCGGTTCAAATCGGTGATGTTGGTCCGGCCATCAACTTCAAATGTCCGGTCATCTATGCGGCGAATTTGTGATGCCGGCGATTTTTCATATTCATCGGCGATGTCCCCGACAATTTCCTCGAGAATGTCTTCGCTGGTAATCAGGCCGGCGGTGCCGCCAAATTCATCAAGCACAATGGCGATGTGAACTCTCTGTGCCCGAAACTGTCGCAAAAGATCCCGTAATGGTTTGGAATGCGGCACAAAAAGCGGCGGTCGCATCAACTTACGAATATCAACAGAACTTGTGTCAGCGATGGCCCCGCCAAGGAACTGCAGCAGATCCTTGGCATAAAGAATGCCGACGATATTGTCGAGATTGCCGTCATGCACCGGCAGGCGCGACAGGCCATCACGCAAAATTTTATCGCGTATTTTTTCCAGCGGCTCATTGACGCTGATGGTGATCATGTCGGTGCGCGGCATCATGATCTGCCCCACCTGCAAATCACGGAAACTGATAATGCCCTCAATCATCTTGCGCTGTTCATCATCCACAGCACCCTCGGCGGTGCCTTCGGATACGGCGGCGAGAATCTCTTCCGTGGTCTCGGCCGCCTCTTCATCCGCGTGCTGCTGCGGATCGATTCCCGCCAGCCGCCGGACCAGTTCATCAAATAATTTCAGAAAATCAATCAGCGGAGACAAAAGCATACTGAACAGCCGGAGAACCGGCCAGCTTATGGCGATCAAACTTTCCCCGCCATAAGCGGCCCAGGCATTGGGAATGGCGACCGAAAAAATAAGCTACAGCACACAGGCCAGAGC
>JABEBX010016842.1_pt1 | contig 12648 bp, 9 predicted proteins | sample 7245971 | NCBI WGS metagenome assembly JABEBX01 (sample SAMN14506365, study PRJNA622280) | hot springs metagenome | biome: hot spring [ENVO:00000051]|acidic hot spring [ENVO:00002120]; feature: spring [ENVO:00000027]|sediment [ENVO:00002007]; material: sediment environment [ENVO:01001048]...
GCGGCTTTAGCCGCTGAGGGAATCCACGGGGATGACACAGAGGTTCCTTAAGCGCTCAAGAGGTTGCGGGAAAAGGCCCTGCTCCGGCGGAAATCCTGCCCAATGCATTCCCTCGGGGGCTAAAGCCCACTGATTTTGTTGCCTTTATGTACGGGCTAAAGCCCGTACCCTTCAAGCTAAAGCCGCGCCCTTTCAAAGTGTCGAGTTTTTCCGCAGCCGGTTATAGAAGCGAAGCGTACCAGGCGATGACGGGTGCGCCGAGGATCGCGGCTGCCAGCCCGCCGATGGCCAGGAAGGTGCCCAGAGGAAGGCGCGTGGTGGCGTTGGCGCGTCTGCGCGCGAGAAGAAGAATGGCGTAACAGGCGCAGAGAACCACACCCAGAAAGAGAGCAATGGCCGAGAGCCAGAAGCCCAGGAAGGCGGCAATCATGGCGATGATCTTGATGTCGCCGAGTCCGAGGCCTTCGCGACCGCGGAAGGTCTTGTAGGCGAAGCGGACAAAGAGCAGGCTGCCGGCGGCCATGGTGATGGCGAAGATCCGGCCAAGGATGAGGTGCTCCGGGCCGGTGAGGACGACGTTGCCCTGATCGACGGCGCCGCCGACGCTGGTGAGGGGGTTGGGGCCGTGCAGCAGGAGGTCGTACTGGTGGGGCTTGAGAAAGGCAGCTCGGGCGCAGAGAAGGAGAAAGCCGAGCAGCGTGCCGGTGAGGGTAAAGGCGTCGGGGAGGGTCTGGGATTGCCAGTCCATGACCAGGAGGCCGATGAGAAGGAAGCCGAGGACGGCGAGGGCGAGAGCGTCGATGCAGGTGGCGTCAAAGACGATGGTGGAGATGCCGGGTGCGAGGAGGGGAAGCGCGGTGCGTGCGGCGAAGGCGAGCCAGAGAGCGAAGCAGAGTTCGACGAGCGGATAACGCCATGGAATACGTTGTTTGCAGTGACGGCAACGCCCGAGAAGAAGAACCCAACTCAGGATGGGGATGTTGTCGTACCAGGCGATGGTGTGCAGACAGTCGGGACAGTGGGAGCGCGGCTTGCGAATACTGCGGTGCTCGGGCAGGCGCGAGATGCAGACGTTCAGAAAGCTGCCGAAGAGCAGGCCGAGGAGAAAGGCGGGAAGCTCGAAGACAAGTGGTCCAGAGAACATGAGAGTTCAGTATAGGCATTTAGAGTGGGACGATGGACTTTCTAGGGGAGTGTTTTCGATGGCTGCGAAGAAGTTTTGCATGGGCGGCGCCTCCGCTGGCCGCGAAACTGCCGCCTGTGGGGGTTCTTTTGCTGGCCATTGCGGCGGGGTTTGGGCTGCACTCGTGGATCTTTGCGCGCTCGCGGGTGAGGGCAACCGCGACGATCACAGAGAATGCGGCGGCGTTCGACAGGGAGGGTGGCGTGGCGTATACGCCGAGGTTTCGCTTGCGCTTGCCGGATGGCGGCCTGATCGTCGTGCAGGCCGCGCGGGGTTCGGAGGAGATTGAGTTTCCCGCCGGAGAGCAGGTTCCCGTGCTGTATCGCGCGGGCGATCCGCAGGGCGCGATGCTGACTACGCCGTGGCTGGTGTATCAAGGGGCGATTGTCTTTGGTGTCCTGGGCGTGTTCATGTTCGACCTGGGATGGGCGCCGCGGGTGAAGCTGCGGAGAGGAGAACGGGCTGCCGGGTCCCGCGCGGACGGTGGGAGCTAGAACTTCCGCGGAAACATGGCGCTAGTTTGTCGGCTTGAACGGGCGCGTGAGGAAGGCCGGAGGGCCGGTGGGAAGCGGGCGCGGAAGTGGTTTGGAGCGTCCGGTTTTAACCGGCGCGGGAGCGTGCACGGGAGTGGGCACGGTGTGGCCGGCTGGGGTGGTTTTCGTTCCTGGTTCGTCGTCGGCGGTGGCCATGGCAACCTCCTCGGTGAGGTCGTCTTCGACGTTGAGGTACTTGCGCAGGTAGCGGAGAGGCTCTTCAGAGAGCGCCATCTCGCGGAGGTGGTAGCGCCAGGCGTCACGGCGGGCGGAACGGCGCATGAAGCCCTTGCGCTGGACGGTCTTCACGGAGCCGTCCGCCATGGGGCGCTGGAAGCTCTGGGCGGGGACGCTGAAGGTGATCTCTTCGCCGGCCTTCCAGAAGGCGCAGGCGAACTCGTGGGAGAAGAGCAGAGCGTAGTAGCGCCGCTGTTGGTCAAGGAGATTGAGGGCGGCCTCGGCGCTGATCCAGGGAAGGCCGAGACGATGCGTATACCAGCGGCGGAACTCGAAGCCATTGCCGCGTGCGCGGCCCACAACGATCGTGAGTAGTTCGAGACGGGTCATGGAGATCAACGGTTCAACAGCCGAGCAAGGATTCGAAGAACAGCAACAGTCTACTCCGAAGCCGCCGATGGGTTCTCAAGACCGTTGCCTTCTCGGAAGGTGCGTCGAGTTACTCGCCGTACCTGGTCTCATCACGAATGCGCTGGCAGATGGCTTCCGCCTTGTCCGTGGGAAGCTCGGGTAGCGCTGGTGCAACACGGTCGTGGCGACTCTTCCAGATACGCAAGGTGAGCAAGATGAGCAGGATGCCGAGCAGGAGGAAGGTGAAGGGGCCGTACCAGGCGACGTCGTCAAAGCCCCCACGAATGGGCTCGGCGAGGACGGTGGGGCCGTACTTGGCGGCGAAGAACTTGAAGATGGCGGCGTCGGAGGCTCCGGAGTTCATCTCCGCGTGAAGATCGGCGATCTCCTCGGTGGAGACGGTGCAGCCGACGTGGTTGCACTCGAGGAGAATCTCGTTACAGCCGCAGGTGCACATGAGGTCGTGGCCGAGGCGGTTGAAGCGAGCCGTCGGCGAGGTGGCGCCGAGCATCGTAAAAGCTACGAAGACGATCAGGACGAGTTGCAGCGCACGCTTATACATGGGAGTCCTTTGGGGCGCTCAGGGGCATGGAGCCGCGGGCCATGCCGCCGGCAAGCTCCGATGCCACGTTCGAGACGGGAACCTCGACGTGGCGCGTCGCCGGCTTGAGTGGAGGAACCAGCGCGATGAAGGTACCGAAGATGACGATCACCACGCCCAGCCAGATCCAGTTGACCAGCGGATTAACGAAGAACTTGATGATGGGCCGGTTGTTGTCGGGATTGGTGCCTTCGAAGACGACGTAGAGGTCGTTGGCGAGCGTGGAGTGGATGGCCACGACAGTGGCGGACTGAGCATGGTCCGTGTTTACGAAGTAGACGCGTAGCTCAGGGGTCAGACGCACGATCTTATGGCCGTTGTGATAGACGTCCAGCAAGGCGAACTCTGAGTCGTAGTTGGGGTTTGAGTCTTCGGAGTAACTCTGGCAGACGACCTTGTAGCCAGCAACGTTGATGGAGTCGCCGAAGCCCATCTCGGCTTCCCTGGACTGATTGAAGGCCGAGCCGGCCAGTCCGATGAACAGGACGACGATACCGAAGTGGATGACGTAGCCGCCGTAGCGCCGCGTATTGCGGCGGGTAAGCAGGAGCATGGATGTGGCCAGGTTCTTTCCGGTCTGTGTGCGGACGACGTTGGCGCCGCGGAGGAACTCGCTCACGATGGCGGTAACCACGCCGGCGCCCAGTGCGATGCAGACCAGCGCATAGATGCTGGAGGCCACGGAGCCGCTGGAGCGGACGCTACTGGACCACGGACGTACACCCGCGATGATCAGTGCAAGGGCGGTAACGATGATGGCGAAGCAGGGAAGAAGGAAGTTGCGGCGAATCGCCCGCAGCGAGGTGGAGCGCCAGGCGAGTAATGGGCCGACGCCGGTGAGTAAGAGAAGAAAGATGCCGATGGGCACGGCAACGCGGTTGTAGAAGGGCGCGCCCATGGTGACTTTGGAGCCTTGCACGAACTCCGAGAGCACCGGGAAGAGTGTTCCCCACAGGACCGTGAAACAGGCGGCCAGAAGAACGAGGTTATTGAAGAGGAAGGAACTCTCGCGGGAGACCAGCGACTCGAGTTCGTTTTCCGCGCGCAGATGGTCGCGGTTGTAAAGGAAGGTGAAGAGGCAGACGGCAATAACAATCACCATGAAGCAGATAAACCAGTTTCCGATGCTGCTCTGGGCGAAGGCATGCACGGAGCTGACCAGGCCGGATCGGGTGAGCAGCGTTCCCAGGATGGTGAGCATGAAGGTGACGAAGATAAGCCAGACGTTCCAGCCCTTCATCATGCCGCGCTTCTCCTGCATCATGACCGAGTGAAGGAAGGCCGTGCCGGTAAGCCAGGGCATCAGCGAGGCGTTTTCAACCGGGTCCCATCCCCAGTAACCGCCCCAACCCAGAACGGCGTAGGCCCAGTGCATGCCGAGGATGATGCCACAGGTAAGGAAGAGCCAGGCGACCATGGTCCAGCGGCGGGTGATGGCGATCCACTTCTCGCCAGGGTAGCGCATCATCAGGGCGCCGAGAGCAAAGGCAAAGGGAACGGCGAAGCCGACGTAGCCAAGGTAGAGCATCGGCGGATGGATGACCATCTCGGCGTACTGCAGGAGGGGATTGAGGCCAAAGCCGTCCGCGGGAGCGACGCCGCCTGGAACGATGGCGAAGGGCGACGCTGCGAAGACCACCAGCGCGGTGAAGAAGATCTGTATAGCGGCCAGGATGGTGGAGGCATAGGCGGAGAGGGTGATGTCGATCTTGTGGCGCAGGCGAAGGACGAAGCCGTAGCCGGTGAGGAGCCATGCCCATAGCAGCAGCGAACCCTCCTGCCCGGCCCAGATGGCGGAGAACTTGTAGTACCAGGGAAGGGCGCGGCTGGTGTGGTGCAGGATGTAGCTGACCGAGAAGTCGTTGGTGAAAGCGGCCCAGACCAGGGCGAAGCCCGCGCAGGAGATGGCGATGAAGCTGGCGATACCGGCGCGGCGGGAGGTCTCACGAATGCGTTCGGGAGCGATGGCCAGAGCATGTCCAGTGGAGATGGCCCAGAGCGAAAACGTACCCGCCAGGAACGCATAGATGGATAGACCCAGTGCCAGGAGTAGGGAGACGCTGCCGAAAAACGGCATAGGGTGAGTCATGGATGAACACTTCCTTCACTGACTATTCTCTCAGAATCGGACCCGGCGCGGAGCAGGTACACAATGTCGCGCGTAAGCCCACTGACAGAATAGAGTTCGGCGCAGGCACCGAGCGTGATTGTGGTCACAGAGGATGATGGAGGGAGGCGTCACCACCAGCGTAGAGCGAACAGGCCCTAGATCTTTGCCGGGGCATGGAGTTCGATGAGCGACTGAACCGAGGCGAGGAGGTCCTCGGGCGGCAGCGGTTTCAGGCGGAAGTCAACGCTGAGATCCCGGTACTCCTGCGCGGCTTCGAACAGCCCGCTGATGACCAGTACGGGCAGAGCAGGGGCGAACTCTCGCAGCCGCGTGACGAACTCCGCACCGTTCATGCCCGGCATGATGTGGTCGGTAATGACGAGATCGATGGCGCCGGGGTAGTCGTTGTTGCGTAGCTGCTCGAGGGCGCGCTCAGGGTTGAGGACGGCGATGACAAAGTAGCCGGCACGTTTCAGGATGGTCTGACGGGTGACAGCCTGGATGGCGTTGTCGTCGATGAGCAGCAGGGTGTGTGGCATGGTTACCTGAGACATTTGCGCCAAGAAGAGTAAAGAGCCTGGAGACTTCCAGCTTCACTCCCGGTTCGCGGCCTGATCGTGCATAACGACGATGTGATGCGCAATGGGTAAAAAAGGCTGCCCGCAAAGTTGGAGAAGTTGGAGAAGTTGTCAACAATATACCGGGCTGTGGAAGAGGGCGTCCGCGGGAGGGGATTTCCTCACTGACGGCGTCGTGTGCGGCTGAGATAATGAACCTATGGCGCGTCGCGTGATTAAACAGTATGAGTTCATCCGTAAGATCGGCTCGGGTGGCAGCGGCGTGGTGTATCTGGCCAACGACACGCTGCTGCAGAGGCCGGTGGTGCTGAAATTGCTCCGGCGCGGATCGCAGACGCCCGAGCAGGTGCGTGTGACGCAACTGCGCGAGGCTCGGCTGGCGTCCGCCATCGACCACCCGAACGTCTGCGCTATCTATGAGGTAGGCGAAGAGGAGCTTGGTTCGGGGGAATCGGAAGCCTACATTGTGATGCAGTATGTTCCGGGCAAGAGCCTGGATAAGATAATCGAGGAGGGACCGGCGAGCATTCAGTTGGTGCTCTCGAGCGGGATGCAGATGGCCGACGGCCTGTCGGCGGCGCATATGCTGGGCATCTTTCATCGCGACCTGAAGCCGGCCAACGTCATTCTGACCGACGGCGGGTTGATCAAGATTCTGGACTTTGGCCTGGCGCGGCAGTTGAAGCGCGACAATATGGACTTCGATCCCTCGCAGACGACGCAGCCGGTGATACCGGCGTTTGCAGGCGCCACCTACACGGCTCGCGGTGGGACGATCGCGTATATGGCGCCGGAGCAGTTTGTGACCGGGCAGTCGAGTGTGCAGAGCGATATCTTTGCGCTGGGGTTGATTCTCTATGAGATGGTAAGCGGGCGACACCCCTTTCACCGGCCGGACGGGCAGGAACTGCAAAGCATTCGCGCGATTCAGTACGCTGAGCCGCCGTCGTTGCGCGCGATCAACCCGGATCTGCCGGTGGAGCTGGAGAGCGTGATTCTGCGCTGTCTGGCCAAGCAGCCGTCGGAGAGGTACGCATCGGCGGCGGAGCTGCGCGAGGGGCTCAAGACGATTGTGAAGTCGCTGCAGTTGGATACCATGCTGATGCCGGGCGAGGGCGCCATTCATATGGCCGCGCAACAGCGGCTGGAGATGGAGCGGCCGGAGGAAGAGAAGCGTACGACCGGGATTCTGTCGATGCTGGCGGAGCGGTTTCGCGACAGCACCTCGGCGACGGCGCCCAAGGGAGCGACCATTGTGGTGCTGCCGTTTGTGAATCTGGAGTTGACCGGCCCGCGGCAGGTTTATGCGCAGCAGTTCTCGGGACAGTTCTATGGATATGCGCTGGCGGATGCTTTAGGCGCGCGGCTGGCCAAGGTGCCGTCGCTGGTGGTGCGGCCTTCCAGCGCGCTGGTGGATCTTCCGGCGCGCCAGATGGATCCGCTGAGCGTGGGACGGAAGTTGATGGTGGACTTTGTGCTGGCGGGAGGCTTTCTGCGCTCCGCCAAGGGGTTTGATCTGAACTGGCAGCTTCTGGATGTGGGCGGCCAGAGCGTGCGGACAGGCGGCTCGATCAGCGTGGCGAGCTTCGACTTGATTGCCGTGCAGACCGAGATCTGCGACGAGGTGTTTGCCGAACTGAATGGATATGGCGGGTTGCAGGTGGGTCTGCCCGTGCCGGCGACGGTGACCTCGGTGGGAGCCTCGCTGGAAGGTGCGGTGTCGGAGGATTATCTGCAGGCGCGAGCGCTGCTGAGCTCCTTCATGTCGCGGACCGGGAGCAGGGATGAGCTGGATCGCGCTCACGAGCTGTTTGACCACGTGGTGAAGCGTGATCCCAACTACGCGCCGGGGTGGTCAGGGTTGGGAATTACGCAGTTGCAGTATGCACGGCATGGACTGGGTGGACAGATGCATGTGCTGGAGGCGCGGCGATCGTTCGACAAGGCGCTGGAGCTGGATCCGTCGTCGGTGGAGGCGAATCTGTATCGCGTGTACATGCTGCTGAGCCGCGGTGAGAAGGAGAGCGCGCGGCATGGAATCGAACGGCTGCTACAGACAGCCTCTAATGACTGGAATGTGCATCTGGTGGCGGGGCTGACGCTGCGGATTGATGGGTTGTACGAGGAGGCACTGGACCAGTTCAATACGTCGCTGCGGTTGAATCCGTCGAATGCGGCGATGATCTACAACCATCGCGCGCGGGTGTATCAGTACCAGAACCAGCTGGAGCTGGCGGGCGGCGAGATTGAGAAGGGTTTAACGCTGGAGCCGCGTCAGCCGCTGCTGCGGATATCCAAGGGCTACCAGCAGATGCGGCAGGGGCAGTTGGAGAAGGCCATCGAGACCCTCGAGCAGGTGACGCGAGACGACTCAAGCTTGCGCATCGTGTTTCCTACGATTGCGATGTGCTACGTGCAGCTCGGAGAGCATAAACGAGCTGCGGAGTTTGTGCGGGAAGAGACCCTGACCGCCGCTGAGGCCGACGGCGAGATGGCATATCGGCTGGCCACCTACTTTGCCGTGGAGGGTGATTTGTCCGAGGCCCTGCACTGGCTGCGGCGGGCGATCTATCTGGGCAATGAGAACTATCCATGGTTCAGCATCAACCCCGCGTGGCGCGGCCTGGCCGACCATCCGGACTTCCAGCGCATCCTGGTGGACCTGAAAAAGAGCTTCAAGCGCAACCAGAAGAACTGGAAGCGGTTGCTGGCGCAGGTGATGGGGTGAAGGCAGAGGGCAGGGGATAGAGGGCAGGGGATAGAGGGTAGAGTGTAGAGGATAGAGAAAACTTTCCACTTCACGGCATCTCCGCTTCCTCGGACAGATGAAGGACAGATGAAGGCCCTCGTTGACCGAGGGCCTTTGTCTGTGCGCCAGTGATCGCTCTGCTTCGCTCTCTACTCTCTGCCTTAAAGCGTCGAGGGCTTGAGTTGCAGGGGGGTATCGAGGGTGAAGACGATCGGTGTGCCGGAGGGGAGCGTCTGCTCGCTATCGTGGCGTAGCCACCAGATGGTTGCTGCTCCCGCGCTCACGCCGAGTCCAACGACGGCTCCCACGCCGCCGCCAATGACGGCTCCAACAACCACTGCGCTGGTGGTGGTCAGGCCGAGGACGGATGCTGTCCTGTCGGGATGGGTGTTGCCTACAATCAGGCCTTCGTTATTTACGTGCGAGGCAGCGTAGCGGTCCAGGTCCGTGACCTCGGCGTGAATGCCGTAGACAGTGCCGTCGGGCAGGCTGACGGAGTCAGGTTGAAGGCGGATGCCGGCGGAGCCGCTGATGCGGGGTCCGCCATGGATGTGCGAGATGCGGCCGTAGACAATGCTGCCGGCGGGGAGCAGCACCACACCGTTGTGCGTGACGTCGGCCGTCAGTTGCGCGGTGAAGCGCGAGCCGGGCTGCGTGGTCCTGGTGGAAATGGGCTGCTGCAGCGTGGCCTTCAACCTGGCGCCGATGGGAAGCTCATTCGGACCGACGGGAACGTAGGTAACGACCTCTCCATCGGGATCGGCAACCGCACCCGCCGCCGGCTGAGCGGCAGCGGTCTGGTTCGGTGTCTGCACATACTGCGGTACTCGCTGGTAGAGCGTGGGCGTTGGCGGCGCAGGCTTGGCGACGCTCTCACTCGCCCCCGGCGTGTCTGGCGCGAGGGGTACATAGTGGGATGTATCTGGCAGGGGAACCGGCTGATAGTCGTAGCTGGCCGGGGCAGGGTTGGAGGTGCCGGTCACCTGTGCGAACAGCGGCGCGCCGGCAAACAACCCGATGAGGAGCAGGATTGCGGCGGTGAGTGGAACGGAGATCTTTGGCTTCATCAAGAATCTCTCCTCAGCGAAACATGGCGCGAATCTACCTGACCAAGGCCAGGTTACGAATCTAACTATGTTGCATTCTAGATGCGCGGTAAAGGATGTGAAGGGGCTCGCATCTTCGCGCATCCGCGGGGTTAAGAACCAAGCTTGGTTCGTTGGGCGGCATGAAGGGAGCGGAGGAAACGATGCCATCGGCCTGTCATAGAACAGATCCGTCATCCCGGCCGGAGTGCAGCGCGTGTTTTGCGGTCATTCTGCGCGGAGCGGCCGCAAAAATGGTGTGGCTTTAGCCTCGCGAGGAGCGTATTTTCAGCGCCAACCATTCCCTCGGCGGCTGAAGCTGCAATTCCCTCGTCTGCTCGGCGCGGCTAAACAGGCTCCTGATGGGCCTTCGGCCCCTCCATCGAGTCAGAAACTGGTTTCTGGCGAGGCTGTGTCTCTCCAGGCCCCCCCCCGAAATCTGTCATCCTGAGCGAAGCGCGTAGCGCGTAGTCGAAGGACCTGCCGCCAAGCGCGTTCTAACACCAATGTCAGGATCTTTCTGGCGAGAATCAACGGCGTATCGGCGGAGCCTGCCGGGCGTTCTAGCGACCTATGGTACTTGATTCTCGCCCGAAAGCGGCGGACTTTTGAGGTGGCACAGGCCTAGTGGCAGGTTCCTTCGGCTGCGCTCAGGACGGGCCCTTCGGCTTCGCCTCGGGACTACGCGCTACGCGCTTCGCTCAGGATGACAGATTTCGGGGGGGGCTTGGAGAGACACAGCCTCGCCAGAAACCAGTTTCTGACTCTATCGAGGGGGCCGAAGGCCCATGAGCGACCTCACCGGAAACCAGTTTCTGACTCTATTCAGGGAGCCGAAGGCGCATGAGGCGCCTCTTTGGCGCTCAAGGAACCTCTGGTCATCCCCGTGGATTCCCTCAGTGAGAACTGCGCTTCCCCACCTGCTGCTGCATTTGAGTAACGAGCGAGATCTGGAACGATGGCTCGACCGTCTTGGCTAGAGTCAGCGCCTCTTCATAGTAGGCCTGCGACTCGTAGGATCTTCCACTTGCATCGAGCGCATAACCCATTGCAGCGTTCACTATGGCCGAGTCGGGCGCAAGCTGTTCGGCCTGTTGTGCCTCGCTCAGAGCAGCGGCTGCGTTCTTTTGCTGCAATAGAAGCTGCGACTTCTGGACGTGGCTCAGGGCTGACGCAAGCGGGATACGAAAGTGACCTTGAAATACGAATACTCCATAGTCGATGGCCGCCTCCGGCTCGAGGTGCTTGAACTGAATGTATGGGTTCAAGGGGCCGGGACCAAATTCAAACCCTGAGAGCACACCCGAGCTGATGAACACCGGCCCATCGATCGACGGGGGAACGTCGTGCGGCCCGTCGAAATACAATGAGTCGGCCGTGATGAGCGGCTTGCAGGGAATGCCGTAATAGCTGTAATCCACAACGCCTTGCGCGAAGTAGGCGAACCAGCAGTTCTTGATGCCATTTCGATCGATGTAGTGTTTTACAGACTTGAGTTGCTGCGCCCAATCGGCGCTGGAGTCGCTGAGCAGTCGATGAACATTGGCAGGTCCGCCAACAACCTCGTTTGCGTAAGAGGCGTAGGCGGGAAAGGCGCGCAGGACAGAGACAGCCTGAAACATCAACAGCCCGATCACTCCATAAAGCCAGCGGCGGTCTCTTTGAATCAGCTCCCAGGCAATACCTGCCACAGCGATGGATAGGAACATATATACGGGGATCACATGCCGTATCCCGATGTTCATTCCCCCGGCCATGGCAAAGCCAATGTACACGACCGACGGGATGACCAGGTATACAAGCTCTCGATGAACCCGAACGCGGCTTGTAGCCACGGCCCAGATCCCTATGCCGAGCAGGATCAGGAACGTCAAGGTCGACTTGATACCCATGGCAATCGGAAAGAAAAACCAGACCGCGTGCGGATAGGATTTGCCGAGCAGGTAGCTATGGAAGGCCTTGGATTGAACAAGAACATGGGCAAAACCGTAGATATAGGATTCCGGAAGTAGATGCAGCGTATTGATGATGACGAGAACATGCCTTTCAAGTGCATTGGGCACGCGCTGCAGTTGCGCCGCCATCGTCGGATGGAGCGCAAGCCCTTCGACACGCGCCTGGAACCGAAATCCGTAGAACGACCAGAGGATAACGACTGCCATCGCACAGATAGCCATCAGCGCCAATCCAAGACGCAAAGCATATCTGCCCGCTGACGCGGAAGATTCATGGCTTGCGGATCTGCCGCGGAGAAGAACCTCGTAAAGAGCCAGCAGCAACAACATCGGCAACAGCAGAACCGTGCTGGCTTTGGCAGCCAATGCCAGCCCAAGCGCCAAACCCACGACCGTCAGTCTTGAGGTCGAGGGCGCCTGGATGTATCGGTAAAAGGCGTAGATGGTCCACACCATAAAGCAGGCCTGGCCCGTATCGGTTGTGACCAGCGCCGAGTTGGCGAGCAGATTCGGATCGAAGGAGATCAAAGCAAGAGCGATGAGTCCAGCACCCGTGCCGAACATCTCCTCCGCGGTCAGGAAGACAAACCATGCTAGAAACAGCACAAATGGCATCGTCGCCATGCGGGCGCGAAACAGAATTTTATTCGCATCGTTGTGAAAGACAAAATCTCTCCCGCCTACTGCTTCCTGCAGCCGGTAGAAGCGGTCCTGAAGCGGCGGCATCTTCAACTTCATGCCGAGCAGAGGCAAGGTCGCCACAAACTTCACCAAGGGCGGATGCTCAGGGTTCAGCCCGAAGTCCCCATGGGTCCACTGCATGTATCCGGCATAGGTATGATCGGCTTCGTCCCACGTGCAGGAGTTGACGCGCGCCATGATCGTGAGCTGCAGCGTAATGATAGCCAGGAAGGCAATAACAGCGGCAATCGTCAGAGAGCGGCGGTTCCGTAATCGGAAGGAATTCATCGCTGTCAGGATAGTCCTGCGATGCACGACTGTCATCCTGGAGCAATTTTCCTATTGATGGGTATTCGATAACGGGCGTGCAGCAGAGCCTCACCTTCCCCATACCCGGCAACCGGGGGATCGCTCTATGCCATGTTGCGCTGTATTTGCAGGACGAGGATGTCATCCTCCTGCCCGAAGTTCCGCGCGGCGAGGGCGATCTCGGTGGGCTTGGCCTTCTGCGTCAGCAGTTCGCTGATGCGACTGAAGCCAAACAGGTCTCCGTGTCCATTCTGCGCTTCGACCACACCGTCAGAC
>JABEBX010024332.1_pt1 | contig 12648 bp, 11 predicted proteins | sample 7245971 | NCBI WGS metagenome assembly JABEBX01 (sample SAMN14506365, study PRJNA622280) | hot springs metagenome | biome: hot spring [ENVO:00000051]|acidic hot spring [ENVO:00002120]; feature: spring [ENVO:00000027]|sediment [ENVO:00002007]; material: sediment environment [ENVO:01001048]...
TAATACCTGAAACCGCCCATATTATGAAAGATGGGAAGATCATCGATGTAAAGGTATCCGATATAAAGCCTGGCGAGAGATCAGTCATAAAGCCGGGAGAAGTAATACCTTTCGATGGCACAGTGGTTTCCGGCAGCGCGGATGTTGATGAATCGATGATTACAGGAGAGCAAAATCCTGTGCTGAAGGAAAAGGGGTCACCGGTAACGTCAGGCACAAAAAATCTCAATGGAGAGCTTGTTATCGATGTACTTAAAACCGGACGCGATACAACCGTAATGCAGATACATGACCTGATCGTGATGGCATCGTCGGGCAGAACAAAGGTGCAGAAAATTGCCGATACATTCTCCTCATATTTCATTCCTGTTGTAATATCTGCTGCGACAGCTTCTTTCCTCTTCTGGTACTTCTACCTGAAATATATAGGATACCCGGACTTCGTTGAAATAGCTATACTTGCATTTGTCTCGGTTGTTGTTATAGCATGCCCGTGCGCGATAGGCCTGGCCGGCCCCATCACCCTTCTCATATCGTCAGAAGAATCCTCCAGGCGCGGCATAGTTATAAAAAATACCGGGGCGCTTGACAGAATCGCAAGGACAAACCGTATAGTATTTGACAAGTCAGGCACGCTTACCGAGAATCTCCCGGCGGTTTCAGGTACGGGCTGCACCGATTCGGCCTTATCATTCGCAGCTTCCGTAGAAAAATTATCCAGCCATCCTGTGGCAAAATCAATCGTGAAATATGTGGAAGAGAAAGGAATTCCTTTAAGCACAGCGGATAATGTGAAGGAGATACCGGGTTACGGGATTTCAGGTGTTGTTTCAAAACACACGGTTGAAATAGGTAAAATATCCGGAAAACAGCTTTCCGTCAGTGTAAAAATAGATGGAGAGGAAGAGGGAACCATAACATTTGAATATAAGCTCAGGCCGAATGCCAGGGAGGTTATAAGCTATCTGAAGGACCTTGGTATAAAGGTATCTGTCGTATCTGGTGATCCGTCAAAGGATGCCGTGGATATTGTTTCCGGAATGGGAATGGATGATATACGGACGAATATAGATCCTGCAGGAAAATCGGACATAATAAAAAAATACCAGGAAGATGGCGAATATGTTACATTCGTCGGGGACGGGATAAATGACAGCATAGCCCTGGAAACAGCCGATGCTGGGATAGCGATGTCATCAGGATCGGATATATCGAAATCCGCGGGCGACGTGATACTGATGAATGATGATCTGATGAATGTCTACGATCTGCGTCTTATCTCGGAAAAAACAATGAGAAAAGTCAGGCAGAACATATTCTGGGCAATAATATACAACAGTATACTCATACCTGTCGCTGCCGGCGTGCTGGTACCTATATTCACGGTATCAGTATATTCCGTGCTTCCGATGCTTGCTGCGCTGGCCATGGGAATGAGCTCAACAACAGTTGTGCTTAATTCACTGAGGCTCAAAAAGAGTATAAATTCCGGGATCCCGCATCCATCCGGAAACGCAATTACCGTTCCATCATAAAAATCGGTCATTGAATGAATATACAAAATTTGCGTAAAATATGAGAAATATCCCGGCGATCCGGTGCTTGCATAAATATACACATACGTAAACTATTAACATATAAAATTTTTATATGTACAATTTATACCGGTGACCATGGTGCAGTACAAGTGGATAGCACTGTCAAACACCAGCATTGGTGTGCTTATGGCATCCATTAACAGCACAATCCTCATGATTTCACTGCCGGCCATATTCAGGGGAATAGACATAAATCCTCTGGCGCCCGGTTCCTTTGCCTATCTTCTCTGGATACTCATGGGTTACAATATAGTTACCGCAACGCTTCTTGTTACATTCGGAAGGCTTTCTGACATCTTTGGGAGGGTGAAACTGTATAACTACGGTTTTGCGATTTTCACGGTAGGATCCCTTATGCTCTATTTTACACCCGGCACCGGAAACACTGCGGCAATAGAGCTCATATCATTTCGTATTGTCCAGGGGGTCGGGGCCGCTTTCCTGTTTTCCAACAGCACCGCCATAATCACTGATTCTTTCCCCCATACGGAAAGGGGCAAGGCCCTCGGAATAAACCAGGTTCTCGGACTTTCCGGATCATTCCTCGGGTTGATTCTGGGAGGCATCCTCTCTGTAATAAACTGGAGATACGTTTTCCTTGTCAGCGTACCAATCGGCCTGTTTGGAACCGTCTGGAGCTTCCTTAAGCTTCGTGAGACCGGTATGGTAAAGAAACAGAAAATAGATATCCCCGGAAACGCAATCTTCGCTGCGGCCCTGACTCTTATCCTTATTGCTGTAACTTACGGCCTGATGCCTTACGGGACAAGCGTTATGGGCTGGAGCAATCCCTACGTCATAACGGCATTTGTTTTCGGGCTTGCCCTGCTTGTGGCATTCCCGATTATAGAACTTCACGTAGCCCAGCCCATGTTCAACCTTTCCCTGTTCAAAATAAGGGCATTTGCATTTGGCAATTTTTCGGCACTGGCAAGCGCAATAGCAAGGGGCGGCGTTATGTTCATGCTCATAATACTGCTCCAGGGCATATGGCTCCCGATACACGGGTATTCATACGCATCGGTTCCTTTCTGGGCCGGTGTCTACATGATCCCAATGACGGCGGGCTTCATGGTGATGGGTCCAGTAAGCGGAACCTTATCCGATCGATATGGGGCAAGACTCCTGTCAACCCTGGGAATGTCAATTGTTGCACTGGTTTTCATACTTCTTTCGCTGCTTCCATACGATTTTTCGTACCTGCCATTTGCGCTCCTGATTTTTACAATGGGGATCGGGAACGGAATGTTTGCTGCCCCCAATACCAGTTCAATAATGAATTCAGTTCCCCCGGAAGTAAGGGGTATATCCAGCGGCATGAGAGCCACACTTCAGAATGCGGGCATGACGGTTTCCATGGGTATATTTTTCACAGTGGTGCTCGAGGTCCTGTCCACCAGGTTGCCTTCTTCGCTGAGTACTGCGCTTTCAGGTGTAGGGGCAAATACGCTCATCCCCTACATGATAAAGCTGCCACCCACATCCGCCCTTTTTGCGGCATTTCTCGGGTATGATCCTGTTAAAACAATGATATCTGAACTTCCTCCAGCCCTCCTGTCTACCATTAGCAAATCATCGCTTGCGGCAATGGATACAAAAACATGGTTCCCGCACGCACTTGCCGGCTCCTTCATGTTCTCGCTCTCCGTCTCATTCTATGTGGGCGCTGCCCTCTCTGTAATTGCAGCCATATTATCGGCGTTGAGGGGTAAAAGGTATATTAACCCGGATGCAGTTAAGCATTCAGAAGATGGCAGCCAGATAAAAATCCAGGCCCAGAATAAGGCAGTGGCAGAAAGTAGAAAGAAAATTTACAGGTGAAACAAAAATGGACGAGGAGGAAGTAGATCGATCGGTACAGATATGGAGAAATTTCGTCAATATATGGAAAATATGGTACAAGGAAACAGGCAAGAACCTGTCAAAAATGGACCTTACAACAACGGAATTTACAGTCATGAGGCATCTTATACATGCAGGCCCCCAGTCTATGAACGCGCTTGCAAATCTGATTAATGTGACACCGGGATGGATTACCGGCATCATCGATAAGATGGAAGGAAATGGGCTGGTATTGAGAAACAGGCAGGAAGGGGACAGGAGAATAATAAACATAATGATAACGGACCACGGAAAGGAGGTTTTTGCAAAGGCAAAGGAGCTTCATTACGAATTTGTCAGGAAGAGTCTTGAAGGATTGAGTGAAGCGGAGATGGATGAGGCACTTGGCCTGCTTGAAAAGATGAAGATAAGTATATGCGATACTGTTCACGGGTAATTTTGGCGTATAATAATTCTGTTAGTAGCGTAAAGAGATCACCATTTTGCAGGGCGACGTGCCATAATACTTTTTAACAAAAATAAATTATCACGGATAATACTGTAATTTGAATCGAATCTGAATACGTTTATATAGGAATTAAAAATTTGGAGTTACTGAAGGTTCAGCATATGCGGTGATGTATATGCTGTGGGGGGAGCTCTTTACGGGCTGAGAGGATTCTTAAAGAATCGACCCTTTGAACCTGATCCGGGCAATACCGGCGGAGGGATCATCAATGCGAAATGGAAACGAGGATATATACGAAAATAAAGAGGATAATAATTCTAAATCTAAGGCAGTAAAAGGTCATTTTAAGAAAGGCAACAGCTATAGAAGGGGACTTCTGATATCATCATCTGCAGGGATGTTTATATGGGGTGTTATAGCTACAATAGCCCCGCTGGCGGCATCATGGCCATTCATATCGATCCTCCCGGTAAGGATAAGGGCTGTTTTTCTCTTTCTTCCATCGGTTTTTCTCCTCATCGGAAATAATGTCATGGGTGTTCTTTCAGACAGAGTTGGAAGAAAAATGATCTACATGTCAACAATCATGCTCTATGTTGTCGGCCTGATAGTTGTATTTCTATCATACTCCCTTTATCCGCTGATTCTTGGCATAGCCCTTTCAGAGATGGGCGTTGGTGGTGAGGAAGTTACAACGCTTTCGCTTATTTCCGAAGATCTGCCGGCAAAGGATCGGGGAAAATACCTCGTACTGGTACCGAACATGAGCAATATTGGAAGCGCGGCCATAGCATTTATATTCCTGTATTTCTATTCATCAGCTCTTTCCGTCCAGAAGACATATTTCATCTTCATGGCGCTGATTGCCATCATCCTGGCCGTTTTCACAAGAATGGCCGTTCCAGAATCTTACAGATGGCTGAGCGCAAAGGGAAAGAATGATGAATCGGAAAGGGAAATGAAGAAACTTAACATCAGGGACGACGGCATAGACATCAAGCAGCCAAATTTTTATTTTTCACTTGTATTCCTTGGAATAATTGGCATTTCACAGTATCTGACATTCGGCCTAATGGCATATATAATCGGGCCATTCTATTTTTCAAATAATCCTGTCTTTGTGAGCGAGATAATATTTTATGCATCCCTGGGAGCCGCTATAGCAGGATTCATAGCTATTTTCATGGTTGAATGGGGCCGGAAAAAGCTGGCCCTTTTTTCATTCTGGGGCGGTACTGCAGTCATGGTAATCATACTGCTGCTCATGAAATACGTTGGTGACGTCTACATATTCATACCCCTGTTGTTCCTGAACATGGCATTTTCAGAATTTGCATGGGCTACGAGGACAACCCTTGAACCTGAACTTTTCAGGACAAATTACAGGTCCACAGCAATAGGACTGGTCAGGGTTTTTCCAATAATCGCCTATATAATATCCATATACGAAACATCGACTTTCACCCTAGGCCAGTACCTGGCTTTTAATGTAATCCTCTGGGCGGTTGGAGGCACGGCATCACTTGTATGGTACCTGAAGGGGGTGGAAACACGGGGTATAAACATAGACTACAAAAAAAGCATCTTAAAAACCTGAATTTTACCCTTAATTTATCGGCAAATGCAAGGAACTGCATAAAAAGTCGCAATCATTTCCATGTAACGAATCGATAAAATAATATTTATTGTAAATTACATTAAAAAACTTCTTTCCTACAGCAGGTGCTTTCTCTTCGGTTCCTCACTTTCCTGTGGTTCATAGAAGTCAACCTTGCCGCAGTTGGGGCATCTGTACAGGGAGAATGTCTGTGTTGTTTCTGCCAGTTCATTCCATCCGCTCAGGAACATGGCAGCGGCCCCGGAATATCCTCCAACACGAAATTTCATGTCTCCGACGCTTTCCATGTCTGTTCCACAGTTAGAGCATTTTTTATCCATGCGATGTTAAGCAAAAATGGCATTATAAAGCTTTTTGAATATGCGATGCAATCATTTCCCGTTTAGCCGCCGAACATATTTTTACGCTGTGATCTGTTTTTATTGCTTTTGCCGGCATCATTTCGTCACGCACTAACATGTAAAAAACGAATCTTTGCTGTTCTTTTCCATAAAAATGGTAAAATCCTGTTTCATATGGATATATATACACTATATTTGCTATATATAAAAGCTTATAATCATGCGTCAAATGGAGAAGGCATGAAACTGCTTGTTATTTCCGATGTGCATTCGAATTATGACGCCCTCAGCGCGGTCCTCAAGGATGAAAAATATGACAAAATGATTTTTCTCGGCGATCTTGTTGATTACGGGCCCGAACCGGCCGAATCCCTGGATCTGATCAGGGAAAACGCTGATTACTTCATAATGGGAAACCACGACGCATCCCTGGCTTACGGCATAGACTGCCAGTGTTCCCAGGAGATGCATGAACTGAGCGTTTACACTCTTGAAAACATAACAAAGAAATTTCTTGACAAAAAATCAGTTGATTTCATCAGGGGATGGAAGAATCAGATGCGAATTGAATTTGACAGCACGGTGATCTATGCCACGCACGCATCCCCATACGATAATCTTTTCCAGTACGTGAACGGCCAGAAAGGTGAAGAAATCTACAGGGATCCAAAAATGGCCGGCTATGATTATATATTTTTAGGGCACACTCACTATCCCATGATGATAAAGAACTTTGTCCTGAATCCGGGCAGCGTGGGCCAGCCAAGGGACAGGGACAAAAGATCATCATACATTCTTCTTGATACAGATAAAAACAGCATCGAATTCAAAAGAAAGGAATACGATACGGAGAAATTTCTAAAGAAACTGAGAGAAAGGATGAACAACGATGCTTATTTTTCAGCCCTGAGTGAAGTTTACACGTACAGGAAACCGCCAGAATCCGGGGAGGAAATGGGGGATATCGTTTTCAGGCTGTAACTTTCATCTCCTTATCTTTTAAATTTTAATACGAGAAATTTTTAATAAATATGTAACAATATTTATTAATAACAAATAAATGTGCTTTATATGGCAAAATATACCTTCAAGTGCAGGGATATGGGAATGGACTGCGATTTTGAAACAACAGGAAAAAGTGTTGACGAGATAATGCCCAGAATAGTCGAACACGCAAAGACAGCTCACAACATCACGACGATAGACGATGCGATGAAGCAAAAAGTAAATTCAGCAATAAAAAAGAAAATGTTCTGAATCCATTATACCTATAAGGAAGCATCGATTGTTCTGGTGATCGATAGCGGATGCAGGTCAATAGTCAGATAAACTATGCCTGTTGTTTTCCATTTTTCATGATATCCGGTATGTCATTTGAATCTATTATAACCGTGCCATAAAGCCTTTTCATAGATGATAATGCATTGTTATGGGCGATTTCATCTGCTGAATAGCAAAGGTCCCCGACCACAAATGTTCTGTAATAGCGGTAGAACGATCCGGCGACTGTGTGTAAAACGCATATGTCAGTGCTTATCCCCGATATGAACAGATCCGTTATTTTCCGGGCCCGAAGGATCCCGTCCAGATCGGTATCGTAAAATGAATCATAATGCCTCTTCGTTATCCTGTATCCATTTATGCCTTCCAGTGCAGGATACAGCTTGCTGCCCTCCGTCCCTGCCAGGCAGTGTTCACCCCAGACCAGGAATTCAGGATCTCCCCTTATGTGGGTGTCCATGGCAAAAATTATATCGCTCCTGAAATTTTTTAAAATTTCAGCGGTTCTTAAGGCTACGCGCTCTGCATCACTGTTCCCGAATTTCCCGGTAACGAAATCATTCACCAGATCAACAACGATGTAGCCAAATTTCCGGTTCACTTCACCATTTGCAGAATAAGTTCGATTTATTTGTGTCACGCATTTATCAATGGTTTCCTGTTTATAACCATGTTCATTTTAAAAAAATGGAATTAATGGCAATCGTGATCTTTCGGAAGCAGCGAATCTGAAACAAACCTGATCTCCGATAATGATCTTTTCCTGATCTCCTTCGGTTCCTCATATTTTCTGAGAAGTTTGCCGTCCTGCATGTATTTCTGCATCAGGTTCACCATTCTGCCACCGCATTCGCATGTTTTCCCGGTAATGCCATCCGGAACAACCTCTATCTTCCTGCACTTTTCGCATCTTAGAACATTCTTCTTCCCCGAAAGCTTCCCGCGTTTCGTGAAGGGTTTCCCGTTGACGGATACGATATCCATGGCAAAATCGAACGGCTTTGCTGAAGATATACAAGTCCCGACACCAAAAGCATCTGCTCCCGCATCGCGAAGGCTCCTGACGCTGTCTTCATTGAGGCCTCCCGAGACCATTATTTTTATATTCTTGTAGCCCCTTAAATCCAGTTCCCACCTGACTTCCCTGACGAGAGCTTCAAAGTTTCCCCTCCTGGATGACGGTGTGTCAAGCCGTATATAATCGGCGTTTTTGAACATCTCGCCAACCTTAATGGCTGAAAATTTTTCGTCCATGAAGGTATCTATCAGAAGGACTGATTTCTGCCCGTTGGGCGTATTTTCAATGGTAACCCTCCATGCCCTCTCATCCCCGAGCAGGAGGGAAAGGGCGTGCGGCATAGTACCGACAGGTTCAGTCCCGATCACTCTGGCACCAAGGATGCCCGAGACGCCGTCCGCCCCCCCGATGTAAGCGGCCCTGTCTATCATAGGTGAAATGGCTGGATGCATCCTCCTTATCCCGAATGAAAAAAGCGGGAGATCTCCGGCGGCAATCCTCACCTTTGAAGCCTTCGTCGATATGCCCGAAGGCTGGCAGATCATGCCAAGTATAGACGTCTCATATTTCCCGAAATCACAGTAATTTCCATCTATCCTGATGAACGGGACAGGTATGCCCCTGGAATCACGCGGATTCAGGATAGTTCCTTCAGGAATGGAATAAACATCCACAGGAAGCCCTTCAAGAAGATTCAATACCTCGTCCATGCCCGTAAAATTTATCCATGTGTCAAGGGGGCCTGATACGGTTGCTTCCATGGATACCCTGGTATCCCTGCATTCCTCTCCCAGCGCCGAAATTGTCCTTTCAAAATAAACATCCGAGGCCAGGCCGGCCCTGATCTCGCTTTCAGTTGCAATGTTAAATTTTCCCATTTTCAGTAACCTCCATATATTGCGCTATAGCGCATTTTGATATTCCAGTGCTGTTTTACAGGCGTGAACGTATTTCCCTGTAAGATGCCTGATCGCTTCTGTTCGCACGTGCAATGATGGGGCAATAACTGTAACGGTGTATATATTTTGCTTCCTTCCGGAATGCGCTATTCATGCCACCAGATTGTTCCATTCTCACCATCCTCTACATGAATACCGGAATCGATCATAAGCTTGCGTATCCTGTCAGAAAGCGCAAACTCCTTTCTGGACCTGTATTCATCCCGGAGATTTATCAGGTTTTTTATGATTTCATCATCGCCGTGCGTTTCTTCATGAATTACGTCAAGGAACGAATTTGCCCAATCATATACCTCTAACAGCGAAGATGCGGTTTCAGCGCTTATATCGTTCATGCTTCTGTTAACATCCGCCGTGAATTCAAACAGTTTTGAAATGAGCCCGTGGAAATCGATATCGTTGTCAACTATCCTCTTCAGATCGGAGATGTAGCTTCCGGCATCAATTGAGAATCCGCCCGCGCTGCTCTTGATTTTTTTGAGTTTTATGTACGTGTTTCTTATTGTGGCAAGTGATTTTCTGGATTCCTCAAGCAGATCCTTCGAAAATTCAAGCTGAGTCCTGTAATTCGCATTCAAAAGCGCAAACCGGAGTTCTTCCGGCCTGTAATCCCCGAGTATTTCCCTTATTGTTACATAGTTCTTGAGCGATTTTGACATCTTTTCCCTGTTAATGTTAATCATGCCCGTATGTATCCAGTACCTTGCAAGATACCTCTTGCCGCTTATGGATCTCATCTGCGCTATCTCAGCCTCATGATGTGGAAATATGAGATCCGATCCGCCGCCATGTATGTCATATTCGGATCCGAAGTACGTTTCAGTTATAGCGGTGTCCTCTATGTGCCAGCCGGGCCGGCCTTCCCCCCATGGAGAATCCCAGAAAGGTTCTCCTTCTTTCCTTTTTTTCCAGAGCACAAAATCCTCGGGGTTCTTCTTATTTTCGTTTATTGAGACCCGGTATCCGGCGATGATCTGATCAAGGCTCTGATGCGATAATTCACCATAGTCCCTGAATTTTTTCACGTCGAAATACACGCCATCATCTGCCACATAAGCATAGCCTCCATCTATCATTCTGCTGATCTGGGAAATTATCTCCAGAATATATAGAGTGGCCCGTGCATGGTAATTAACTGCACTTACATGAAGAGCTTTCATATCCTCGTAGAATTCATCAAGATAGTGGCTGGCAACCTCATCAGGCTTTATGCCCGTCTCCTTTGCCCTGTTTATTATCTTATCGTCTATATCAGTAATATTCTGAAGGTAAAACACCGAATATCCGCATGCCCTGAGATACCTGGCAAATGCGTCAAAGAATATATACGTCCTGGCATGCCCAATATGAAAATGATCCTGAACGGTTGGGCCGCAGACAAATAAATTGATACGCCCTTTCTTGAGTTCATGAAATTCTTCACTGCTCCTGGTAAGGGTATTGTATATAATCATTGTCCCTGCATTTTCAATTTTGATATTAATGTTGCGAGTCTATGCACAGGGAACTTTAGATTGCAGTTGATCTTTAAATATAAGAGAATGAAATACAGTTCTGTCAAATGCAGAGAATCATGAGATATCCCGGGTCAAAGGCGAGACCGGTACCGGTCATCAACGAAATTTACCTGAAATCCGGAATGCACTCGTTCATCGATGTGTTCGGTGGATCAGGAACTGTGCTTCTCAATATCAAATCCGGATCAAAGGTGTACAACGACATAGATCCGGATCTTTACTTCATTTTTGAAGCCATAAAGAACAATTACACGGAATTTGCTGCGGAACTCAGGAAAATATCACAAACGAAGGAAACATTCATAGATTTTGGAAGAAGAACGGTTAAGGCTTCGGACCCTTCAGGCAGGATATATAACGCTGTCAGGACATTCTGGAAATTCAATACACTCTTCGGCGGGCTCGGCGATACATACGGAAAGATGGATAAATCCACTTACGGCAGATTCATCAAAAGCATAGAAAGCCTTGAAAACAGCGTAGGGCAGATAAGGACATGGACTCTGGAAAACATTGATTTCAGGGATGTTGTTAGGAAATATGACGACGGAAGATCCTTTTTTTATTTCGATCCGCCATATTCAGGAAAGAACTGGTATAATTACAATTTTAAACGTGACGATTATGAGGATCTGAAAGGCATGATGAGGAAAATATCCGGGAAATACATCATGAATCTTGATTTTGCGGATGAATACCTGAAATCCATATTCGGAAACCCGGCTTTTGTCAGGAAATATGTCGATTTGAACGGAAGGAATGACGACAATGGCAAAAAATTCAGGTATATATCATTTTATACAAACGTCGGTTAAAGGCCATGCGCCAGCATTGCTATGTAGAGAACGGCTGATCCAAATGATACAAGGGCAAGAAGCGAAAGTGGCGATATTACCGGAACTCCTGAAAGGAGTATCGCCAGTACAAAGAATATGCCAGTTATCTCTTCGTTCCTGTATATATCTTTCAGGAGATATATGCTGTGATTCAACATGGAAAAAAAATCTTTGTTCTCGAGAACCGCTGCCATAAGTGAAAAGAAGGCGAAAGCAGCCCATATGCCTGCAAGGGCTTTTTCTGTGAAGGGAACAAGCGAAAGTAGAAAATAGACAAAACCGATTGAGATGAACACGATGATATACCTTTCAAACAGGTTTCTGGCTTCCCTGAAGGAAGCATCTATCCTGAAATAATTTCCCCTGCCCTTCATCTTGATCGATAGGGCCTGCCACAGGACTCCGAACCCTTCAATCATCATCACCACAATGTCGATCGCAAAGGAATAGGCGAAATGGAAATAAACTGGCTGGACTGCAGTTTCGGAAGCAGCTATTGAAGAGAGGATAAGGAGTATAAAATAGGCGGCAATATAGGACAGCAAAAATGGAAAAAGAAGCGCCATATCGGACAGAATTTCCCTGTATCCCGATCTGATGGAATAGTCCTTGCCTGTAAAATTCGTCACCGATAGATATTATGAAGTGAAATTTAATCTTATCAGCCGGAATCGAGATGCCCCGGCTACGAACAGATATCGTTTTTCACGGATATCCCTGTAACGGAGGATTGGCTATAAAAAGGTCTCAGCAGATCAAGAGAAAAAAATAAAAATATACATGCAGTATTTTTATGCCAGATCCGGTTCTATTTGAAGATCTTCCAGTACGTCCTTCTTCGGTGAACCGTTCCTGTCCAGGCCAAGGTAATCAAGGTATTCATTTCTCAGCGTTTCATAGTCTACCGATATGCCTGCGTTCGGGCCCTCCTTCTGGGGCGGGTAACCCATAACCCGGCCTGGTGGTTTTATTGAATACTGGTTGAGGCCCTGCTTTGCATTGAAAAGATGCCTCATTATCTGTATCCTCTTCCCGGTATCAATGAGGTCTTCATTCGTTATGTCAAATCCCATTATGGCCTTCATCAGGTCGCTGTAAGGGTAGCTGTTCGGCCAGATGCTGGTTGAAAACAGGCACATGCCGGTTGAGTTTATGATCTCCTGTCCGGCCACGGCAAGCATCTGCAGTTC
>JABEBX010023001.1_pt1 | contig 12647 bp, 11 predicted proteins | sample 7245971 | NCBI WGS metagenome assembly JABEBX01 (sample SAMN14506365, study PRJNA622280) | hot springs metagenome | biome: hot spring [ENVO:00000051]|acidic hot spring [ENVO:00002120]; feature: spring [ENVO:00000027]|sediment [ENVO:00002007]; material: sediment environment [ENVO:01001048]...
GGGTATTACAATGCATTCCATGGAAGGACCGCAGGCCCGCTTTCCCTTACTTCATCCAAATTAGTGCAGAGAAGGCAGTTCAGCCCGTTTTTCAATGCATTTCATGTGCCTTTTCCCTATTGCTACAGGTGCCCGTTCAACCAGAAGCCTGGCGAATGCGGCTTTGCATGCCTTGACTTCATGAAAAATTACACCCTTGGAAAGGAAGTTCCAGGCGAAGAGGTTTCTGCAATGCTTATAGAGCCGATACAGGGTGAAGGCGGGTACATTGTACCGCCAAACGATTACTTCAAGGAGCTCAGGAAAATTGCTGATGACTACGGCTTCCTTTTGATAGACGATGAAATACAGTCAGGGTATATGAGGACAGGAAAGTTTCTTGCGCTTGACAATTTTGGCGTGCAGGCAGACATGTATACAATGGCAAAGGCTATAGGCGCAGGCCTGCCTTTAGGCGTTACGATAACAAAAAGCTCTTTGGGCGACATACCTGCAGGCAGCCATGCAACGACCTTTGGCGGGAACCTCGTTTCTGTTGCCGGGGCATTGGAAGCGCTTAAGCTGATCGAAAAGAACAAGGAAAAGCTCAGGGAAGATATATTGAAAAAAGGCGCAGTCATAAAGAAAAGGCTTAATGAGATTGCAAAAAGCACCGAATTGATAGGGGACATAAGGGGCATTGGCATGATGATCGGCGTGGAATTGGTAAAGGACCAAAAGTCAAAGGAGCCTGCAATAAAAGAAAGGGAAAAGATACTAAATTATGCATTTGAAAACGGGCTGCTGCTTCTTCCAGCTGGCACTTCAACAATACGCATAATACCTCCTTTTACAGTTTCCACGGAATCGCTTGAAAAGGGCCTCGGCATACTTGAAGAGGCAATAAAAATGGCAAGCAAGGGTTAAAATGCAGGGCGGCAATCTTGACTTTGCATACAGGTATCCGTTTACTGCAGAGGCAAAGAAGATAGTAAGCGAGAACAGCAACGAGTCGCAGAACAGGCTTTATGCGGAGACTGCAAGGGCAAGGGTTGCAGAAGCGTTGGCATACGGCAAGATTGCCTACAGAAAGATAGGGATTGAATCTGAAAAGCTGTCAAGCATAATCAGCTATGCATATGCAAGGCTTATAGTAAGCGCAACCCAAAGCATTCTTGCCATTTCAAAATATGCCGATGCAGAGGCAAAGCGCTCCGTATCCGCCCTTGAAGAAGATACCGCAGAATCATTGGTAAAGCTTGCAGAAGAGCTTAAGGTAAGCATTGAATATGCCAACGGCACATTTTCTATACATTTGGAACGTTTCCTTGCTATCGCGCCTAAAACAGAGGAATATGTACTTTCTAACCTTCAGGTAGAAAAAGGGATAGTCATTTTAGACAAGCACAAGGCAGGCCATCTGCTTTCCGCTTCAATCGCAGCAAAGATAAAGGAGGGTTTGCCAATAAAGAAAGCAGACATACCTCCATTTATATTCCCTATTGCAAAAAGCCTTCCAAGCATTGAGGAGAAGGCGCTGGCAAAAGGCAGATCAAGCGAATGGGTAGAAAGGCTGCTGCAAAATCCGATAGCTGACGGCAGGCAGAGGGTTGTCAACCTTATACTGGCGCCATACCTTGTCAATGTAAAAAAGCTTGATGTTGATTCAGCATACAAAATAATATCTGACTATATTGAAAAGTGCAAGGCGCTTGATCCCAGCACAAAGCTTACCAATTCGCAGATAAGGTACCAATGCATATACTCAAAGGAAAAAGGGATGCGTCCACTGTCTTTGCAGAATGCAAAAGAGCTTCTTACCGGCATTGTTGACCTGTCTATTTTCGATTGAGCTATGGCCAGCAAGCAGCCAAGCGCTAAAAAAATTTAATCATAACATATGCTGTCTGCTATTCATTTCGCCATAAATTACAAAAATATAAATAAATACAATGCAATATCTATTTAGTGAATATATGGAAGAGGTATATATGTTTGAGGAAGCCGCAGAAAAGCAGCTAGGCAAAAAGGAGCTTGGGGGCAAGGGCTATGGCCTTGTTGAAATGGCCAAGCTTGGCTTGCCAGTTCCATCAGGCATTATAATAACAACTAACATGTGCAACGAATTCTTCAGGAATGGCAAAAAGATATGGCCAGAGCTCGAGAGCAGGATTCTTGAAAAGGTAGAAGAGCTTGAGAAAAAGACAGGCAAGAGGTTTAATGATCCGGAGCACCCATTGCTTGTTTCAGTGCGTTCAGGCGCTCCGATGTCCATGCCAGGGATGATGGATACTGTGCTCAATTTGGGCATAAACGACAAAATTGTTGCAGCTCTAGCAGCAAAGATAGGCGATGAGCGCTTTGCCTATGATACATATAGAAGGTTCATAAGCATGTTCGGAAAGATTGTGCTTGGCATAGATGAGAGCAAGTTTTCATCCATACTTGAAAGCTACAAGGAAAGCACGCATGCCAAGAGCGACCTTGACATAAATGCAGATGGCTGGAAGAAGATTGTTGAAGAGTACAAGAAGGTCATAAAGCAGGAAACAGGCAAAAATCTGCCTTCTGATCCGAAGGAGCAGCTTCTGCTTTCCATTTCAGCGGTATTCAATTCATGGTGGAACCAGCGCGCCATTGAATACAGAAAGATTTACAGCATTCCGGATTCTCTGGGCACAGCCGTAAACATAGTAACCATGGTATATGGCAATCTGGATGACAAGTCTGCAACGGGCGTAGCATTTACAAGGAACCCGTCTACCGGCGAGAAAGGTATATTCGGGGAAATACTATTAAAGGCGCAGGGAGAGGATGTTGTATCAGGAGTAAGGACCCCGCTTCCGGTTGACAAGCTAAAGGAATCCCTTCCAAATGCATATGATGAATTGATTCGCGTGACAAAAACCCTAGAAGCGCATTTCAGGGATATGCAGGATATTGAATTTACAATAGAAAGCGGAAAGCTTTACATGCTCCAGACAAGGACAGGGAAAAGGACCGCACTTGCAGCAGTAAATGTTGCTACAGACCTTGTGAAGGAAGGGCTTATAACAAAAGAGGAGGCATTGCTAAGGATAGAGCCACAGCAGCTTGAGCAGCTTCTGTACAAGCAGATTGACCCCAATGCAAAGGACAAGCCGTTTGCAAAGGGCCTTGCAGCCTCTCCTGGTGCTGCAATAGGAAAGCTTGCATTCACTGTTGCAGAAGCGCAAGAAGCAAAGCGCAAGGGCGAGAAGGTAATACTTGTAAGGCCTGAAACTACCCCAGAAGACATTGCAGGAATTGCTGCAGCAGAGGGCGTACTCACCGCAAGGGGAGGGATGACAAGCCACGCTGCTGTAGTCACAAGGGGCATGGGAAAGCCGTGCATTGTAGGTGCAGAAGAGATAAAAATTGACCAGAATGCGCATACAATAAGCGTTAACAGCAAGCCAATATCCAGCGAATATGTAACAATAGACGGAAGCAACGGCCTTGTATACGACAAGCAGATGCCGCTTGTTGAGCCGAAGCTGTCAGGCGCACTGTCTACTATACTTTCATGGGCAGATGAATTCAGGAGGCTTGGCGTCATGGCAAATGCAGATACTCCAGAAATGGCAAGGAAGGCAAGGGAAAACGGCGCTGAGGGCATAGGGCTTGACAGGACAGAGCGCATGTTCAATGCACCGGAAAGGCTTGCAATAGTGCAGAAGATGATCCTTTCAGACACAAAGGAAGAAAGGATGAAGTACCTACGCCAGCTTAAGCCCATGCAGAAAGAGGATTTCATAGGCATCCTCAAGGCAATGGACAGATTGCCTGTGACAATACGCCTTCTTGACGTGCCTCTGCACGAATTCCTTCCGAAGCTTGACGAGCTGCTTCCAGAGGTTGTTGAACTTAGGCTGAAAGGAAGCGATGCGGAAAAGCTTGCTGAAAAGGAAAAGGTGCTCAAGCGCGTTATGGAGCTCAGGGAGGCAAACCCGATGATGGGCCAAAGGGGCGTAAGGCTTTCCCTTGTTTATCCAGAGATATATGAAATGCAGGTAGAGGCAATATTCGAGGCGCTTGCAGAGCTGACCAAGCAAGGGTCGCATCAAAAATTGCGCAATATGCAGACTTCTTCTCATTCGGCACAAACGACCTTACCCAAGCTACATTCGCATTCAGCCGTGATGACGTTGAAGCCAAGTTCATTCCTTTCTACCTTAGCAATACAATACTTGCTTCAAATCCATTTCAGACGCTTGACTATGATGCAGTAGGAAGGCTTGTGAAGCTTGCAGCAAAGGAAGGCAAGGAGGCAAAGCCAGCATTGCACATTGGCATATGCGGCGAGCACGGCGGCGATCCCCTGTCAATTGAATTTTTCAATGGCACTGATGTTGACTATGTAAGCTGCTCACCATACCGCGTTCCGGTAGCAAGGCTTGCCGCTGCGCAGGCAGAGATCAGGAGGAAGAGCTCTGCGCAGGCATCCTCTACCGTATAGCTTATGCTGCCATTACAAGCCCATTCGGGAGAATAAATGAATCCAGATGTTCCATTCAAAATTACTACGATTGTAATTGCAGCTTTAGCTGTAATCCTTGTTTTGCTTATCCTTTTTTTCAATGTTTTTCATGTGCATGCTTCACCTGTGCAAAGCCAAACAAATCCTGTCTACAAGTCAATTGCAAAGGTCAAGAACCTCACAGCTGAATACATATACAGTGGAAAGAACTCCTCTGTTGCAATAATAGATGATGTAAATTCAATATCCACATCAGCCAACCTGTCAAACGGAATCGTAAACCTCACAATCGCATACAATGGCACATTTGGCTTTTCCTATTACAACTGCACCCCTTACCTAAAAGAAACAATTGGCTTATATTACTTTGGGATAAAGCTAAGCAACGGAACTCTTATGCTTCCTTCATCGCCAAGCTTTTACAATTATTTTTCTATAGCGAGAAACAGGACAACTCTTACTACTCCTTCCTCATTCAATCCTAGGAATTATATACAGGAGAATGTCTACCTTGTGCCTAGCAATGCATCAAAAGGAAAGGCCTGGCAATTCTGCGGCGGGTTTTTTCTCACTTATGCAAACAGCCCTTATTCTTCTAAATTCAATGCCATTGCATCAAGTATGGCCCATGCAGACAATTCAAGCGTAATAAACAAGCTTGGAAGCTGCTTTTCAATATATATACCTGATTGAATGGGAGCGCATAAAAATATAGGGAAAATGGAGCTGCATATTTCAAGGAGAGGAATGCTTGCACTTTCCATATTATGTGCAATCCTTGCAATTTCCGCATTATATGCGGTAACGCATTTTGAAGGGGTAAGCATGTATGGCGACGACCCAAACTACACATGGCTTGCCTCTGCATTGCAAAAAGGCCTTTTCCAAATCAGTTCAGGTTACATATTCAGCCTTAGGCCAATGAGCTTCATCCCTATTGCAGCAATTTATGAATTGTTCGGCGCAAATGCATTTACTTCAACATTGTGGAACATAATATGCTACCTTGGCATAATAGTAGTTGCATACCTTTTTGGCAGGCATTTTTATGATGATACAGCTGGCCTGTTTGCAGCGGCGCTTGCAGCCATTTTTCCAATGCTCACAAAGTTCGCAGTCAATATAGGAATTGACATTCCATTGACTTTCATAGGATCGCTTTCAGTGCTGTTCTTCCTCTACGGCGTAAAAGGCAATAAATGGCACTGGTATCTGTTAAGCGGTATGCTTCTTGTCATTGCATTCTTTATAGATTATGAAGGGGGCATATTCTGCGTGTTTGTACCGCTTTATGCGCTTATGCTTCTCATTTCAAAAAAGATAACAATAAACAAATCAACAATATCATTTATTTACGGCATTGCCATTTTGCTTCTCATATTCTTTATATTTAGCGAGATAAATGTGCAGAAGCCCTTTGTGCTCATTACCGGAAACCTTAACTTTTACAGCTTTGTAGGAATACACAACAGCACAAGGGTTACCATACCATCGGCAAATACAAACCTTGCTTTCTATATCCAAGGGATGTTTCCATATAACCTTGCCTCATCGCTTTCCAGCGGGCAGTTCATCAACAATATCAACGCAATACTTTTCAGCCCTGTTGACAGCAATGAAACAGGGCTTTACTTCTACCTTCTTGTTCCAGTAATAGCATTCCTCCTTATTTTAAGGGAAAGGCGCTCCTATTTCCTCATGTTCTGGTTTGCATTCGAATTCCTGTTCCTTGAATTTGGCCCAATGTCAGTTATAAGCTTCAACCCTTTTTCCATACACTATACGCTGGCGCACAGGCTTACTAGATTCCTAATGATTACTGCTGTGCCGCTCGTTGCATTGATAGGGATTGCATTTGCAAAGCTGGTTGAGCGCAAAAGGCTTGCTGCAAAGGCAATTGCCTCTGTTTTCATTGCCGCAATCTTCTTTGCATTTATTGCAAACAGCTACAACGTGACAAGCTACTTTTATTACTGGATTATGTACCCATCAAGCGCACTTAAGCAGGCAGGCCACTACCTTTATACTCAGAACTACAACCAGATATACCTTGAAAACGTGCTTACGGTAAATTACGGCGCAATAATGCTTCCCCTTTACCTTGGTGACCCGTCAACAAACAAGATAGATTTTTCAATTACAAACGCAACAAACTGCAGCACATTTTCAAGCGGAAGCTATGTCATATGGTCAGGAAGGAAGAAATGCGGCAACTGGGTTAACCTTCTTAACATAACTGTAAGCGGCATACCGCGCTACATAATTGAGGCAGAAAAGCCAATGCTGCCAGACTTTCCAACAAACATTTATTATGTAAGCAGCCAGAATAGCACGCAGCAATAATGCAGCGGCAAATGCAAATTCAAAAGGGCTTACTGCCCATTCTTGAACTTGGAATACCTGACAAGCGCTGCAAGCGCCCGCGCTGCCCTTTCTGGCGACGGGTAAACAGGCACTCCGGAATTCTCCATAATGCTTTTATGCACTTGCGAATATGTGCCGCCCGCACTTACAACAACCATCGGCTTCTTGAGCATTGCATTGTACCTTATTATCATCTCGGCAACCTTTGAGTCTGCTCCTGGAGTCTGGAAAAGGCATATGACCATAAGGGCATCAACATTATTATCATTGCTTATTATTGAAAGTGCATCGCTGAACCTCTTTTCATCTGCATCCCCTGCCATATCCAAAGGAATCCTTATGTTTACTATAGGCGGCATGGCTTCCCTGAGCTTGCTTTTTGATTCCTCGCTAAGTTCTGGAAACTGCATGCCGTTTGCATATACTGCATCGCTTGCAAGCACCCCTGTACCACCGCCGTTTGTTATTATCGCAACTCTGTTGCCCTTGGCAAGTGGCTCTGTCTCAAATATCTTAGCAAAGTCAAGCAGGTCATCAAGGCTTTTTGCCTGGATTATGCCAGATTGCTTAAACATTGCCTCATAAGCTTCATAGCTTCCTGCCAAAGATGCAGTATGCGAATGCGCAGCAGCGCCTCCTGCTTCTGTTGTGCCACCTTTTATTGCAACAATCGGCTTTACCTTTGTTGCCCTTTTTGCAACCTCCATGAATTCAAGGCCCCTTTTTACCCCTTCCAGATAAAACATTATTGTCTTTGTGCTATTGTCATGCATCAGGTATTCAAGTATATCGCATTCGTCAAGGTCAACGGCATTGCCGTATGAGATAAACTTTGCAAGCCCAAAGCCCTCGCTTGCAACCATGTCAAGGACGCTGCTTCCTACGGCGCCACTCTGTGATGCAAAGCTTACTCCACCAATTTTTGGAGTGTCCATTTTGAATGATGGCAGGAACAATGTATTTACTCTTTCTTTAGGGTTCATTACACCTAGGCAATTTGGCCCCAACACAGGCAGCGAGTATTTTTTGCTTATTTCAACAATTTTTTCTTGAAGGGCTGCATTTCCGACTTCTGCAAAGCCTCCGCTTATTATAATTGCGCTTTTTACCTTTGCCCTGCCGCATTCGTCAAGCACGTCAGGCACATACTGCGCGGGCACTGCAATAACAGCAAGGTCTATGTCCTTTTTGATGTCAAGCACGCTCCTGTAGCTTTTGAAGCCCAATATATCCCCCTCATCCTTGACATTTACAGGGTAAAGCTCGCCCGCAAAGCCGTTTGTGACGTAGTTCTTCATAATAATATTCCCTATTTTGTCGGGGTTGGTTGACGCGCCTATTATGGCGACGCTCTTTGAATTCATCATATAATTGAAAGCCTCATACTTTTCCATATAATCACACAAGTACCCTTATATCAACTGCAGCATAATCATTTTCATAAAGTATTACCGGATTCAGGTCAAGCTCCTTTATGCTGTTTTCAACAAGCATCTTTGATGTTCTGAGCAAAAGGCTTGCAACCATTTCTTCTTGGCTTGCATCTTTTGCTATTATCGGCTTGGATTTCAGCTCTTCTACCATGCTTACCGCATCATTCTTTTCTATAGGGCATATCCTAAGCGAGAAATCCTTGAATACCTCAACATAAATGCCGCCAAGGCCTACAAGCAAAAGCTTGCCGAACTGCATGTCCTCCCTTCCTCCTATAATTATCTCAGTGCCATTTGCTGCCATCTTCTGCACAAGGATTTTGTAAGGGGCATATTGTTCTGCTTTTTCTGTTATCCTTTGATAGGCATTCTTTATTTCATCACTGCCTGAAAGGTTCAGCTCAACAAGCCCGCTTTTTGTCTTGTGCAGTGCATTGTTTGACAGTGCTTTCATCACAATCTTTTCATTGCCTGCAAATTTTATTGCATCATCAGCGCTTTCAACATAAGCACTGCTTACCGTTTTTATTCCGTATTTATTAAGCAGTTTTACTGCTTCCATGTAGTCCATCAAAGCCATTTATATCAACCTAAAATAATAAATTACAAGCACGACGCATACTGCTATTATGCCAACAACAAGCGCTATCCACGGCCATTTGCTTTTTCTTTCTTTGCCTTTCATTCCGCTTAATGCATCTACTTCCTCAGGGGTAGCATCATTGCTTAATTGCTGCGTTTCGCCTATTTTGCCATCTCCTGCATTAACTGCCTGCTTTATGCTTATAGCCTGCATTGCATCATTTGCCTTTGCTCCGCTGTTTTCCTGCATAAAGCCCTTTTCTGTAAGCACCACTTCCATTATTCCATTTCTGAATTCGGCATTTGCATAATTCTGCTTCACAAGCTTGTACAAATGGAGCGCAAGGTCCCTCTGCGTTATGTTTATTGCTGTTGCAAGCTCGTCTACCGACCTTTTGCTGTTGGCAAGCAGGCTCAGTATTTTGCTGTCAAGCGCGTCTGCGGGTTCGCTGGATTTTTTTTCTGCCTCAGCAAGCAGCAGCTTCCCTGCATCTGTAACAGTTATTTCGTTATCTCCCAAGCTTGCGCTGAAATCTGCAAGCCCTTTTATCTTAAGCCCACCAAGAATGTTCGATGCATCAAAAAATGATGAGTTTAATGCAGGCCCGAATTTGTCTGTAACCAACCCCGGAGTTATCTTTGTCAATGCAAAAAGATCTACAAAAGTAGGCTCACTTGGCATACATATCACTTCTTTATTATCAATATTAACCTTTATATATATTTTTGAAAAAAAGATACCATACTGTTAATTTAGTGAAAAGCAAAATGATTTTCAAATTTTTAGGAGGCGCAAGGGAAGTTGGCAGGTCTGCAATATTCCTTAAAGATGAAGCGAACATAATGCTTGACTATGGAATAAAGCTTGACCACACGACCGAATACCCTGTTTCCATGCCGGATGTTGACGCAATAATTATTAGCCATGCCCATCTGGATCATTCAGGCTTTCTGCCCGCTTTTTACCAATACAAAAGCATGCCCTTGTACGGCACCATGCCGACATTGGAGCTTTCGGAATTGTTGCTTAACGATGCGCTGTCAATAGCAAAGAAGCAGCACAGCAACGCCCATTACAGCAAGCGCGACATAAGCCACATGAAAAGCGTATATGTTCCGCTGGCATATGAGCAGAGAATGCCGTTTGGCAAGTATGACATAGAATTTTATGATGCAGGGCACATAACCGGAAGCGCAATAACCCTTATTGAACGGGCAAATGCAAGCGAAAACAAGCGCATTGTTTATACTGGGGATTTCAAGCTGGCAAGCCAAACCTTGCACGGCGGCGCGAAAGTTGTACCAAGCGACGTACTTATAACAGAATCTACTTATGAAGGAAGGGAGCATATCGACCGCGATGCTTTGATAAAGAAGTTTGTCGAGGAGGTAAAAGAGACGCTTGACAACGGAGGCACTGCACTTGTGCCTGCATTTGCCGTAGGAAGAAGCCAGGAGCTGCTTGCCATACTTTACCAGAACAATCTTGCGCCTTATGTTTACATGGACGGAATGTGCAAGGAGGCAACAAGGATAGTTGCAAAGAATCCAAAATTCATAACAAATGCGGATGTGCTCAGCAAAGCAATCGAGGCATCAAATACTGTAGACACTTTAAATGAAAGGAAAAAGATGATGGATGAGCCAAGGATACTGCTTACGACTGCAGGAATGCTTAACGGAGGCCCTGTACTGCAGTACATATCAAAGCTGAACAAGAATTCCCGAATATTTATAACTGGCTACCAGATAAAAGGCACAAACGGCAGGCTTCTTGTTGAAAACGGCTACATCATAAAAGACGGAAGAAAAGAAAAGATATCAACTCCGTTGAGCGTATACGATTTTTCCGCCCATGCAGGCAACTCTGACCTCCATGAATATGTAAGAAGGAGTTCGCCAAACATAGTAATATGCGTGCACGGCGATGAGGATTCCACAACACATTTCGCCGAAGAGCTGAACAACGAGGGCTTTGAAGCATATGCGCCCAAGATAGGCGAGTCGATAAAGCTTTCAGACTGATATTATGCTTGCAAGCTTTTCATCTCTTTTGGCTTTTGCAATTCCTGCGCCATTTAACCAGCTTAACATTGCCGCCTTTGAATTCATGAAATGGGTTGCGGCATTTGCAAACCCTTACATGAATACAATAATGCAATTGCTTGCCTCAAGCTTCATTATTGTGCTTCCTGCAGTTGTCCTTTACATGTTTTTTGCAAAAAAAGACATGAATGCCTATTCATTTGTTATTGTATTCATTGCAGCGTATGTTTTGTCTGATATAATAAAGATGGCAGTGAAGGAGCCAAGGCCATGCAATATCCAGTCATTAAGCTGGATAAACAATGTAGGCTGTGAGGCAACATTTGGCTTTCCAAGCAACCACGCATCTGTGCTTACAGGCCTTTCATTCTTCCTTTCTAAATATAAGTACGTAAGATGGATGTATGTTGCATGGCTCATTTCGGTATTGTTTGGAAGGGTATACCTTGGTAAGCATTACCTTACAGACGTGATTGCAGGCGTTGCATTAAGCATAGTCGTGTATATGGCAATAAAGCCTTATAGCAAAAAGATAAACGCCTTCGCAAACAATCTTGTAAAGCGCATAATTCCAAAGATCGCATTAAAGTGATCATATGCTTGCAAAAAAGGAGATTTATTTCTTTTCCATTTTTGCCATGGCGCTTGTGCTTGTCCTTGTTCTATATATGCTGTTTATAGCTGCGCCAAGCACCGCTGCCTATGACAACAAGCCAGTAAGCAATTCTGTGCTTGCAGAGCTGTCAGGCATTTCAGCCAATGCAACATTAATGAATGAGATTGGCAATGGAAGCATAACGCCAAGCCTATATCCGGTGCGCCAGCACGGCAAGGCTCCGCTGCTTTCAGGCACAAAGCCGCAGATCCTTTTCATAAGCGCAGATTACTGCCCATATTGTGCGGCAACCCGCTGGTCTCTCATAATTGCACTGATGAGGTTTGGAAACTTCACCTCTTTGCATTACATGTCGTCAAGCACTGCAGACTATTCGCCAGGAACGCCAACCTTTACATTTTACAATTCATCATATTCAAGTGCAATAATAAATTTCAATGGCATTGAACTGGCAAACAATATATTAAACAGCTCTGGGAGCTATACTCCGCTTGATAACCTTACCAAAAGCCAGAAGGGCATTCTCAATGCTTATGATTATGATAAAGCAATACCCTTTTTTGATGCCGCAAACTATTCTGTATGCGTAGGCGCGCTATCTTCTCCATTAACAATACAAAAGCTTAACTGGTCAACTATAATAGAGCAGCTAAAGGATCCGGATTCGCAGGTTTCCCAGGAGCTTATTGGTGCAGCAAACGTATTTACCGCCCAGATATGCGGCGCAATAAACAACACTGCAAAAGTATGCCAGTCTGCTGCAATAAAGGAGATTGAAAGCCAACAGCAATGATTTGCAATGATTTTGCGCAGTTTATGGGCAAAAAAGAGCCCTATTTGGTTTAAACCTATTTTTCTTTCCGAATTTTGATTAAACCTTTTTGCATCTTTTTTGCACTGTTTTTGCAGTTTTTTTGGTCTGTTGCACCTTTTCATTGCTCTGTGTTTATGCCTTATGCTCTGCAATTGTTGGTAACATTATATGCAGCGTTTCTTTTTATCTTTTGTTTGCTGTTTGTTTATGCTCTTTATTTTACTTTTATCCATCATATATTTTGTCTTTTTTTATCTTATCCTTTGCCTTGCTTACTCCTAATCTGCATAAGCCGTATAAGTACCTCTTTGCGCT
>JABEBX010016843.1_pt1 | contig 12637 bp, 10 predicted proteins | sample 7245971 | NCBI WGS metagenome assembly JABEBX01 (sample SAMN14506365, study PRJNA622280) | hot springs metagenome | biome: hot spring [ENVO:00000051]|acidic hot spring [ENVO:00002120]; feature: spring [ENVO:00000027]|sediment [ENVO:00002007]; material: sediment environment [ENVO:01001048]...
CCCGCAGGCGGGCATCGCATAGCTTCTCACTGGTCTCCACCAAGGCATGCACCTGATCGCGAAACTGTCTGTAGGTGGCAATCTGCCGCTCTGTTTCCTCGACCGCGTGCTGGGGAATGATCTTCGTCACTGTCTTGCCCGATACCGCATGGGTCAAAGACCAGCTTGGTCCGTGGCCGGCTCCGCCCGGCTTGGCACACCGGCAGCCTGCCTTCCCGCATCGCCGATACCGTGCAACAAGGGACCCAGGCCTCATATCGCCCGTCGTTGCCAATCCGGCCTTCAATGCCACCGCTTTCTGCTCAAGTTGCTCAACGGTCGCCACCTGCATCAGTTCACCTCCATCTGACGGCTTATACCGCTGTCAGATAGAGACGCAAATCCTACATCGTTACTTCTTCCCATTTTTCTGACGTGGATTGAGTCCGTAAAGTTCTGTAGAAGCTGATGATGGGTGAGCGAGAGCGAGCCATCGCGGCGGTTCCTTAGGATGTTGTTTACGAAGACGACATTGAGGAGGAAACGATGCAGATGGCTCGCAAGGGACAGGGCATTGGGATTATGGAGGGGTTGCAAGGCGGATTTGGCGGGGAAGATTTTCTTCGCGAACTGGTGCAGCGGACGGTGCAGCAGGTATTGGAAGCGGAGATGGCGAGTTTTCTGGGAGCTGGGACGTATGAGCGCAACGGCGAGTGGCGGGGCTGGCGCAACGGGTACAAGCCCAGGACGCTGAAGACACGGGTGGGAGGGCTGGAGTTGATGGTGCCCAAGGACCGCGAGGGGGAGTTCCAGACGGAGCTGTTTGAGCGCTACCAGCGGAGCGAGAAGGCGCTGGTGCTGGCGATGGTGCAGATGTATCTGGAAGGCGTGTCGACGCGCAAGGTGAGCGCGATTACGGAGGAGTTGTGCGGGTTGGAGGTGTCCAAGAGCCAGGTGTCGGGGCTGACCGCGAAGCTGGATGCGGAGATCGCCGAGTAGCGGATGCGGCCGCTGACGCAGGCGTATCCGTACCTGGTGGTGGATGCACGGTATGAGAAGGTGCGGCAGGGCGGCGCGGTAGTGAGCCAGGGCGTGCTGGTGGTGTGCGGCATCGACGAGCGGGGCTACCGCGAGGTGCTCGGCTGCTGGGTTGCCGAGTCGGAGTCGGAGGCCAGTTGGGGCGCGGTGTTCGCGGAGCTGAAGCAGCGCGGTCTCAGCGGCGTACGCTACGTCGTCTCGGACGATCATGCGGGCATGGTGAAGGCGATTGAGGGTCACTTCCAGAGCGCGGTGTGGCAGCGGTGTCAGGTGCATTTCGTGCGCAACGCGCTGAGCCTGTGCGGCGTGGCGCAGCGTCCGCTGGTGCTCAGCCTGATGCGTTCGGTGACCGAAGCTCCGACGCGCGAGGCCGCCAGAACAGCGCTCGCAGCGGCCGTCGCGGAGTTGGAGAAGAAGGCTCCGAAAACGGCGAGGCTGTTGGAGGAACACGGCGAAGAGATCCTCGGCGTGTATGCGCTGCCGGAGCCGCATCGCAAGCGCATGCGGACGACCAACATGTTGGAGCGCCAGAACCAGGAGTTGAAACGGAGGATCAGAGTGGTGCGGATCTTTCCCAACGAACAGTCCTGTCTGCGCCTGGTCTCGGCGCTGCTGATCGAAACCAGCCAGGATTGGATGGGCAGACTCTACCTGCGCATGGAGGAGGACACCGCAACAGAGACCCACGCACAAGCCGCCTGAGGGGCCAACTCGCTCCGGGCTACGCCCTCCGCGAGTTGGCCCCTCAACCAACAAGAACAAGCAACAACTACCCCAAGGAAAGACAATCTACAGAACTTCCCTTTTCCTACTTCCCTTTTCCTACTTCCTACAGAACAACCACTACACTAGAGAGTATGCTTCGTGTTCCACCTCGCCTTTTGGTCTTTGATCTCGATGGCACGCTCATCGACTCCTCGCTCGACCTCTGCAACTCCGTAAACGCTGCCCTCGCGCACGTCGGCAAACCACCCCTTCCCAACCCTCTGATTGCCAGCTACATCGGCGATGGCGCAGCCATGCTCGTTCGTCGCGCACTCGGCGATCCCAACGATCTCGACGCTCTCCATCCCTCTGACCACGATGATCTGTTTTACCGTACCTTTGAGTTCCTTCTTACCTACTACCGCGCCCACAAGCTCGACAACACCCGCTGTTACGATGGCGTCCTCGATGCCCTCACCCAGATACGTTCGCGGCATCCGTATCTTCCCATGGCGGTCCTCACCAACAAACCGGTAAATCCATCCCGTGACATCTGCCGCGCACTCGGCCTCAAGCCCTTCTTCTTTCAGAACTACGGCGGCAACTCCTTTGAGACCAAGAAGCCCGACCCCACCGGGCTGCTGACCCTCATCCACGAGGCTTCCGCCCTGATGAACTCGCGGACGACCTCAAACAGCAGCTCACCAAACACTTCCCTGCCCGCGCTCACCCCCGAGGAGACGGTCATGATCGGGGACTCCGACGTAGACGCGCTCACCGCGCAGCGTTGCGGAACCCACTTCCTCGGCTGCACCTTTGGACTCACCCCCGCCGCGCTCGCAGCCGCTCAACCGGAGATCACCGTTGACCATCCATCCGAGTGGCCCGCGGCCCTTGGCCTTTAGAGAAAGCAGGAAATCAGAGGCAGGAAGTTCTCTACTGTCCGTAACCTTCCCAGGAAACCGCAGGTGTGAAAATCTGGCATCGCTCTCGGAGCACGAGCAAATCTTTATCTTCAGTGACGAGGCAGTCGGCTCCTGTTGCTCGCAGGGATTCAGAACCGGTTGAGCGTTCGCATCGTGAAATATCTCTCATCGTCCGATCCCGACGCGATACGCTCGGTCATCTCCATTCAGATGCGCTCCATCTCGCTTGCGTCGCTCCGGTTGAGGGGCCACAGCCAGGCCGCGCCGCGAACCCCACTCGAGTCACCATGCAGGTTCCGCAGGATCGGCGTTATCACGCCCCCGCCAAACCCGTAGTCCCTCAGCCGTTCCGCCAACTCCCCGTCATACAGCCGCGCCAGGTTCGAGAGTCCGCCTCCCAGCACAATCGCATCCGGGTCGAGAATATTCACCACGGTCGACAACCCGCGCGCCATGCGGTCGATCAGCCGTTCCAGCGCCTCGTTGGCATCCCTGTCTCCGGCCTCTGCCGCCGCCACAATCTCCGCACCACGCAGTTTGCGGCTGGTCACGCGCGCAAAGTCCCACTCCAGCCCGGTGCCGGAGATCCATGTTTCCAGGCAGCCATACCGGCCGCAGTAGCACCGCATCCCCGGTGTCTCGGTTGCATTGGCCCACGGCAGCGGCGTATGGCCCCACTCCCCTCCCAGGCCGTTCGGGCCAGAATGGATGTGCCTTGAGATCGATATGCCTCCCCCGCAGCCTGTTCCGAGGATCGCACCAAACACCACCTCATATCCCTGCGCGGCGCCGTCCGTTGCCTCGCTGATCGCAAAGCAATTCGCGTCATTGGCGCATCGCACCTCGCGGCTTAACGCCAGGCCAAGATCGCGTTGCAGCGGCCTTCCATTCAGCCAAGTCGAGTTCGCATTCTTCACCAGTCCGGTCGTCCCCACAACGGTTCCCGGAATTCCCACACCTACCGTGCCGGTCTTCCCGGTCGAGGTCTCCAACTCCCTCACCAGTCGTACGATGCCCGCAATGGTGCCCTCGTAGTCGCCCTTCGGTGTTGCCGTCCGGATGCGCCCCAATTCGAGACCGTGTCCGTCCAGCGCAATCGCTTCCATCTTGGTACCGCCCACATCCACACCAATTCGCATCGTTGCCAGTCAACTCCTACCTTCGCGCTGGGCGCGCAAGTTTTACTATGCTCCCGGAAGATGCGTGAGGCCGAATGCGAGACCGATGCCGACAGCCAGGCAGACGACCTCTCCCAGCACCTGCATCGGTCTGATCTCATGCTGCAACTCCGGCAGTAGGTCCACCATGGAGATGTATAAGAAGCTTCCCGCGCTCACCGGCAGCAGCCACGCCACACCATGGGCTCCATGGTCACCCACGCCTGCGACGATCGCCCATCCTAACAGACTTGATCCGGCTGCGCCGATCGTGAGCGCCGCGGCGCGCCCCCGCTGGATGCCCAGGTGTACCAGCAGCGCAAAGTCACCCAGCCGATGCGGAACCGCATGTAACCCCACTGCCAGCGCCGTAACCCACCCCACCTGCGGGCCGATCGCAAACGCCGCCGCCACGCCCGTCCCATCCACCAGGCTGTGCGTAAAGCTTCCCAGCAGAAGTGTCGCCGGCTTGGACGCATGATAATGACTGTGAAGTCCTCGTTCATGCGCCTCCTCCGCATCCGGCGCAGGCTCCACGGTCACCCCGGAGATCACCTGGAAGAGCCGCTCAAAGCCATACAGCACGAACATCGTCAGCAACAGCACCAGCCACACAGCGCTTCGATCGCCCAGCGCCGCAACCGCCTCCGGCAAAAGATGCAGCGTTCCCGTCGCCAGTAGAACACCCACCGCCATGCTGATGACAAACGGAAGAGCACGCCGCAACCATGCATCCGAGCGATGCAGTGAAACCACCGGCACGGCGGCCAACACCTGCACGCCCAGCACTGCGATCAGCGACGCTACGACCCTGGTATGCAAATTTCCTCCCTCACCATCCTACCGTCCAGAAGTCTGTCGCGAATAGCGGAGCCACATTCATAAGGAAAACCGAGAGGTCAGTGGAACAAATCACCGCTCCGGGCCGCTCCGGGCCGCTCCGGGCCGCTCAAGGCCGCTCAAGGCCGCTCAAGGAGGAATATTCCTCTGCAGAACCGTTGGCCCTAGGGCTGCTGTGCGGCCCCGTTTTTTGCCGGCTTGCGTTGAGCGCACATCATCTCGCTGCTGAAGGCTGAGTCCACCATCTCCGGTTGGACAACGACGCCGTCAAAGAGTGTTGCAGCCACCAGGTGGTCTCCCATCGGCCGCGCGAAGCGCAGCTTCCAGCCCGTATCCCAGTACCTGACGGTGTAGTCCGGCAACTGAACGGCAAACACGATCGTCGAGTTGGACGTGGTGAGTAGCATGCGGTTTCTCGTCCGATCGAAGTAGATTCCGTCTACTTGCGGCGTCTCAAGGTTGCGCACGGTCGTCCAACTCACGCCGTTGTTGGTCGAGTAGAAGACACCTTCAGGGCCACCCACCCAGAGATCCTTCCGTCCATCCACGGCAACCGCCGAGACCTGGGTGAGGGGCGCAGGCATTCCTACGGGCGTCCAATACCTCCCGCCGTTCTGCGAGATCCACAGGCTCTTAAGCCCCGCGGCCAGCAGAAGATTCTGCTCCATGGCGAAGTACCGCACATCTTCCATATGCAGCGATGGAACCGGCGTCCAGGCTATGCCATCGTCATCGCTGCGCAGCAGACCCTTCGAGGTAGCAGCGTAGATCATGTAGCTGCCATCGGAGACCATGGAATAGATGATGGCGTCGATCATCGGCTGTCCGGCCATGCGTCTCGGCTCACCGCGGCCTGTTTTCTTGAGCCAGTTGCCCGTGTTCACCCACATTGGGTCCTGCAGGCGAAAGATACCATGCGGGGTTCCCGCAAGCAGCGTGCCCGCCGGTGTCGCCACCAGGCTGTAGACATCGCGCCCATCCAGACCGACGCTGTCCTGCCTCCAGTGCGCGCCCCCGTCCAGGCTCTGGAAGACGCCACCGTCCTGTTTGTCATTGACCACGCCCGCATACGCGATCGCGGGATGAAAAGGATCAGCGGCGTAGGCCACCACCTGCTGCGAAGAAAAGCCTGTATTCGATTCGCGAAAGCTCGCGGCAAAGTCATCGCTGAGCAGAACGCCACCGCGCTCGGTCGCCAGCAGCACATGGCCGGAGTCGTGCGGGTCCACATACACATCGTTGACGACTACATCCGAGGAGGTCAGGCGACGCCACGTGCGTCCACCATCCAGGGTCCGGTAGAGCCCCTCGGTTGTCCCTGCGTACACCGTGTCAAGGTGCTCCGCATCCTGCTCCAGCTTGCGCGTGCGCCGCGCATCGGATGGAATTCCCTGCACCTTTGTGAACTGCAACCCGGCATCCGTGCTCTTGTAAATGCCCGAGCAGGCGCTCGCGTAGACCACCCTTGGCTGTACAGGATCAACCAAAATCGAGAAGACGTCTGAATCCTCGATGATTCCCCGTTTGATGCTCTCCCAGTGGACGCCACCATCCACTGTCTTCCAGGGAAGGTGCCACGTTCCAGCATAGATAACCCATGGGTTTTGGGGGTCGATCGCTACCGACTGCACCTCGTGAATCTCCGTGCTGCCGAGGGGGCTGATCTGCGTCCAATGCCACCCGTTGTCCATGCTGCGAAAGACACCCTGCAGCGTTCCGGCGACCATGATGTTCGGGTTCGACCGCGAGCGCGTCAGCGAGCGCACGGATTGGCCGCGCATCTGTGGCACGTCGGTCCACGTCTTGCCTCCGTCCCGGCTGATAAACAACCCTCCGTCGGGATGATCCACAATCCATGCGCCGACCACCAGCCGCCGCGGATCGCGCGCATCCGTCAGGATGTGATCGATGATCAGATCGTTGCGATCGTCGATCTGACTCAGACGAGACCAGGTCTGGCCATCGTTCCCTGACTCGTAGATCCAGCCATTCGTTGTACCGAGGTAAAGGTGCTTTGAGTTACCGGGATCTGCCGCAAAGCAGCGCGCGTCTCCTCCATACGGACCTAGCGGAAACCAGCTCACCGCATGCATCGGAACGGCAAAAAACGCCAGACTCAAGACCAAAACTGCAAAGGCACGCATGGTCAGGTAATTCAGACTCTTCAACAATATACTCCTGTTTATAGGCTAGCCTAAATCCGGGCTCACGGCATAGTGAAAGCGATGAGAACTAACCGATGCTGATGCTCCGTCCGGTGATGCGAATGGGCTGACTCGCAGAACGGCAATGGCCGATTGGGATTACCCCAACCGGCCATCGTCTGGAGCTTCCGCGTTTTTACCGTAAAGTGCATTCCCATCTGCGAGCAAAGGCTATTCGTCTCTTGGCTTGTATCAGGGCTAAAGATAGATAGCGATCAGACGGACCTTATAGATAGCGATCGGACGGACCTTATAGATAGCGATCAGACGGACTTTATAGATAGCGATCAGACAGCCTTTATAGATAGCGATCGGATAGCCTTCAAACATACAAAGTCCAAACAATTGCCGGTTGGGATTGCTCCCAACCGGCAGTTATGTATTGTTCTGTACATCTACTGATTTGCCGTCGTCGCTGCTTTGTGGTGGTGTTTGTGGTGACGGGCACCCAGCGGCTTGCGCGGGATGGGCTTGATGGCAGCCTCATCCACTGGGGTGAGGCCGTTCGTGTCGAAGGTCGCTCCAGCCGGAATCAGCGTGGTTGCGTCGGAGTTGGTGCCCGCGGTGCCGGTGTAGACCGAGATCCTCGAAGCATCCAGGCCCTTCTCGTTCACCAGGTACGCCTTCTCATTGACCGCACGCTCAGCGGCACGCTTGTCGGCGAGCTTGGCCGCACGGCTTTCCTTCAGGGCCGTCTTCCGTCCGGAGATCTTCACCGGCGCGGAGTTGCCTACGATCGCCAGCTTGGCCGTCGTGTTCTGCTGCGCGGTCAGAGCGACGTCGTCAAGACAGGCCTTGGCTTCATTGTCCACACGCGTCGGACGCACCTTATCCCTGTCGAAGGTGATGCCGCACAGAGACTGGGTGACAGCGGCCGGCGGCGGCGGCGCATTGATGCCAACCGTCGTATGGGCCGAAGCAGACTGTCCCTTGTCGTCCACCACATTGCAGGTCACCGTGATGGTAGTGCCCGGCGCCGCGCCAGCAGTCGACATCGTAGCGGTCGCCGTATTGCCGCTGATCGAGCCGGCCGTCGTGCTGTAGCTGTAGGTCAGAGGACGATTCTGCGGGCTAACGCCCTCGGACGTAATCGTGACAGGGTCACCCGTGTTTACCGTGCTCGGATTCGCCGAGCAGGAGATGGTGGGGGGCTCGAAGGCCGTAACGGTGAAATGCGTGGTGCAATCAGCGGACTCTCCCGCCTTCGTTCCCTGCTCAATGTGGCCCCTCACGGTGTAGGTTCCGGCATTGAGGTTCTTGGTGTCGATCGCCGCTACGTTGGAATTACCCGAGGCAGGACCGCTGTCCGATGTCCATTTGTAGTTGACGTTCTTCTTGGGGCGGAGGTTGGTCGCGGTTCCGGTGATGGTGACCGGGTCGCCAGGATAGATGGTTCCCGTCGGAGCCGTCACAGCGCAGGCATACTGGACCGGAGGCGGAGGAGTAAGGCTGCCAAAGTGGAACAGCAGGCCGCTGCTCAGTTCGGCGGCATTCAGGTTCGCTCGGCCACCCTGCAGGTAGTCGGCAGCGTCGGCCGGACCGAAGTCGATATGCGTGTAGCGATAATCCGCCTCAAACAAACGCAGACCGAGGCGGTGGTTGAACCACGGAAGCGGGTAATCCATACCACCGCCGGCCAACAGACCGACACCCCAGTTGTAGGGGTTGTAGCCTATGCCGCCGGGGTTGTTCGGGCCAACGCCATCCACGGCGCCCACTAGGCCATGAACGAAGGGGGTGAAGTCCGCCAGCGGATAGCGGAAGATCGGACCGGCATAAATGCCATAGAATCCGTCGCCTTCTCCGTTCGGATTGGCTATGAAGACGGCCTCGCCGCCAACGTACTTATTGAAATAGTAGGCGCCACTGCCAATCGCGCCTTCATTCGCGGATCCGAACTGCTCACCCGACGGCTGGTTCTCACTGCTCAGACCGAGGTACGAATAGCCCGTGAAAACATCGATACGCGAGGGGCTGGGATTATTCGGCAGAGTGCTCTGCGCATGCACGCTTGCTACTCCGAAACTGACCGCACATGCAGCCAGCAACAACCGGCCGATATTGCGAAATGAGTGGTAAGACATTCGACGATCCTCCAAGTCAATCTTCTTGAATTCCAGAATTTCATGGCTATGACTAACGGTAAGCCTATTGGCTATGAACCCATAACCACCATTGAAAAGCGAAATAGATACCCTATATGCTCATCATAATCTTCAGCAAAGCTCAAAGCACACAATGATCCATAAAAACAAACCTACAACAACTCCGTCCCGTTTCAACGTTCGAATCGGGAACGGGAACCCGTTCTGTGATAGGCCCGGTTGCTTCTCCGCACCGGAACCATCCAATTCACTCCTTCGCCTTAAGCCATATTCAAGGTCTGCTCGATCGTTCCACGGCTAGCCTGAATCTTCTCCTGTAAAAGTGTGATCGCATACAGCAACTGCTCCGGCCGGGGTGGACATCCAGGGACATACACATCCACCGGAAGAACCTGATTCACGCCCTGCAGCAACGCATAGTTGTTGAATACACCACCGGAAGTCGCACATGCGCCCATGGAGATCACCCACTTGGGTTCGGGCATCTGCTCATAGAGCCGGCGAATAACCGGAGCCATCTTCTGCGAAACCCTGCCAGCGATAATCATCAAGTCGCTCTGGCGCGGCGACGGACGGAAGACCTCGGCGCCAAAGCGCGCGATATCATATCTGGACCCACCCATGGACATCATCTCGATCGCGCAGCACGCTAAACCGAACGTCATCGGCCAGATCGAGTTTTTTCGCACCCAGTTAACGGCTGCATCCAGTGAGGCCAGCACCACACCCTCCGGCTGGCTGCTTCCCCAGTTCACCTCGTCCAGCATCTGACGGTTCTTTCCGAAGCTCTCCAGGTTCCCAAACAGATACCTGTCATTCTGCCCCGTAACCTCAACAGACGTACCACTCGCCATTTGGTCGAAAGTTTGACTCATGATTTCCAGTATACGTTCTCAGAACGCCGATCGTTTATCGGAATATTGTCTTTCTCGCATCTCTAGAGCATGCTCCCTGTCCGTGCAACGCTACGCCTCGCCTTCCATGGGTGTCTTTTCCAATGAAAAGCCCACTGCACGTTCTCTCCGGTGGTCCCATCAACACTGAAAATGCCCTCATCCGCGCATGTGCCGATGAAAGAATGAATCGACGCCGCACGATCTACGCCTCAATATCTCTTTTGTTAGGATGCGCGGGCCGTTGGCACGGTTGGATATCGCTGAAAACTTTCGCGGCATGTGCCTCGGGATACCGGGGACCCCGGTTGCCACCCCATCGAGCAAAGACCGCTCGCCGGGGACCCCGGTTGCCACCCCATCGAGCAAAGACCGCTCGCCGGGAACCCCGCTTGCCACCCCAGTTTTTGCCGATGGGGGAGCGATGAAAGCCCATCTCCCACCCAACTCAGCGGCTGTTGGCTTCGATCGCCTCCAGCAGTGCGGCCCGCAGCGCCTCTTCCTGCTCTATCGATAGCCGACTGCCTCCAGCCGTCAGATAAAACACATCGATGGCCGTCTCGCCCTCGGTATCCACCAGCGCCACCTCCACGTTGTGGTCGTGCTCACTTAGCGTGGCGCTAATCGCACGCAGGAGCCCCGGAATATCCTGTGCAATGACCTGCAAAAGGGTGCTGTGGGAGGACGCCGCCTGGTCGAACTCAACCTTGGTCTCCACCACCACCCGCGGCGACCTCCGCTTTCCGCGGCGGCGTCCGCTCAACAACTTCTCCACCGACGCTCGACCTGCGACCAGGTCCCGCACGCTGGTTAAAAACCGCTCCCGCTCGCTCTCGTTGAGCTCCAGCGTGCGGAAGGTGTCCGTGAACCGGAAGGTATCCACCACCACTCCAGTCTGGTTTGCGAAGGCGGCTGCCGTGACCACGTTCATACCCCAGGCGGCAAGCGCCGCCGCCATGCCGGCAAACAGCCGCGGCCGGTCCTGCGTCACCAGTGTGATCTCGCTGACCGCCGAGCCGGACTGCGTGGCGCCATGCTGGAAGGACATCTGAAACGGATCCTCAGAGAAGTGCTGCGTCATCTCAAAGTGCTGGCGCATCGCCTCCGCACTGCTCGTACTCACGTAGCGCTCTGGAAACCCCTCCAGAAACTGCTCCATCTGGTTCTCGCGTCCCGGCACGAGCGCCAGCACGCGGGTAATCTTGTCGTCCTTCCGCCAGCCGGCCAGCGATCCACCGGATGTGTGGACGCGCTCCTCATCCACATTCCTATCCATCTGGTTGGCCGCTGCTATATGCAATCGCCAGAGATTCTCCGCCTTCCACGGCGTCAGCGCATCCGGATGCACAGCCGCGATATCCGCGTAGGTAAACAGCGTGAGCATACGCAGCAGCTCATGCGTCCGCACCTTGCCCACAAACGCTCGCACCGTCTCCGCATCGAAGATGTCTCGCCGCATCGCGGCCGACATCTCCAGATGTATCTCGATAAGCTGCATCACCAAGCCGGAATCATACGAGTCCATCTCCAGCCGCGCCAGCACACTCCGCGCCAGCCGCGCGCTCTCCGCGGCGTGATTCTCGCCCATCCTTCCCTTGCCCGTATCGTGCAGCAACGCCGCGAGGTACAGCAGCCCCGGGTTCTGCAACTCGCCAAGAATCTCGCCAAACTTCACGCGCCAGATCTCCACCTCCTTGCGCGAGTCCTTCTTCGGCTCGGCGGCCATGCCATGCAGCGTATCGACCAGCACGAACGTGTGCTCGTCGACCGTATAGCGATGGTAGGCATCGCGAATCACCAGAGCGTCAATGCCATGAAACTCCGGGATGATCAGCTCCAGCAAGCCCAGCGCGTGCATCGCCCGCAGCGCCTGCCCCGCATGGGGGCCGGTAAGAATCGCCGAGAGATGCCGCCATAGACCAGGACCCTCCTCCAGATTCAACGACAACCGCGGAATCGCGTTGGCGATGCGCTCTTCGCTTCTCTGCGAGAGCCGCGCCCCGCTCTCCGCCATGGCCGCAAAGGCCGCCAGCACCACCTCCGGCTCATGAGCCAGATCGACTCCGTTTGCCGGGCCCCGCTTCCGGTCTGTGCGATCCAGTATTTCCAGCACGCCACCCCTCACACGAAAGCCCGCATCCTCCGGCACACGGACGCGCCTTGCCGGCGCCCTCGACTCAATCCGCAGCCCAGCACTCTCCGCCTCTCGCAGCAGACGCCGATCAATCACGCGCGCATGGCGAAAGTAGGCGCGCATCCAGTACGCAGGATCCACGCCGCCGTGCCCAGCGCCCTCCAGTCCAATCCGCTGCTCCGCCGCGTCGTTCTGCGCCTCCCAGTCCAGCACGTTGTCGTCGCGCTCATGCCGATCGTGTAGAAAGCACCGCACCGAGGTCAGAAACGCCACTGCCGCATCGAACTCATCGCTCTGAAACCCATCGCTGGGGAACTCCTCGCCGCTCGGGCCGACCGCCGTCTGTCCCCCGGTCTCCGACCTCCGTCCTGTCCTCAGCTCCCGCAGCCACTGGCACACATTTGCGTCCCGCAGACCTCCGGGACAGTCCTTAATGTTCGGTTCCAGGTGAAACAGCGTATCGCCAAACTTGGCGTGGCGTTCTCTGGTGAGCTCCGCCAGTGCGGCTGCAATCGCCTTGCCGTCCCGCGACCGCAGCCTGGCCAGGGACTTCTCCTGCAACGTGAAGAATGTGCCCTCATCCCCGCCGATCCTTCGCACGTCCAGCAGGGCCAATGCAAACTCCGGATTGCTCTCGTCCAGGCGCTCGCAATCCC
>JABEBX010021826.1_pt1 | contig 12633 bp, 12 predicted proteins | sample 7245971 | NCBI WGS metagenome assembly JABEBX01 (sample SAMN14506365, study PRJNA622280) | hot springs metagenome | biome: hot spring [ENVO:00000051]|acidic hot spring [ENVO:00002120]; feature: spring [ENVO:00000027]|sediment [ENVO:00002007]; material: sediment environment [ENVO:01001048]...
CACTGATCCCCAAAGCTTCTGCAATCTCAGAATTTGTAGTTCTTGCATCATGTCTCAAGTAGCACAGGATCTGCAAATCAGTGCGATCTATAGGTAATAAAGAAGGATCTATACTAGCCCATCGCTCAGAAATATCACATCTCAACTTACTATAATCTACCATTTTTATCACTCTCTAATTTTCTTCAACTATTGACATATAATTATATTTAATATTTAAATTTTTTTTAATTATCGTTTAAAAAAGTATAAAAACAGACAATTTTTGTTAAAAACAATAAATTTAAAATAGCTTATAATTGTTTTTATGTTTAGAGAGTAATACTACCCTGCTATCTTCTCTCTGGTCCTTAATTTCAAAACCAGTCTTAAGGCTTAATTGCTCAGAAAAATCTTTTATTTTTTGAAAAGATGGCATATTTGACATATTTAATCTTTCCCGCGAATACCCTACATAAACATATGCTTTGGGCTCTATAAAATCCGGATCTGCCTTTAAATCCAGTTTTGCGTATTCATCAATATAGTTGAGGTTCCAGCCATCAACAAGAGTATGCCTTATTACTTTTCTTGTATCTAAGGATGGTAACAGTTCCAATGTTCTATTTAATCTGTTCCAGCCATCTTTTATCATCGGCGCCAATAAGCTCTCATATATTTTTTCATTTGGTGCTGCTACTGTTATATAAAGCTGGGTTGGCAGTGGATTTAGGTTTTCCAATACATTCGGCATTGTGCCATTAGTAACCAGAAAAGTAGTAATTCCCCTGCTATGATACTCTTTAATAAGATCTCCAAGATACGGGTATAAGGTTGGTTCACCGGTCAGAGATATTGCTACATGTTTTGGATCATTTGCTTCTTTCCATTTTTCTTTATCGGTTTCTGGATTGCCTTTAAACCCGCTTATTAACCTTCTCTGAGCCTTAATGCTCTCTTCAACCACAAATTTAGGCTCGTCAGCATTTTTTAAATTAATCTCAGAAAACCCCTGAAATCTCCAGCAAAACAGGCAATTTTGAGTGCACTGATCCATCGCAGGGCTCATCTGAATACACCGATGCGATTGAATACCATAAAAACTCTGTTTGTAACAGGACCTGCCACCCACAATGCTTTCTTTAAGCCAGTGGCATAATTTAACTCCTGAGTTCTCGCCTATTAACCCATATCCTTGCTTTTTAAGGATCTGCTTTAAAGCATCGTTCATTAAAGAACAGCTAAGTTAGTACCATATTTAATTTTTTCTTTGCTTTTTTTAAGTTAACATATAGTATATTCTGCAAGATATTTGAATCTATGTTAAGTATTAAATATTTCAGTGCCTATTATAGATTATTAAAAACTAATAATATAATAAATAGACATATAAAGTAAATAAGAAAATAATAATTTCAAATATTTACGATATTAGTCATAAATATAAGAAATATTTAAATACTGACATGTTAATATCGTATATTGGTGAGAACAATGGTAGATGAAATAAAGAAAAAAGGAGACCCTACGGCTCTTGGAATTTTTGCTTATGGATTTAGTTTATTTTTGTTATCTATCTATGCTATGGGATTTTATTCATGGTCCGAGAGTATAGTAATGATTGCCCCTGCGATGATGTTAGGAGGTCTGTTCCTCCTTATAGCTTCAGTCTGGGAATATAACAATGGTAACACTTTTGGAGCTACGGCTTTTGGAACTTATTCTGCCTTTTTCTTGACCTTTGGATTAGCACATATAGGAATAAAACTGGGATGGTTTTCAGCTCTTGTTGTCGGACACTTAGTAGGCATTTTGGCAATAGCCTTTGTGATAATGACCTTTATTTTCTGGATCGGGAGCTTTAGGATGAACCTGGCACTGAACCTGACACTGTTTTTCTTGTTACTTACTTTTATACTCTATGCTATCCCGCTTACCACACTCACCTCAACTATGTCAACTGCTATGGGGACTTTTCCAGGGTCACTAAAAGCAGCAGGCTATATAGGATTTATTGATTCTCTGTTTACGATGTGGGTTGGCGCCGCTACAGTCATTAATGACAGGTGGGAAATAACTGGAGGTAAAGGACCAATACCAGTATTTCCACTAGTAAAGGCTAAAAAATAAATAACTTCAAACTAAAAATTTGAAGTTTTTTTCTTTTTTTATAGTATCTTGAAACTATTCTAATTTTTTCGTTGTGGAAAGTCATAAATTAGCCTTAGTATAACAATAAATATATATTGTTAATATTTATATCAGAACACATGAATTCTGAAAATTTATACAATTTAGCCAAGCAATATTTCCCGGGTGGTGTAAATTCTCCAGTTCGTTATTATGCTCCGTACCCAATTTTTATGAGCCGTGGCTACGGTTCAAAGATATATGATGTAGACAATAAAGAATACATAGATTATTGCCTTGGATTTGGACCCTTGATTCTAGGACATTCAAATGACAGAGTTAAAGAAAAAATGAAAGAAGCTATGGATAGATCCTGGCTTCTTGGCACTCCGACAGAGTATGAGATCAACCTTGCTAAATTGATCAGGGCAGGAATTCCTAATCTAAAACTGATGCGATTTACTAATTCAGGCACTGAAGCTACCATGCATGTAATTAGAGTAGCCAGAGCTTTTACCAATAAAATGAAGATTATAAAAGTTTTAGGTGGATACCATGGCGCGCACGATTCAGTGCTTGCAAAAGCAGGCAGTGGCGCAGTTAGCATACCCTCCTCTCCTGGAATTCCTGAAGAAGTGACAAAAAATACGCTCCTGGTTGATTATAATAATATAGCTAAACTGGAAGAGATTATAAATAAAAATAAAAACAGCATTGCGGCCATGATCTTAGAGCCTGTGCTGGGAAATATCGGAGTCATAACTCCGGATAATGATTACCTTGCCCAAGTTCGTGAAATTACTGAAAAAAACGATATATTATTGATTTTTGATGAGGTAATTACTGGATTTAGAAACAGGTTTGGCAGTGTTCAGGACCATTTTAAAGTATATGCAGACCTGATTACTTTAGGGAAGATAATAGGAGGAGGTTTGCCAATTGGTGCATTTGGGGGTAGAGATGACATAATGAAAAAAATTAGCCCTGAAGGTAATGTTTACGAGGCTGGAACTTTTTCTGGCAACCCGCTGAGTATAATTGCGGGAACTGAAACTCTGAGCATTTTAAAAGAACAAGATTACTCTATTTTAAACAATAATGTAGAGCTGCTCACACAGAAAATTAGCAATGAGCTGAACATAGCAATAAATAGGTTTGGATCAATGTATCAAATATTTTTCAAAACTGAGCCAGTAAGAGATTATGCTACAGCCATGAAATCTGACGCTACAAAATTTTTCAAGTTTTTCAAATTGCTTTTAAAGGAAGGAATATACCTGCCGCCGAGCCAGTATGAAACCAATTTCTTGAGTTTTGCGCATACAAACAAAGATCTAGAGTTTACCAGCGCTGCAATGATCAAAGCAATTGAGATGATAAATAATGATAATGGGAGCAAGAGGCAGTAAGTTATCTCTAATTCAGGCGAATATAGTATCGGACTTATTGAAAAAGATGGGTATAATAGTCGAAACAAAAGCAATTAAGACAGTGGGTGACCTGAATCTAAAGCCGATATCTAATATTAATGAAAGGGGCATATTTTCTAAAGAGCTGAACAGGCATGTGATAGACGGGGATATTGACTTTGCAGTACATAGTATGAAAGATCTGGACACTGAACTGGAAAACGATCTAGAAATTTCTGCAATTTTAGAGCGTGGGGCTGTAGAAGACGTACTGGTATCAAAATGGGACATAGATTCTTTTCCAGGACACTACAGAATAGGCACATCCAGCATAAGAAGAAAGATGTTTTTAAAGCATTACAGGCCAGAGATAGACGTTGTAGACATTAGGGGGAATGTGGATACTAGAATAAGGAAATATAATGAAAATGAAGTTGATGGGATAGTGCTTGCAAAGGCAGGATTGGATCGTTTACAGTTGCAAGTGCAATATACAGTGCTGGACAAACGGGTATTTGTGCCTCAGGCAAATCAAGGTGCAATAGCTGTAATTGCCAGAAAGAATAGTGAAACTTCAAAGATTTTAAAAAAGCTGGATCACTTAGAAACCAGGATTTCATGCATGACAGAGCGTGAAATTTTAAGAATATTAAAAGCAGGGTGTCATGCGCCAATAGGCATATATTCATGGATCCAGGACAGCCAGATAAATTTGCAAGTTTCTGAGGTATCTGAAGATTCTAAGTCTAGAAAAGATTTATTTTTGAAAAGACCTGTTTCAGAGCAGAAAGAATTGATAAAAGAATTTAAAAAGAGGTGGTGAGTTCTGTCAGGAATAGTTTATTTAGTAGGTGCAGGGCCAGGAGATCCGGAGCTATTAACGTTAAAGGCATTGAAAATATTAAAAGCAGGGGACATTGTGATGTATGATTACTTGATAAACAAGAGCATATTAAAACTGTTACCATCGAAAGTTAAGAAAATAGCAGTTGGCAAAAATAAAAAAGAGGACACTAATGTGCAGCAGGATCGGATTAATAAGCTGTTAGTTAAATATGCGAACGAGGGCAAGAAAGTAGTGAGGTTAAAAAGTGGAGACCCGTTTTTGTTTGGGAGGGGTGGTGAGGAGTTAGAGTATTTAAAAAGCCAAAAAGTGAGGGTCAGGATAATACCTGGTATTAGTTCGGCAATAGGAGTGCCTACATACATAGGGTTACCGCTCACACATCGTGATTTTTCATCATCGATAATGATCATATCCGGGCAGCTTAGAAAGGGTAACATGCTGGATTGGAACTATATTGCAAAATTTAAAGGCACACTGGTAATATTGATGGGTGCTAAAAATCTTGAGGATATTATTGCTACGTTATTGAAAAACGGCAAAGATGCTGATACACCGATATGCCTGATCAGGAATGGAACGTTAAAATCGCAGCTGGTTTTGAAAGGAACATTGCAAAGCATAGTAAAAACAGCTAAAGACAATAACATAAAGGCTCCATTAATAACCGTTATAGGGTCAGTAGTGAACCTGCTATGATTAAAATAGCAATTTTTAGGCCTGAAGGCAAGAGCATTGAATATAATATCCAGGATGTTTACGTAGTTAATATTCCGGTCACAAAGATAGTAGACACGAACATAGACATTTTAACTTTTTTAAAATCGATAGGTCCTGTGGATTATTTGATATTTACAAGTACATTGGCAGTTCAAAAATTTAGAAAATCTTTACGTGATCAATTTGACATATATTTAAACCAATGTAAAGAAATCATTGCTATTGGAACAGAAACAGCAAAATCAATACACTCAAAAGTATCGGTGGTGCCGTCGGTGCAGTCTACTCTGGGCATTGCTGAATATCTAAAATCGAAGAGCGGTACTGTTCTATTAGTGCGCAGCAAGCAGGGAAACCCAAAGCTTGTTCAAGAGCTCAGTTCGCATTTATCAGTTTATGTTCTGGATGTCTATAGTTCTCAGCAACTAGCGCCAGATGAAAGGCACATCGATTTTTCAAAAGAGATAATCAATAATAATATAGATGCTTTAATTTTCACATCTTCAATGATTACTACCTCTTTTTACAATATATTTTCAGAACTGGATTCTAAACTTGTCGAGCATTTATCAAAAGTGTTAAAGATTGCAATCGGCAAAGAAACAGAAAATACAATGAGATCCTTAAATCTAGTGCCAGATCATACATTGTCAAAACCAGAAATATTGAAAGCCATAAAAATTGTAAAAGATATTTGTACAGAAAAAAAATACAGTAAATAGAAAAAATAAAATTTTTATATCTTGATATCAGTATCTATTTTAAATTAATGGATTGTATTTTTATGGATATTCAAAATCGTACAAAGATGTTAATCGATGAAAAAAATAAAAAGTATTTGATTAGAGTAACTGGCAAGTTTGAACATATAAAAGATCTTGGGATAATAGATACCTCTAGATTTATAGATAAGAATAATGGTGATAAAATAGAAATTTATGATCGTAATTTTTGGGTCATAGAGCCTACAACCGAGGACCTGCTCGAGTTTTTAGAAAGATCTGCCCAAATCGTGTCATCCAAGGATATTGCATCAATTTTGTATAAATGTAATATCAGGTCTGGGTCTATAGTAGTTGAAGGTGGGGCGGGATCTGGTTTTATGAGTATAGCTTTGTTAAATACTGTAAAGCCTGCAGGAAAAGTGATTACTTATGAGCTAAGATCTGATTTTGCTGAAGTTGCCAGAAAGAACATAGAGCTTGCAGGGCTGGAAGAATACTGGACTTTAAAACTGGACAATATAGCAAACATAAGCGAGAAAGATATCGATTCTGCGGTCATAGATATTCCAGAGCCTTGGATAGCAGTCTCTGCAATACATGACTCTTTAAAAAGCTCGGGGTGGGTTTCTGCATATGTTCCTACTGTTGCGCAGGTTGAGCGTACAGTAAAAACCCTGAAAAATTATAATTTTGTTGAAATTGAAGTAAAAGAGATCCTTGAGAGAAAATGGGTAGTTGGAGAGATGGGATCCAGGCCTGAAACACAGATGCTTGGGCATACTGGGTTTCTGATATTTGGAAGAAAGGTGTAAAAGAAGTGATAAAAAAATGAAAAATGTAATAGTAGTAGGTGCCGGCACGATGGGGCACAGCATAGCTGAGATCTCTGCGCAGGCAGGATATGATGTTAGTATTATAGATGTAAATGATGCATTGCTCGAGAAGGCAAAAGCTAAGATTAAATGGAGCCTGGACAAACTGGCTGAAAAGAATAGGCTTAAAGAGCCTGTGAAAAATATATTTGAAAGAATAAAATATAGCACGGACCTCAAAGAAGCTGCCAGAACTGCAGATTTGGTAATCGAGGCTGTGTCTGAAGATGAAAAACTGAAAAAGAGCATATTTCAGCAGTTAGATAATACAGTATCAGAACATTGCATCATAGCAACCAACACCTCATCCATTCCTATTTCATACTTAGCTGAAGGGCTATCTAAAAGCAAAAATGTGATAGGTATTCATTTTTTCAATCCTCCATCGCTCATAAAGCTTGCAGAACTGATTATTATAGATAAAACAGATGCCGAGACAGTAATAGCGGCAGAGAAATTTATAGACAGTCTGAACATGTCTTATATAAAAGTGGAAAAAGATGTTCCAGGTTTTGTAGTAAACAGGCTCAATATCCGCATTTTTTTACAGGCTCTAAAACTGGTAGAGCAGGGCTATTCTCCAGAAAGTATAGATATTGTAGCAAAAGAGAGGCTCAATTTTCCAATGGGGTTGTTAGAGCTTATCGATTTTATAGGGCTGGATGTATTGAATAGGGTTGTTATAGAACTGAAAGCACATGGCTTTGATGTTGAAGAATCCAGCATATTAAAAACAAAAGTTTCTGAAAACAAATTAGGAATGAAAAGTGGTGAAGGATTTTATAAATATGGAAAAAATTATGAACGAATCGAATTTTCAGAGACAGATATTTACAGAGTAGATCCTTTAATACTGCTTGCAACGGCTATAAATGAGGCAGCATGGCTCATATCTAACAAGGTTGCGGACTGTGAGGTAATAGATAAAGGAATGAAGCTCGGCATGAATTTTCCGAAAGGGTTATTAGAATATTCGGATGAATATGGGCTAGATCTGGTACTTAAAACGCTCAAGGAACTCGGCGTAAAACCGGAGAAGCTATTGGAAAACATGGTAAAAGAAAACAGGTTAGGAATGAGCACTGGAGAAGGTTTTTACAAATGGAACTATAAAAAGAGAGAATATACAACGATAATATATGAGAAAAGAAGCAGTTATGCACTAATAACTCTTAATAGGCCACAAAAACTAAACGCTTTGACAAAAGATACATGGACAGAATTAAAAGAAGCGCTTATTGAAGCAGATATTGATTCAGACATAAAATCCATACTTGTGACTGGCTCAGGCAAGGCGTTTTGCACAGGCGATGATATTGCAGTAATGGCATCATGGAAAAATAAAAGTGATGCATCTGAGTTTTTTGTGCATGCAGATTCGTTTATAGATCAGGTATTAAAAACAAGCAAGCCGATAATAGGCCTGATTAACGGCTTTGCTTACGGTGGAGGATTTGAGATACTATTATTATTCGATATTGTATTTATAGCCGAAAATGCAAAACTATCTTTGCCAGAACTAAAGATAGGAGCAATACCGCCAATTGCGGCAACATATGGAGCCATAAAATATAAAAAAGAGCTGGTCAAGCATATTTTCACAGCAGATATCATCTCTGTAAAAACAGCAAAAGAGCTAGGCATCGCAAATGAAATAGTACCGGGAGAACAGCTGTTGGAAGCGGGCATAGAAACAGCTTTAAAAATATCAAAAATGCCATTGAGCGCTATTAAAGCAGCCAAAAAGCTGCTAAATCTGGATAAACAGAGATACCAGGAAATATTGAAAACTGGCCTGGATGAATTGATCGATATCTCGCAGACTGATGATTTTAAAACGAGTATGGCCAGATTCTTAGAGAAAAAACGTTAAAAATGAACATATTTAGAATCCAGGTATTGAATCAGTCGATCAGGATTGTAATGTTCTCCAAACACATGCTGCTGCAAAGTTTTAGGATCAAATATACTGCCCCATCTGTGTATGTTTTGATATAACCACTGTTTTATATCCAGATAGCTCATAGATTCTAGTTTATCATTCAGTTTGAACCATATCATGCCTGCAATAATGTTCCCGAGAGAGTATGTCGGAAAGTATCCAAATCCGCCGTTACTCCAATGCATGTCTTGCAATATACCCTCTTTATCATTTTTGGGCACAATCCCTACCAGTTTGTCCATCATCTGGTTCCATACAGTAGGCAGTTCATTAACATTGATCTTACCGGAAATCAGGTCCTTCTCAATGTTGTATCTCAGTATTATATGAAAATTATATGTTAACTCATCTGCATCGACCCTGATCAGGCTCGGCTTGACAGTGTTTACGTATCTATAAATATCTTCTGCTGAGTATTGTGACACAAAGTTAAGTTCTGATTTTATAATAGGATACAATTTATTTATAAAAGATCTGTTCCTGCCAATCACATTTTCCCAGAACCTGGACTGCGATTCACTGATGCCTAGAGAGTCACTATCTGCTACGGGTGTATAATCGAGCTCGGGATCCAGCTGAAGCGCATGGATAGCATGCCCACTTTCATGGATGGTAGAATACATTGTTTTTTTGAAATCTATACCCTCATAGCGAGTGGTAATGCGAACATCATCCGGACCTATCTTGGTCGTAAATGGATGCGCTGATACATCCATCCTAAATTTGGTATCTGGCATGTCCAACAACTTTATGATCTTGAAGTTTACCTCTTTCATTGCATTAACATCATATTTCATATGCTCCAAGGGATGATCCTGCGGAAAATAGTTTTCCGATATCACTTTATTTTTAATTTTTAGAGATTCTGAAGAAAGCCTGGAAAAAATAGAGTCCAGCTCAGATACGCGCATCCCTTCTTCATACAGATCTAAAAGAGCATTATATGGATTTGCAACATAGCCTAAGTAATCTGCTTCTTCTCTGTTAAGTTCTACTATCTTCTCAAGATATGGCTCAAATATTTTAAAATCAGACTTTTCCCTTGCCTCTCTCCATTTCATTGTGGCCTGCACGGTAACTTTATTGTATGTCTCTATAAATGATGGTGGTAAAACATTGTAAAAATGCAGGGTTCTATCGAACACTCTCAATACACCAAGATCCTGATCGTTAAGGTCAGCTTCATTTTTAGCACGGGATACTAATGGATTCAAGTCTAGTATCAGTTTCTGTTTTAATACTGCAATTTCTGCGAGAGCATTGGACCTTGCCTCTATTCCGTCTACAGGCATGTTTGTTTCCAGGTCCCAGCCAAATAAAGAAGTTGTGCTGTCCAATGACCAGATAGCTCTATATTTATCTAATATCTCCAAAATTACTTTGTTTTTAAACATATTTATCACATAAACATTTTAATTTATAATTTTTATTCACTTTTAAAAAATTCATATGTTAAATTATTCTCTTCCCTTTTTACCACTTTCAATTTTAGTTTCATGCCAATTTTTATATCATTGCGATCTTTGATGTTCAACCATGCCAATACCTTTACACCCTCTTTCAGCTGCCCAATAGCAACTATGTACTCTGGAAATCCCTCAAATGAGGTCGGCTTGACATTTATAATGGTATATGTATCTAATATCGCATCTCCATTGAGCTCTGTCCATTCCATATTGCTAGTCTTACATGATGGGCAATCTATCTGCGGTGGAAAATATAACGTATTACAATCCTTGCATCGAGTGCCCATAATCTTGTCATGCTCTAGCCCTTTAAAAAAAGGTTCTATGTTCTTTATGGGAATCTGGTATTTTAGTTCCAGTTTGCGTTTATCTAAAAACAATGGATAATCCATATTTAATCACCTCTTGAGTAAATAGTTACGTATGCATAGTGTCCTGTACCGCCTACATTATGCGCCAGTGCCCTACCATGTCTGATTGTAGCCTGCCTATTCTTTTCTGCCTCGTTTCTAAGCTGTTTTGTTATCTCGACAGCCATGCTTACTCCGGTAGCTCCAATAGGATGCCCTTTTGCTTTCAAGCCTCCATCAAGGTTCGCGGGGAACTTTCCATCGTGATATGTTTGCTTGTCCCTTAAAAGCTCTATAGCCTTACCTTTCTCCGCAATCTTCAGATCTTCATAAGCAAGTATTTCAGCAATGGAAAAACAATCATGAACTTCAAATAGATCAAATGCATTTTTTGGATCTGTAATCCTGGCTTTTTTATAGGCAATATTCGCAGCCTCCCTGCTAGCATTCAATCCCAAGAAGTTTTCTCTTTTGCTAAGATTTGCAGAACCTGTGGCAGTTCCCTGAGCATCTATATATATGGGCGTATCTGTGAACTTTTTTGCGATATCGGCATTGGCCAGAATTATTGAAGCAGAACCATCAGTGATCGGCGATGCATCAAATAATTTTAGAGGCCAGGCTACATATCTGGCTTTTAAACAATCGTCCATTGTAATCTCTTTCTGAAATTGTGCGTAAGGGTTGAGAGCTCCATAATGATGCGCTTTGATTGATGCCATACAAAGATCTTCTTCTTTAGCACCATATTCATGCATATATCTCGTAGCATATAATGCATAATAGCCTGGAAATGTCAATCCAAAGTTTTCAAACTCCCAAAAATAGTTGCCAGCTCTCCCTATCAGTTCTATTATCGTGGGATTTGGAGAATCATACATTTTTTCTATGCCCATCGCCATTGCAATATCGGTGTTTCCAGAGGCAACACTGTCATATGCAACCTTAATCGCAGCGCTACCTGACGCACAGGCAGCCTCAGTCTTTAACGTACCGGCACTTAATCCGCAATACTCTCCTACAGTGACTGCCGGTAACAATTCCTCGCTCCAAAAACCGAGATTTCCAACACTGTAAAACTCAATATCTTTCTGATCCATCCCTGCATCCAAAAGTGCTTTTTTTACGGATTCCCAGGCCAGTTCATTGATATTCACATCCATTCTTTTACCAAACTTTGAATGGCCTATACCTACAATTGCAACTTTATTCATAGAAATTACCAATTTAAAATAATTAACGCGATATATTAAGTTTTTGTCAGTTTACTTTTATTGTGCAAGTTTAAAGATGAATTTTTTTCTAAATGTTATTTTTGCTGCTGTAGATCTAAAAACATAGAAAATACGCCTATGTATTCTCCTTTTCTCTTAATTCCTTTTTGTAAATATGCATATTTCTTGAATCCGAATTTCTCGTATAAATGAATCGCTCTTTCATTTATGTCAAATACATCCAAAACTAGAATGTCAAACTTACCTTTCGAAAGTTTTATCACTTTTTTTATCAAAAGCGTACCAATTCCCCTGTTTCTATACTTTTTTACAACACTAATTCCCAGGCTGCCAATGTGAGAAAGTTCAGAGTTAGGTCTCTTACTATAAACATCGCATAGACCTACAACCTTGCCGGAATATTCTGCCACTACTGCAATCGCGTCGCCACTGTTTTGCGAAACTATCAGGTTCGAAAACCAGCTGATCTCCGAATTAATGTCTGGTGGATTATTATGAAATACTAGTCCTAGGCCAGGATCAGTCTTAAACTCTTCATAGTAGCTATAATAATTTTTTATAATATCTTTAAAATCTTTCCATTGTACCAATCTTACAATCGGCTCCATAAAAATAGATATTTCTCGATCCTATTAAAATCTTTCATTATTCCGATTTGTATAATTCAACTCACATAATCATTCTTCTTCTTGATTTTTACAATCCATGCTAGTTCTAGGATGTGCTACAGTAATATCCACATATCCAGGTTCTGAAGTTTCTTAAGTACCGGATATGCAAGGCCAGAGGCTTCAAATGCAATTCTTGCATTAACTGGTATCTTTTTTCTGAACTCATTAAATCCATCATCGTTCATCTTAAAGCTAAAATGCTCAAGAGTGTCTCCAGAAACAGAGAAGAAGTGAGCAACGCTTTCCTTTTCACCAATATCAATAGCAACGGCAGGCGAATTTATGTTTTT
>JABEBX010016719.1_pt1 | contig 12625 bp, 9 predicted proteins | sample 7245971 | NCBI WGS metagenome assembly JABEBX01 (sample SAMN14506365, study PRJNA622280) | hot springs metagenome | biome: hot spring [ENVO:00000051]|acidic hot spring [ENVO:00002120]; feature: spring [ENVO:00000027]|sediment [ENVO:00002007]; material: sediment environment [ENVO:01001048]...
ATGCTCTTTGTCGCCGCCGCGATCAGCATGTCCATATCTTTCGTATTTTTGATTTTTGTCAAATATCAAGAGGATGCTAAGGGCAGCGCTTTGTGAGGATAGATTCCGACGGGATACGCGTGCCGGAGCCGAGACACATAGAAATTAGAGATTAGACATTAGAGAATAGTGAATGGTAACTTGGCGAAGGGCATGATGCCCCAGAGGAAGTCTTCGCAGCGTTAGCGAGGACCAAACATCAAGGAGGGGTGCCTGTCGGAACTGATGTACAAAATAACAAATGGAGGCAGTATATCTATCTCATTCTCGTGGTAGAATGAAAGAGGGATCAGTAAAATTTCAGGGTTGATCTCCAATTTTTATAAGGCATTTACGTTTAGAGAGGTGAACGTAGGATGGCAGATTATACTTTTCATAAAATTGTAATTGGAGATTCAAGAAATATGCAAGAAATTGAAGATAAATCTGTTGAATTAATAGTAACTTCTCCTCCTTATTGGCAGTTAAAAGACTATGGAAATGAAAATCAAATAGGTTTCAACGATACGTATGAAGAATATATAAATAACCTCAATCTTGTATGGAGTGAATGTTACAGAGTGCTGAAACCTGGGTGTAAGATGGTTGTAAATATCGGTGACCAATTTGCTCGTGCTACGTATTATGGCAGATATAAGGTAATCCCAATTAGAACTGAAATAATCAAATTTGCCGAGACAATAGGTTTTGATTACATGGGTTCTATTATCTGGCAGAAAAAAACAACTATGAATACCTCTGGAGGAGGCTCTTTGATGGGTTCTTATCCATTTCCTAGAAATGGAATAATCGAGATTGACTATGAGTTCATATTGATCTTTAAAAAACATGGAATTCCACCCAAAGTTTCAGACGAAATTAAACAGGCATCAAGAATAAAAAAAGAAGAATGGAAGGAATATTTTTCAGGTCATTGGCAATTTGGCAGTGTAAAACAAGACAAGCATCTGGCGATGTTCCCAGAAGAATTACCAAAAAGAATCATCAAGATGTTCAGTTTTGTAGGTGAAACTGTGTTAGATCCATTTTTAGGAAGTGGAACAACTTCCCTTGCAGCAGAAAAACTGGGGAGAAATTCTATTGGATATGAGATAAATGAGGACTTTTTACCTATTATAAAAAGCAAATTAGAAACAAGAGTTGATCTTTTTCATGAGCCAAGGATCGAAGTCATACATCAAAGAAAGTCAGTAACTGACTTTAAGGATAAAATAAAGGCTCTTCCTTATGTATTCAAAGATCCTGTAAAATTTGATAAAAAGGTAGATCCAAGGAAATTGAAATTTGGATCAAAAATTGATAAAACGAAAGAAGACACTGAGCAGTTCTATTATGTAAAGGAGATCATTTCTCCAAATTGCTTGAAATTGAACACGGGCATTTTAATAAAGTTAATAGGAATAAAAGAAATTCCCCCGAAAAGAGATAAAGCAATAAAATATTTAAGAAGAAAGTTGGAAAATCAAAAGGTTTTCATGAAATTCGATTTTAACAAGTACGATGCGCAAAATAACTTAATGTGTTATCTTTATCTGAAAAACAAAACGTTTATAAATGCTCACCTGGTAAAAAATGGCCTTGTAGCGGTGGATAAAGAAACCGAATTCAAGTATAAAGAAAGATTTTTATCCTATGCTAAAGAATCCGAAAGTTTGACCTAAAAGAGGTAAATAAATGGCAAAAGAATGGATATTAAATAGTGCGATGAATCGGTTTCAACTGAATTTCAAGAGAAATGTTGGATCTGTTTCAGAAGAGATAAGAAAATGTTCTCCTAAAAATATCAAAGAGTGGGAAAATTATTACTTTAAGAATGTAAGATCTAAAAGACACATTGAAGAACTTGGAAGGAAACTTTATGTGAAAATCACAGAAGTTATTCCTGCTGAAGTGGAAAGCATAACAGAAGAAGATTGTATTTCTTATATGAAAGCGATGGTTATTGATCGAACATTTGATGGATACATGACAGAGATCGAGACCATTTATGGACAATTACAAAATATTTTAAATGTAAAAATAGAGCCAGCTCCTGATAAATGGGATAGATTGTACAATGTTGATTTTTTCATAAAGATGAATGACAATAAATTTATTGGCCTTCAAATTAAGCCTGCGAGCTCCGTTTCACATATTTCGGAAATATACAAGGAAAGAAACCTTCAGAAAAGTACCCATGAGAAGTTCACAAAAAAATATGGTGGGAAAGTCTTTTACATTTTCTCTTTGAAAGAAGGCAATAAAAAGAAAATCGCAAATCCAGAAATCATAGAAGATATTAAAGATGAGATTGAACGTCTTAAGTAAAAACATTAAGAGAATGTCCCAACCTTTTTACTGTCCTTGTTTCAAGTTGGTATGGTGGAATATCTTCCAGAACAGCCACATTTTAATATTTGAATGTTAATTGAGTCTTTTTCAAAATTTTTTGGTTCAATCATCTCTAAAAGAAATGCAGTTTGGATTATTTTATCTTGACAAATACAACTTTTAAAAACATGTCTTTCTGTCTCATAAGGAGCACTTTACCAAATAAGTTAACAAATCAAATTTTGTTTATCTCAATTCGAACATTGATTTTCAACGATCCCTTTCATAAAATCTTGATGAATTTGGGAGAGTGTCAGAATTTGAAAATAAGATTCAAAATTTAAAAAGGTTTAGTATAATAGTGTGTGTGATTTTTAAAATTGTTTTTTATGCTCTGCCAATTGAAAATGTTGAAAAGAACGGAATCCACGTGATCACTTTCAAACTAAAAAGTGATATAAGACAAATGCAAAAAAGAAGATTTTCAAGGATGGAATTTGTTGCAATTGGAACTTTTAAAGTCATAGGGAAGAATGATATTTTTAATTTCATGACAAAAGATATAAGTGCTGGTGGTTTGAGATTTTTGACAAATGGTCATGTAGATCTTGGACAAATAATCATTTTGAACATGTCTTTAGATAAAAATTTAAGAATTCAGGATCAAAAAGCTCAGATCGTACGGAAGGTAGAAACGGAATTGTCTGATTTAAATGAATATGGAGCGACGTTTTTAAATTTAACTACTTCTATTGAAGATAAGATAAAGCGCTTTGTTATCGAAAACGAATTGAAAAAACAAGGGTAAAACTAAATCTTTTTTAAATTCCGAATCTTACAGCGTATGGCCAAGATAGGGATTAGAGATTAGGGGGTTAGAGATTAGAGAATAGAGATTAGGAATTAGTGAAGGGTAAGGCGGAGGGCAAGATGCCCTCGAGATGGCCTCCGCAGCGTTAGCGAGGACCAGACATCGAGGGGGGGCACCTGCCGGAGCCGATGTACAAAGCAGCAAATGGCATATAGCGTATGGCAAAGACAGGAAACAGGGATTAGACATTAGGGATTAGTGAATGGTAAAACCTTGTCGGAGCACATGATATTCCCGATGAATCCGGCGCTTCGCGAGGAAAGTTTCTTAAACTCGAAATGCTTGCAGAACGTCTAAAAGAAAGGTGATAAATGTACGTCTTTAGATTTAGAGGAAATTGAAAATATTTCAAACGTCTTAAACATTAAAGGTGAGAAGATCAATTTTTACTCATCTGGGACTATTGGGTTGGTTTCCGTTATCGTTAAATTGTTCAAATCTGGAAAAGGCTCTGTTGTTGTTCTTCCCAATCATAGAATCGTGAGAGATGTTTATTCAAATTTATTTGAACTTGGAATTGAAAGTACTGTACTTTCAGATCTCAACCTTTTACCCTTTGAAAGTGCTGAATCCATAAAAGACGAACTTGCATCAAGAGTGGAAGCACTTCATGACATCATAAGCGGGAAAATCGTCATAGCCGATGTTATGGCTATTTTGAAAAAAACTGCTCCCAAAGATTTTATAAAAGACGGATTGAATTTTTCTTTGGGATCAAAGATATCTCCAAATATATCCGAAGCACTTTTCAATTTAGGATATACAAAGGTTTTAACCGTCAGAAGTGTCGGAGAGTTTGCAACAAGAGGAGACATAATAGATATCTTTTCACCTGTTCAAAAGGCTATAAGGATTGAGACATTCGATGAGGACATCGAGTCCATCAGGGTTTTCGACCCTCAAACGCAGTTAAGCGTGACAAATACCGAATCTGTGATGATATATCCTGCATGCGAGATTAAAAATGATGAAGAGTCACTTTCACTTGCTAGAAAAAGGCTTGAGAGTTATCCCAATCTGCTTGAAAATGTCAGAAATTTGTACGGATTGATTGGGCTTTTTTGGAAAAATTCTCAATGCGGACTAGATTTTATTTCAGAAGATGAATACGTGATCGTTTATGAGATCAACGAATGCAAAAAGTCTATCGAAGAGTATGAAAAGGAAATCATGGATCTTTACGATCCTACCTTGCTTTCTCTTTTTAGATCCTTTGCTTACGCTGCTTTTGAAAGAATAGATCATAAGAAAATAATTCATGTTACACGCCAACCAATAAAACAACCTTTAGATAACGTCGTTGAACTTAAAGCAGGCATGGTATCGACCAACTTTGTACTTTCAAAAAAAGAATCAAATTTTCACGATTACGTTCAAGAGATAGAAGTTGGTGTTCCAGTTGTTCATGAAGATCATGGAATAGGCATTTATAAAGGCACAGAGATAATAAAAGACACAGATGGTGTTCATGAATATCTCAAAATAGAATACAGAAATGGTTCCATTCTTTACACGCCTATTGAAAAGTTTGCAAAAGTCAAAAAGTACATAGGTTCTCGAGATGTCATTCTTTCAGATATAAACGGAAAAGAATGGAAAAAAATCAAAGAGCAGGCTAAATCTGACATAGAAGCAGAAGTTAGAGATCTCGTTAAACTATATGCTATACGTGAAAATTCAAACGGCTTTGCATTTATGCCACAGCGTGAACTTGAAGAGGCCTTTGCCAAAAGTTTCGGCTATCTTGAAACTCCAGATCAGATGAAAGCCATCGAAGAGGCCTTTGAAGATATGGAATCTATTCGTCCAATGGACAGACTTATTTGTGGAGATGCAGGTTTTGGGAAAACGGAAATTGCACTCAGGGCTGCTTTTAGGGCAGTGGTGAACGGTAAACAGGTAGCACTTCTTGCACCAACTCTTATTCTCGCAAGGCAACATTATGAAACGTTCAAAAAAAGAATGGAACCATTTGGTGTCAACGTTGCACTTATTTATTCACAAACAACTCAATTACAGAAAAAAATTTTCATGGATTCTATCGCAAATGGGAAGATTGATGTGATCATAGGAACACATGCTTTGCTGTCAGAAAAAATTTCTTTCAAAGACATAGGTCTCTTAATAATCGACGAAGAACAACGTTTTGGCACAAAACAAAAAGAATTTTTGAAATCTCTAAAAACGAATATGGATGTACTTACACTCTCAGCTACTCTCGACAAGTGTCATAGAAAATGGCGTCGATATTCCAAATGCCAACACTTTAATCGTTGATGATGTTGAAAGATACGGAATGTCTCAACTGTATCAGATAAAAGGTAGAGTTGGAAGATCTGAAAGAAAGGCCTACATATATTTCATGTACACAAAAGAGCCATCAGAGATGGTCATGAAGAGGCTTAATGCGATAGATGAATTCAATGAACTTGGAAATTCCATGAATTTGGCACTCAAAGATATGGAAATACGCGGTGTTGGAGAGGTTTTGGGTTTAAAGCAACACGGACATGTGGATGCAATAGGACTTGAAATGTACAGAGAGATCCTCGATAGCACGATAAGAAAAATGCGTGGAGAAAAGATCGAAGAAAAATCTTGCGATTATGACATTTCTTTGCCGTCATCAATTTTACCTGAAGATTACGTTGAAGACACAATGGAAAGGATGAAGATATACAGAAGACTTGCCAACGCAAAAACTATCGAGGAGGTCGATGATGTAAAAAAAGAAATCATCGATCGTTTTGGGAAAATACCTGAATCTGTAGAAAATCTTTTCACTCATTCAAAAATAAGAGTTTTGATCTGCAGCCTCAAAATTGTAAAAGTTTCATCCCAACGAGATAATGTAGAACTTGTCTTTCAAGACAAAGAAACTCTTGCTGATTTTTCTCAGTTTAAAAAAATTCATTCTGTAAATCTGCAAAAAAATGTTATGATATTATCCGACGTGATAAAAAATGGCAACCTTAAGGAACTTTTGAAATTGCTTCTTGAGTACAAGAAACACGTCGATCAGAAGGAAGGAGTGGCTTAAAGATATGAATTGGATGAGAAAACACACCGCAATAGTTATCTGGGTAATAGTTATAGCATTCGGTATTGGTGTTGTGTGGTGGAGCGTTGGAGCCTACATAGGAGGCCAAAGTGGTCCTGCACAAAGTGCAAGTCAGGCACCGTCTCCATCTCAGGCGATAGCACTTGTAACAAAGGGCGGGACGCCGCTTTCTTACAATTATTGGATAATGCCCACAGATTTTAACAATTACATGCAAAATGTTAATGCTAATTACAAAAATACCTATGGACAGGATCCAGACCAACTATTTGTTGAACCACAACTCGAACTAAACACGATAAATACGCTTGTTAATCAAGAGGTGATAAATTATTTTGCCAAAAGTTCTAACATAACAGTCTCGAAGACAGACGTCGATAATCAGATTAATTCCATAGTAAATCAGTACACATCTAATCCCCAAGCACTTAATTACATAAACCAGCAATATGGTTCTCTTCAAAATTTTGAGAATTTCATAAGGCCACAGGTTGAAGAAAGTTTGATCTCTCAGCAGGTTATGTCTGTGGTCGTCAACGTAACTCAGTCTGATGTTCAAAGTTATTACGAAACAAACAAAGCAACGATTGAGAATACCTATAATCAGGCTAGAATTGCCCATATCTCTCTTTCTTCACAGGCAACGGCCGACAAAGTTATTAACCTTGTAAAATCCGGAAAATTAAATTTCAGCCAGGCTGCAAAGGATTACTCTCTTGACACGACAACCTCTGCCACAGGAGGAGAGATAGGATGGCTCACAATGCAACAACTCGGATCACTTGGAAATCAAATTTTCAGTGCGACTCCTGGTTCAATAATAGGGCCTATCCAAACCAGTAGCAGTTGGGAAATAATCAACGTTGAGGCAAAAAAACTTTACGATAATTTCGACTCAGTTGTTCAGGCAACGAGCATCTACAACACACTTGTTAACGACGTAAAGCAACAAAAATTTACCCAATGGCTGAACAATTATAAAAAGCAAAATGATTTTTCATATCAACTTGAAGGACAAGTACTTCCGTATTTCAAAGAGTTTTATTCAATTCCTTCTACTGATACGGCAAAAATCGATCAATTCATACAAAATATGAAATCTTACATTTATCCATCTGGGGAGGCAACTGTTAATACTTCTGTTGATCCAAGATTACTTGCCTTATTTGAAACGGCTCTTGAAAGTTACAAGACAAATCTCAACAATCAGTATTCGGCTGTCCTAAGTTATCATGCAAATGCTGGTAGTTTCCCTGCAACTTACATTGGTGTGCCGGTAAGCGTACTCCAGCAAAAACTTAACCAAGTTCAAAATGATATGAACAGCGCAACTGGAACGAATTTCACCAAATTTTTCAACGAACAAACTGATTTACAGACTGCCCTAAATTTCAATAAAGCCTTTGAAACATTGAAAACGCAGGGTTACACGACCGATGCGCAGATAAATGCTCAATATGACAAATACAATACCCTTATTTCACAAATCAACGATGAAATGAAACAGGTACTGACAGCGATATATCAACTTGTTCCATACTCAACGGTTGCTGTTTCCAAACTTTACAGTTTAGATCCGTCAAATCAGCAAGTTGCCCTTAGTTATTTCCAGGATCAATACAACTTGCTTAAGCCTATAATTTCAAATCCGCAGACTTACCAGACTTACGCATCACAGATAAATTCAATGTTCTCATATGTGGTTTCTGGTTTGCAAAGCCTTTCCTACACTGGGCAATCAACTTCTATAAAGCAAGGAGCCCTTGTTACACTCATCAGTATGGCACAGGATATGAACAGCCCTCAGCAGGAATTAACTTACTTAAAACAATTAAAGGCTGTAAACCCAAATTATCAAGGCATAGATCAGGTTATAGCGCAAGTTCAAAGTGCCATAACATCTTCATCCACAACGACCAGCGTGGCGACTTCATCAACTTTCTCTTCATCTTCAGTGTCTACACGCGCAACACCGGTAATTCCGACAAATCAGGCGTCACAATTTAAACCATAAAGTATCTAAAATTAAAGAAAAGGACGTGACGATAGTCACGTCCTTTTTATATACTGATCCTATACTAAATTTTTTTAAATTCCGAATCTTGGCTTCAGCATGTGGCCAACGTCGTCTGGTCCTCGCTTCGCTGAGGAGGCCATCTCGAGGATATCCTGCCCTCCGCCATACGCCATCCAAAAAGTCGAATGTTAACCTTTTTCGCACGCTTTCAAAAAATTAAGAAATATGGGATGAGGGGCACCTATTTTTGACGTATATTCTGGATGAAATTGAACACCGATGTAAAACTTTTTGCCGGCTAATTCCACGCTTTCAGCAAATGCTGACATGGCAGAAATTTCAAGTCTGTCGGATGGATCTGATTCTGTTATTTTGAATATATTCCTGAAATCATATATGTTTATCTCGTAGCGATGTCTGTGCCTTTCTTTTACGATCTCTTTTGAATATATATCGTAAAGTCTACTCCATTTCGCAATTTTTATCTCCGCTGCCCCAAGTCGCATAGTTCCGCCCATCTTCATTTGTCTTTTCTGTTCTTCCATCATGTCCACAATAGGATATGGAGACTGAGGATCGAATTCAGTTGAATTGGCGCCATTCAATCCGGCCACATTTCGTGCGTATTCCACGGTCATAAGTTGCATTCCAAGGCATAAGCCAAGCAGAGGAATATCGTTTTCTCTCGCATATCTTATGGCATTTATCATGCCTTCTATGCCACGTTTGCCGAACCCTCCAGGTATTATTATGCCTGCGTAATCCTTGAGGCGATCTTTTATTTCAGATTGGGTTAATCCTTCAAGATCTTCAGAATCAATTATTTCTGGTTTTTTGTATCCACAGAGAAAAACACTCTCAAGAACGGACTTGTAGGCATCATCGGTAGCAAGATATTTACCGACCATTGCAACCTTTGTCTTATTTAATGGCTCGGGATAAATCCATTCAAAATTTTTTGTTTGATTTATATGCAACTTGTCCATGATCATCGTATCCATTTTCTCGTCGTGAATTTTTTGGGGAATAGAGTAGATATTCGAAACATCTTCAAGGCTAAAAACACAATCGGATTTAACGCCTCCAAAAAGCGAAACCTTTTGAATTGTCGAATCTTGTAAACTTTTTTCACTTCTTAAAATGATGATATCCGGTAAAATTCCAACTCTTCTCAAAAGTTGCAAAGAATTCTGTGTTGGTTTCGTCTTGAACTCATTCGTTACTTTAAGATATGGAATATAAGTTACGTGCACAAACAAAAAATTTTCGCGTCCAACATCCATAGAGAATTCCCTAACTGACTCAAGAAATATCTCCGATTCTATATCACCAACTGTACCTCCTATTTCTATGAGCACAACATCACCTTTAAGTTTTGAAAGTCTTGCTTTTATCTCGTTTGAAACGTGAGGAATCATTTGGACGGTCGCTCCGAGATACTCTCCCGATCTTTCTTTTTGAATAACGGATGAATAAATTTGGCCGGCCGTTATGTTGTTAAATCTCGTCATATCCCTGTTTAAAAATCTTTCATAGTGACCAAGATCAAGATCAGCCTCATACCCATCATTAGTGACAAAGACTTCTCCATGTTGATTTGGATTCATAGTTCCTGCGTCGACGTTGAGATATGGATCAATCTTTAACACCTCAATTTCTAAACCATGCGATTGAAGAGATGCGCCAATTGAGGCTGCCGTTATACCCTTTCCTATTCCGCTTATGACTCCGCCAGTTATAACTATATACTTCATTTCTCATCACTCAATATTTCATCAATTTTATTTAAAACCTCTTTGAGATTCTTGAAGGTGTAGTCAGGTTTTGACTCTATTTTGGGGTTAGATTGAATTCCTTCAATATATATCGATTTGATACCAGCTCTTTTTGCTCCAACTATATCTGTTTCGTAAGTATCTCCTATCATCACAGTTTCATCTGCTTTTGATTTCATTATGCCAAGTGCCATTTCAAATATGTGAGTATTTGGCTTTCCAAAGTAAACTGGGTTAACGCCAGTTGCGTAAACTACCGGTGCCGCAAGCGATCCAGAGTCGGGATAGAAGCCATCTTCTTTTGGAAGCAATCTATCAGGATTAACAACCCATAGAGGCTTACCATTTAAAACCCATCTTATTGCTTTTGTGATCTTTTGAAAATCGTACCTTTCATCATACCCAACTATCACAACATCAGGTTCATCTGTCACGTAACAACCAACATCGAAAAGTTCATCTATCAATCCCTGGCGTCCTATGACAAAAGCCTTATGATATCCCATACTTTTCACATGCATGGCAACTTCGTACGGTGTACTGACGATATAATCCATAGGGACTTCTATTCCCATACGTTTCAACTTTTGAGAGTAATACTTTCTGTGAAAACTTGAATGATTTGTCACAACGCAATGAGGTATGGAACGGGCTTTGATATATTCGAAAAATTCTTTTGCACCTTCTCTGATAGTATCTCCTTTATAGACTACTCCATCAAGATCAATCATAAAAGCTCTTGTCATGATATCCTCCATTTAAAAAATTCTGTCCCCAGAAATTGATTTTTGTCAGTCCATCCGCTTTCTATAACATCTAAACTGTCTATTATCGTGCGCATCTTTGCGTCTATCTCATCTGCAAAGTGCACAACAATGGCTTCCGGTATTTTTGGAACAACTGGAGAACCAAATTCCAGTGCACCATGATGACTTGTTATCACGTGAAGCAAAACCATCTCAAGATATTTGGGAAAATCTGGTATTTTATCTATCGCTCTTGTCAAAATTTTTATTCCTATGATGATATGATTTTCAAGTTTGCCATCGTCTGTATACTCAAAATACGGGCCAGATGTGTAAGTGTAGATTTTACCGATATCGTGTAAAAGTGCGCCTGTTAAAACTATATCTCTATCAACCCCAGGATAATTTGGCAAGATGTCAAGGGCGAGTTTAGCAACCGAGATCGTGTGAAACAAAAGGCCTCCCACACCGACATGGTGATTGTTAGAAGCAGCTGTTGCCTTTAAAAAAAGTGAATATGTTTCTCCGTTTTTGTCAAAAACGATTTTCAACAATTGTCTTAAATATTCTGAATCAACGCTTTCTATCATTGAATCTAAAATCTCAACGTAGCCAGAAACATCAAAATGGGGCATCATAATTTCCAACAAATCAGGCCTTGAGTTACCATCTATAACGCTTATTGGATTCAACGAAAAAGATCTGTAATCTTTGCTGTATTCATAATCTGCAAAAAGCAAAGCACCGTTTTTTACCTCTCCCCATATTTTGGCTTTAATTCTTGAACTTTTATCTGATACTAAAGCATCTGAATATTTCAAACCAGATCCCGATGATTTCTTAACACTTGATGAAATTACAAGAAATACTCCCGGTGCTCCGAGATAATCGGCAGAATTCCTTTCGCTTTCAGGAACTTTAATCATGTCAGAAAGGGTTGGGTAGTTTTTACCGGAAATCTCTATCAACGGGATCATCACCTCTCAAAAACAGATAAAGAGCCATTCTTTAATTCTAAAAAGCGCTACTTTATACTCAAATACGAAGAAAGGAGATCTTTGAATGCAACGTCAAGTTTTCTAGCAATTTCTCCTTTTTTGAATTCAAAATTTTCTACCTTGACGATCGGTAAAACTCTCGAAAGCGTGCTTAAAAGTATGACTTCCTTCATTTTCAGCAATTCATCAAGATAAACTCTACGCTCTTCAACCTCTATATCCATTTCTTTGGCAAGCCAAAGCACTTTTATCCTTGTTATGCCAGGCAAAATATTTTCTATTTTGGGGGCAACTATTTTCTCTCCGTCGAAGAAGATGTATGAAGAACTTGCACCTTCTGTTACATATTTGCCGCTTTCGTCTTCTCGAAACATCAAAGCCTCGTAAGCACCTTTCGATCTTGCGTACTTTTTGGCAAGTACATTAGGCAGTAAATCGGTAGTTTTATGTTCACAGAATTTATGGCGCAAATCTGGATGGAGCAAAACCTTACCACCAACTTGCCATATTTCTGGATTCATTTTTCTTACAGGTTGAACTATTTCGATGAAAGTGGGTTCATAATCATCTTCAAAGATATGATCTCTTATTATATCTACGCCACGCGTGAGTTGAAGATAAAGTTCTCCATCTTTTAAATTATTCATTGTGGATAAATTCTGGCCTATTTCGAATATTTCTTCCAAATTGTAAGGAAACTTTATTCCAAAAAAATTAGCGCTTTTTTTCATACGCTCTATGTGGTCTTCTAAAAAAATGAAATTCCCATCCTGAAATTTTATAACATCGTAAAGTCCATCCCCAAAAA
>JABEBX010000629.1_pt1 | contig 12619 bp, 21 predicted proteins | sample 7245971 | NCBI WGS metagenome assembly JABEBX01 (sample SAMN14506365, study PRJNA622280) | hot springs metagenome | biome: hot spring [ENVO:00000051]|acidic hot spring [ENVO:00002120]; feature: spring [ENVO:00000027]|sediment [ENVO:00002007]; material: sediment environment [ENVO:01001048]...
CACCAGATATTATTGTAATTTCATCAGCAAATGCTTTTTTTATAGCGTCCATATGTTTTTCTCTGGCATAAAAGTATTTTTGATATAAGATAGTATATTCTACGCCATACTTCCCTGATAATTCTCTAAATTCATTATAAGTAATGCATTTATCCTTAAGCTTGCTGTTTATATAGTCATCAAGTAGTATGCCATCAAGGCTTATTGCTTCACTATCCTGTATGTATTCATTTATCAGCTGTTTTAATTTAGTTTCCATTTTTGTCACCAATACTATATATCTAAGAACTATAAAAGGTTTGTGGAATTATTTTTCCACTGTTTTATTTCTCTCTTCTAACATTGTTTTCAGTTCATCATTTATAGATACTATTTGCTTCTGTTTCTCAGCTTCAATAGCCTGCTTAACAGCTTCAACATTGAATTGAAGTGGTATATCAGTCATATGCCCGCATTTAATGCGTGGGTCTATAGCCGCCCTGATGCCCATCTTTCTGATGCGTGTAGAGAACTCAGTATCTTCACTGTATATAGGTGTATATGACATATATTCAATAGCTGTTTGGCTTACGCCTTCATATATTAAAGGTTTTGGTTCTGGCACAGCGGTATTCAATTTTTCCAGTATATCCGACCTTACCTTTACATCTATTTTCATGTCTACCATCATCTCATCAATGATTTCAGCATGTGTTAATGGTTGCATTCTTGCTATCAATTTTTTATTGATTGCTGTAAATCCCATACCACTGTAATAAGCTTCATATGGATATTCGGCAGTCAATTCGTCCTTATTTTTAGGAGCAAAGAGAAGGTTTCCAGTATGCCCCAGAAGCGGAGCATAAACAACATCATAGCCATTCTTGAAGTCCTGAAAGATATATTTTTTAGCTTCTTTATAAGGAGTTATTGGAACAACATCAGTATCAATCATAAGCAAATTCATATTATGTTCTTTTGCTACACCCCATAGGATATTTCTGTTAAAATCTACTCTATTGCTGATTGCTTTTGTACGCATTAACGGATTATCTCCTGCCCAGTTCAGTATATTTTCATCGAAAATTGCATCAATCACTGTTTTTGCCGGTATTCCAATGAGAAAATCGATTTCTGGCTTTTCTGCTGTTTTATCTGCCATATACCTATATTAATGCGTACTATTTAAGCTTTGTGTCTCACTGATTTGTTTGATGTCCATATTTTTAAGGAGTTCTGCTATATCTTCAGCTTTATGTTTAGCATTTTCTACAGTATCACACAGTATGCTGAAAGATATCTTCAACTTAACAGAGTGGTTTGTAGTAGGATACAGTGCAGTATTATATGTATTAAATCCTGTTCCACTGGTAATAATCGTTGGAACAGATATAAATTGATTTATATATGTATTTGTATCTATTTCATTATAATTCATAATTTTATCTATATACGTAAAAATATCAATATAATAATCGATATATAACAAATATTTGCTTTCAGATGGTGTTATTAGAAAATTTATATTCCTGATGTTGCCTTTAATATCTTTATCCCAATTTATGCTCATATACCTATATTAAAAACTACTATATAAGATTATCGAATTAAAAGAAAATAAAAAATAAAATATTATTGGGTGTTTATCTAACGAACTTGCCAGCTACTGCACCTTTTGCAGGTGGAGAAGCATATGATGGAGTTCCTTTAAACAGATTGCCTAATTTTGAAAGGTCAAGACTGACTGCATCAGTTCCCATTGGGTCAAGGAAAGCATTCATTACACCAGCAACCAGTGATACTATACCATAAGAACCTATTGCCAGAGATATATCTGACAGTGGGTGCTTCTTGATTTCCGTATCATAGATTACGTATGCAACTCCAGCTACTCCACCAACAAGTGATGCAATTGTCGTCCATTCATTTAGACCTTTCGCAACTGACAGAGAGAAAGACCCAAGAGGTTTTATTGACACCGTCTTATCAACAAGCTGTTTGATGGCAATAAACTGTACAACAGCTACACCACCGCTTCCGCCGGTTGTCAGGAGTGTCATTGTGTTTTGTGATACCATTTCATTCACCTCTTGCTATCGTCTTACCTTGCCATGAATCTTGAGCTTTCTCCATTCTGTCCTTTCTTGCTCAGTATGGTCTGCAACTGACCGATATGTTCTTCAGCTCCCTCTCTGTGTAGAGCAAGCCTGTCAAGATATGGAAGACCACCATAATTCTTTCCATAAAGTGCTTCTCCAGCTTTCTGGGCAGTTCTTGAAATTACTGTGCCATCGGAACGCTGTACATGTCCATATGTTCCTCTGAGAGATATCATTTCCTGACCAAATGCTATTTCAGCTTTCAGCATTGCTGGGCTTCTTGCATCTGGATTCACGAAAGATGGTGCTGAACGAAAGATAAATCTCTTCGTGGTCTGTGGCATTGACCTAACTACAACAAGTCTTGTGCCTTCTGGTTTCATTATATCTATTGACGCCATGTTTAGCCTCAAACTACTTATTACTTTCTAAAATAAATAATCTTGTGTTTTATATTAATTATCGTATATTAACTCTTTATATTAGCTTTTAAAATGTGTCGCAAAATTTAAATACCACTAAAGGATATAGTAGTATGTCTAACAATAATAAGACTAAAATTGAAGTAGAAATAGGTAGTGAAAGCATGGATATCGATATAGTCTATGGTGTGCTGATGAATTTTGTTAATCACTTCAGCGACCCACTGATAGATAATAGCAGTAAAAGAACAGCAGATGATTCGCTTAATGATTATGAAGAGATAAAACACTATTATAATAATCTGATTAGCCATTTTTATAAACTGCTTTTGCTAATAAATAAAAGTGAAAAACAAGATATAGAACAAAAGCAAAAGAAACCGCTACAAAGATTCAGTGCAAAATATCCTACATTTGATGACTGGATATTGGCAAATCTGGGAATGCTCACACCATACAGGAACAGGATAATTAATGGTCATATAGAACACCCTAATGATAACCTGAATGATTTAAGAGGGCATTGGGAAAACAATTATTAATCTTTATCTTTCTTTTTTTCCATTTTCTCTCTATATTTTAATGCCCTTTTATCCATTTTAACTCTAATTTTATCTGTAGGTTGAATATATTCCACCAGAGCATAGCCAATCTTTTTTATCTGTTCTCTAATATATTCTTCTGCACCATTAACCTCAAACAACTCTGGGTTTTTCTCTCTAATAAAACTGATAAGCTTGTCAGGTTCGTCTATTATATAGGCTATTCTGCCCCAGTATGCCCTTATCAATGGCTTAACAATCTTAAAGGTTTCATTATAAGCATTTATTCTTTCTATGACTCCGTCAGTTATGTCTAAATCGTTCTTGACAGCATATTCCATATCGTATTTATTATAATTTATAATCTCATTCGCAATAAGTTCCCTGTAATCGAATCCTGACGTATCATCACTCATTATGCTTTCATTCCTTTAACGAATTTACCTTTAGGTTCTTCAACTTTTGCAGGTTCTTCATCAGTTTTCTCAGCGGGTGCTGGTATATCGGCACTCTCTACTGGTGCTGGTATATCGGCACTCTCTACTGGTGCTGATTTTTTATCTATTCCTTCAAATATATCTTTGACCTGCTCGTCTACAGTTTTGCCTTCAGGTATATCGCTTGACATGCCATAAGTTTTCATCTGTGATTTTATTTCTTCCTGCCATATATGTTCAACATTGGGATTTCTCTCAAGCTGGCTTTTCACGAAGTCTTTAGTGATAGGAGTGCCATCTTCTGTGGTTATTATGTCTTTATACTTATTATAAAGTGTGTTAGTTTCTTTATCTAAGTCCCAAGATGGATTCTGTTTAGGCTTAGGAAGTGCAGGGGCAATATTCTTGATGACATCTGATACTGTATCAAGGACATATTTAAGGTCTACTTTGCCCGCTTCTTTAGGTGTAGGCTTAAGTCCTGATGATTCCATAAAGCTCTGGAATTTATTGATTGTTTGTGTGGATTCCTGTAGTTTGCTTAGCCAATCACTATTATTCTCCTGATTCTTTATAATTGCTAATGCTTGGTCTAAAGCCTGTTGCGTAGCATCATTCTGTTGTTTTAATATATCTTCTTTTAATGCAATGTATTTATCATTATTATTATTTGCAAGAGCAAATATTTTAGTTATGGTATCAAGAGAATCTCCGCCTTCTTCTTTCTTAGGTCTTATAGCTTCAATAAGTTTTATAGTCCTATCAACCTCATCAGTATCTCCTTTATTCTCTGCTGAAGATAGTTTCTCAAGAAGCTTCTCCAATAGCTGTGCTTCCTCACTCTTAGGCTTAGGGGCTATTTCCTTAATGGCTTCAGTGAATTTATCGGTAAGGGCTTCAATTTTCTTATCGGTATCTTCTTTCATTGATTTTATCAATTCGCTGATTTTATCACCATCGTCTCCTTCTGACATTTTAGCAAACATCTTAATCATTTGCATATTGGTAAGAGCTTCTGCCATTTTATCCATGCCTTTGCTTCCTGACTGGTTCATCATCATTAAAAGAAAAGGCAAGGTAGAATTGTCATTTCCACTTGAGGAGACAGTCTTTAAAAGTTCTGTATATTTATCTACAGGGTCTTCAGGTTTGTCTGGTTTTATAGCCTTGAGCATCTCACTGATTTGGTCTTTATTTAGCTTTTCACTCATATTCCGTTATTGATTAGAGTTATATAAATCCTTAACACTAATTTTTAGGAGGGCATTAATTCTATCTTTTTCACTGACTGTATTCTTAAATTTGCTACCTTTAAATTCTTTTGCAGAAATAATAGCTGTTTTATTCTGGATTGTGTTATCTGCTTTCAATACATTGCCATGCATACCACGATTATTATGGTTCAGTTCACCAAATGCCAGAGCAGAATTTAGAGCTTTTCCAGTAAGCCTTTCTGGTATACGCCTGACGTATGAATGACCATCTCTAACAACTACCTGAAGACCTATCTGTTTAGCTATACGATTGGCTACAGGGCTATCAAGATTGTTTATAAGATAATCTACCGTCTCATTCGTCATCATCATCGAAGGAGATGCCGGTTGTTGTGCTTTTGGTTGTTCCACTATCTTCTTGCTTTTCGGCTTCCTGCTTATTTCCACTATTCGCATTGTTATCACCTCTCATATTTTTAATTTTAATGCCAGCAATTTTAACAATTTCTTCTTCTTTCTCTTCAGGAGTAGAGATAGGCTTTTTTTCTGGAGTTCCAAATAAATCTACAGTCTCACTTTTTTTCCTGCCTTTCTTCACAGGTTCTTCATCTTTAATGCCTAACATCTGGTTCTTGACTTTAGTTATGAGACCATGAAATTCATAATCTATTCTATCCTGAATTTTAGGAGTGCTTAATATTCTTGCTATCATCTTTTTATCGATTTCTGACATATTGCCTTCTTCAAAATGTTTTAATGCTGTTTCAATAGGAATATAGTGCTGTTCATCATCAATTTCACCTTTATCGAAAAATATCTCAAAAGACTCTGGAAACCATTTACTTGATAGAAGTGCTTTTCTGATGATATCAGGTAGTGTTCTTGGTTTCACAAATAATTTTAATTGGTCTTCGATTTTCTTTTCTTCTTCAGGTGTTAATTTCTGTTTTACCATATTATTTCCTCTTTTTAGGGTATGTCCTGATGCTTGTTCCTGATACACCATCTGCAATAACGTGCAATAGCCATGCTGACATAGCGTCTTTATCGAAGCCGGTCAATGCATAGATTTCTATAAGGTCTTTAGGTTCTAACCTGAATTTGCTAACCTGTATTGTTCCTATTGGTGTTTTAGCACTATATATGTGTTGCCCATGAAATAGTTTTCGATGATTACTGCCATATATTTGCGATGGCATGTCCATCATCTTATTTACGTAATTTGCTTTCTTTCCATCTATTCCAGAAAGTGTGCATATAAGATTATGTATATCTCTATTAGGCATAAGAAGATATTGATTAAAAATATATAAATATATGGTTACAATAAATGATGTTCTTTCATGTAATTCTCAATCTGTTCTGAAACTTTTGCTGTCCTATATACTGATTGAGATTTTTTACATACATAAGCATCAAAATAACCAATTAAATAGTTATGGAAAAAAAATGGTTTTACAGTTTTTATTAAGGGTGAACCACAAGTTGGGCATCTTAATTTTGTCATTTTACTTCATTTTTCTCAATGTTTCTATCAGCTGACCACTTTTAATCTGAGTCAATACTGTTCCCAGAAGTTCCTGTAGAAGTGGTGCATTTGCTTCAATTTCTTTAAGCAGGGCAAGGAAGTCTTCAGAATCAAGAGTTGAGAGAAGTTGCATAAGTTCTGGTTCATTGGCATTAAGATATGCTGTTGCTTCGGTTATGAAATTTTCAACTGTTGAAGTTTCAAGGTCTGATTGAAGTTCCTGCAATGCTGACGGAAGGTCTGCTGTGGGTTCATCTACTACAACCACGAAGAAGGTCGTTACAACTGCTATTACAAACAGTCCTATATAGACAAGTTCTGATGCTCCCAGAGAAAAGGCATAAAATGCTATTCCATAAAGAAGCACTGCGAAAGCTGTCCATACTGCTTTTATATCTTTTGACGCTGTTACGGTCATAAGAGTATATTACAATTAGCTATTTAAATCTTTTTATTGACCGAAGAATAGCATTTTAGGATAGAATTTTTCTAATTTCACTTCAAAAGGTGCAAGCTCTTTATTCAATATAGCTGTGAATTTTTCAGCTTCAGGGTGTGGTATATTTGCCACAAAGCACGAATCAGTATCTGCATAAATAACCTGATAGCCGTGTGCTGTAATGATATCTGCCATTTTATGTATCATCTGCCTTCCTGTAGATGTTATATGTTCTGCTACATTGACATCATAATACCTGAAATATGGATTTGCAAATATTCCATATAGTGAATTAATCAGTATTTTCAATGTCTTTTGACCGGTCTCATAAGTTTCATCATTTGTTTCTTCATATTTTTGCTTGAATAATAATCTTTCATTATAAATATCATCTTCAAATTTTTTTATGAACTGGTAAATAAAATTAGGATAATCAGTATACATTACAATATGTGGATACAGTGAATTATAGTCATAGCTGGCAACATCACGAAATATGCCTTTATCGGGTTCAAAAACATCTCCGCCTTCATAATGCGTCTTCTCTTGGAGTGATGATGAGTCTTTCAAATATACACGAGGTTTTCTCTTCCTGATAACAAGAGCATCAAAAATACGTGTAGCACTGATACGGTAAAGGAATTGACCCTGCGAATAAGTATCCTTTACATGCATTCCTACATAATTGGCATAGAAATGTATTAGAGGTCTTACTCCAGTCTCATCGAGTATTCTTTTTTGCAGATTAACATCTTGTCTATTGTATGTTGCAAGCTCTTCTGTAGTAAGCTGTGAAAATGGCTTAAGGACTTCTACCTTACTGCCAATGCCATTTTCTTTACCTGCTTGATTAAGGCTACGCAATGGTTTAGTTTTGAATATTGAATACATCAGCATTGCATCTAATTTTAGTACATTATTATAATAATTATCATTTATTAATTTACCAAGCATTTCAAAGTCATAACTGTCTCCATTCCAAGCGAATATCTCAACTATCTTTCTTTCTTTCAGGGTCTTGACAAAGTCATCGATTGAGTAGAATGGTTCATACTCGTTTTTGACACTATCCCAATAGCCTATGAGTTCAATCTTGCCGTTTCTCTCTTCTATATCAATATCTGCATAGCGGTCTACCTTACTTGCCCATTCTATTACGCCTTCTAATCCCAGTTTCCTGATGTATGGAATCTTAGCTTCAAAAGTCATAGAAAACTTTTTAATAATATTATATTGAGACTGCTGGTCTTTCATGACCACTCTGTAAACATCTGCTGATTTAATGCCATCTGCATCAATATATTCTATTTTTGCCTTATCGGCTTTTATGATATGGCTTAATTCTTCTTGAGTGAATGTTTTAGTTTTATCAGGAATACCATAGAAATAAGGATATCCGAGTTCTTGAATAGTCTTATAAAATAAATTTCCATCTGTATTCAAGAACCATACTCTATTAGGTATTATAGCATCGAATGTATAATTTACTATATCTTTTATCATAAATAGTTATTGCACACAACCTTATAAATATTGCGATATAATATATTCTTATGGATAGTGAGGTTGCACTGTTAGTTGGTTTATTCGCCGGAATAGCTATTGGCGGATTTGCAGTATATTTCATAACTTCAAGAAATCAGAAAATCATCATATCAAGAAATACTTCTGGTCAAATAGAATCGATAATTCAATCATAAGGTGAGTTAATGAGATATTTAGATATAAAACACCCTGTAGTTATAAAAATGAAAAATTCTGAATTAGCACAAACAGCAGGAACTATATCAGATACTCTCTATTCTATCTTATTTTCACTTGGTTTTGAAGCAGGAGATATTGCATTAGTTGCAACTGCTGTTGCAAGTTCTATATTCAATACTGGTGCAAATGTTTTAGATAAATGGGAAAAGCAGGAAATAACAGTCTCAGATGATAAAACAGAAAAAGAAGACGAGTAAACAAACATTTATATAGGACAATAGATTATAGGTGTATGGTCGCAGAAAAACCCGTATCAATTGGCTTCGCTGTTGTGGCGAGTTTGCTCGGATTAGCTTCTATAGGTCTCGTAATAGTGGGGCAGTCAATAAGTGCTATACCAATAGCAATTTTGGCAGTAGGAGCAGAATTTGCATCTTGGATTCATGCCAAGAGTTAAATCAGTCATCTGTAATATCTACAGGTGGCTTTATTTTTTCTAAAATTGTATCAACCTTTCTGTATCCCAGAGCTGTAATATATTTATACAATCGCATATTTTTAAAATCTCCATCATTATACCAGTAATCATTCATAAGGTCGTCATTAGAAATACGTCTTTGGAATATTCTCCTGAACATATGAAATGAATAATTATGGTTCTCTAAAATTGATTTACAAATATCAATTGATTCTTTTTGCAAATTTCTATCCATGATGCGATATTAAGAAACAATATATAAAGCTTTAGGTTTTTATATAGATACAATTATAATTGCGTCACAATTGGTCTGGTGCTGTGTCAGAAATTAAATTCAATTGAGAAGATGTATCAGGGTAAGATACCTGTAATTTTTCTCCTTCTTTTTCGTTTATGGCTATTACGTGTATTGGATTTTTGCTATTGCAAACTCTCTTTCTTACATAAGCAATATTATAATTAGTGGTTGGTGCATTGATTGCAAACGAACTCGAATTTTTAAATGGGCATCTTGGAAACAATTTTAGGAATTTCTGGAAACCAAGTTTTGTTATATACATTATATCCAATTTACTGTCATATTCCCAGTCAATGCCTTCTTTTAGATATGTTTGGTCTCCTGAGCCATAGCTTCTCCTATTGCCAAAAACAAATTCACCAAAAGACACATACCAGTCATCATCGTCTATTATGAGTTTTTTTATTGGTTCAAATGGGCATTTCAATCCATTTCTTTCAAAGACTTTATCCATAATATTTTTCATAAACATCTGATAAGCATATACGAAATCCTCATCGTGCTTAACATACTTCAATATGCCGTTTACTACATCATCTATAGGCATGCCATCAAGTTCCTTAAGAAATAGATAGAGGAAGCCATTAGGAAGATTCTTTTTAGCTCTTCTCCATTCTTGGATATTATTATCGCTTTCATTGGCAATAATTTTAATGAAACGCCTTTCCATACCACTATCAATATAAATATTTTCATTTGAGGTAAATATAGGTATTGAAGTTATCGTCCATTCATTAAGCCCGCCAGTAGGTCTGCCACGAGAGTGTGTTCCTTTTCCTGTTGCAAGGTTTTTCATACTGCCATATATCTTCAGCATTGTGGTCTGCGTAACCTCATCAATCATAATAGGCATTATTGTTTTGCTGAAATTTTCCCTGAATGATGCTTTTGTCCAGATATCGTCTTCGCTTTTTTCTGCATCGGGATTATCAAAACCATTAACTGCCATAAGCTTAACCATAGCACTCTTGCCAGCCCCACCTTTGCCCAGAATTAATGGCAAATACATTATCATCTCTCTTTGCCTGAATTGAACACCAAAAGGTGTTATAGGAACGTACAATGCCAGAAAACTCATTATCTCTTTCTGTGTGGTTATATTATAGATATCCAGAAGGGCATCTAATATTTTCTTTTCATCTAATGGTTTAGCATAGTTTATATGGATAATATCGTCAATGACAGCTATATGTGTATCTACGGGCTTGTCAAATTGTAAGAATTTACTCAGTACATCATCAAGGTAAAGCTTAAGGTTATAACAGTCCTTAGGGCTTAAATGGTACAAATTCTTGATATTCTCTATTGCTTGGCTTGTCTCATTTATGCTATCCTCCCTATCTTTTCCAACCCTATAACACATATATGTAGTTGTACCATCAATATATGCATATTTTATCCTGAGATGTATGGCAAATGCAAGCGTTGATTTAATCATTGGTTCACTATCATCATCATTATCGCTTGGAGTTATGTTTTCTGTGACGAGTTTTTCAAAAAAGTTGCCATTAGTTATTTGCAGAAAATAATTCGTGATATATCTCTTCCCTTTCTTTGTGGACTCACCAGTTCCAAGTTGAAATTCATAGTTAGAGAATACCTTTATTTTCAAAGATGCAAGAGGTGTGGACTGTGCAAGATGCTGAAGTGGGCATGACTCATTATCCGATATATAGTTGTCAATGATGATTTTTGGGATTACTTCACTGTGAAAGATTTTACTATATTGCTGTTTCTGTTCATCGGAAGGGAATGCCTGTGCCATTATAGCCATATAATCAGGTTCTGGCAGATTTTCTAAAACTAAACGTTCCGCAACATACTTCAAAACATCAGGATTACTATGGCAGTATTCAATTTCTTCATTATTTAGATATTCCATACCACTGAATTACGAGTGAGCATATAAGCTTTTTCATTGATATTTATGTAGTTTCATATATAATATGATAGAGAGATTTTTATACTTGATAACTATATTCTATTATGGCAACTTATGCAAATCCCGCAGATGTAATCACTGGACTATTAGGAATGATGGAAAATATGAATATAACTGATTTTGAAAAATTATACAGTGATGCAAAAGCCCATCATTATAAGAAGACTTTATTCAGTAATAGCAATTTTTTACATTATGTATCTTCAGTAAAATATGATAATCCAGAAGCCAATAGAATTTATAACCAATGGAAAGATTCATGTGATAAATATAAAATATGGAAATCTTTCAGTCCATCAGTCCAAGATATATTAGGAGAAATGGCAATAACCTACCATAATAAGCATTCTACTGAGTAATGGCTTTTTATTCACTACTCGTTTATAATTGATTTATCCATAGTATAGATGGCTTGCCATATCAACAGTCATGCCAGTACCTAAAATTGTTGTTATTAAGCCTGCAATTGTAATTGGAAGTTGTGTCTTGCCTTCAGTTTGTGTTATTCCATAAACAAGTGTGAATATGCCTACTCCAGTGACTGCTATAGAACCAAGAAACATATGAGACCTGAAATTTTTGACAAAATGAACAAATTCTTCCCAAGAGTCAGCAACCTCAGGGTCTTTTAACGAATTAATTTTATTGACAAAATCTTTTGAAACTCCAACCATAAATAAGTATGGAGTTATAGTTTAAATAGATTTAATATTAAAGATTTGAAAAATATGATATAAGCCCATCAAGTATTGTATCACAATAGTTATTGCTATTTGAAGAAGTCAATACTGGTGTGAATGTATCATTGGTCAGTGGCGGTATCTGTGTACTGAGTGTGAGAACCATAGATTTTACCAGAACAGGATTAGCGGGGCATGTCATGCCAGTTGAATTTGTCTGTTCAATATATCCTTCGCAATTTGTTGTATCATAGGTTATATTATAGGATTTAACTCCTACTTCAACAGCAGGAACAAAAATTGGTGTCATACCTGTGTTAGGCAATAGAGATGCACTGAAACCTCCTTCTATCATACTCCAGCTCTGCTTTGGAGATAGCGTGAAATTAAAAGCTACAAAGAGAGAACCATCTGGGTTCTGGAATATTGCCAGTGGTGCAGAATTTAGCTCTACTCCTTTATCTACAAGTGGCGTTATAGAGGTTTCAAATGAAGTATCGAATACAGCATTATTCTCATATGCACACCAGAAGGCATTTCCGAAAGGATAATTCACACGATAAAGCAATCCTGTTGCTTGTGAAGCACCATTATTGACAAAAGTCCATTCTACAAGTCCCTGTGCTTCATCATACCACTTCCATGAAACAGCAACATTGGCAGTATTTGCATATTTCTTTTTAATATCGTCCTTTTTTAGAATAAGTCCAGCTTTAGGTTTATCTACCATAACAGGAGATTACAATAAAATATATAAAGTTATCTATTGTGGAAAATTATACTCAAATTCTTCCCATTTTAATGGTGTTTGCTGTGATATGTACTCAAAAACCTCTGTTTTAGGGACAATATATATC